>OIWT01004561.1_pt1 | contig 11043 bp, 8 predicted proteins | sample 1587701 | NCBI WGS metagenome assembly OIWT01 (sample SAMEA3888904, study PRJEB22519) | human gut metagenome | biome: human gut; feature: human-associated habitat; material: faeces | place: Denmark | collected 2009 | reverse complement strand
AATTTTACGGTGTCGTTTATTTTGGGTGTACGGTGTGCCACGGTGATTCCTTTCGTGCCCTACGGGAGCGCTATTATCGCCTGGACACAAAAAAACTTACATCCCCTTCAAAACAGAACTAACACTTCCAATGTAGGTGTTATGTTACTTCGTACAACCCTTGTCTCTCTTTTTGGGCACGAAGATCGGAGAGAACCGTGCCCTCGTACACCCAATACAAGATCCCTTGGACGGGGTGATTCGCTTGAAGGATCTCCTGCGCTTTCCTTGACAGCGAGGTTTTCCGACCCTCGAACTCAATGAAACGCTCATCGAGCACCGTGGCCACAAGATCCGGGTGGTCGATGAAGTGAATCTTGGCCCCCACCGGGATGCCGCACTTGGCAAAATTGAAGTTTTCTCGGCGCGTGCAGCTGATCTCCTCAAGTTCCTTGGCGACGGCTTCGTCCTCCAAAGCTTCACCCGTGGGCGTGGTCTTCCTGAGCCGACTCTGCGTGCCGCTGATGACGGCGATGCATTCGAGAAGCGAATACGCCTCTTCAGCACTGATCGCGTAGAACTCGCGCACGCGCTCCTTTCCGGCAAACGTATCCACCGAGCGCAGATCCGGATTCAGAGAGTCGAGCAGCTTGTGGATCTGCTTGTCAGCCAAAACGTGCTCGACTTCATAGAGCGCATAGACCCGAAAGGCAAACGGAATGCACTCGCTTCGATTGAGTTGCTGCAGGCGCTTTTCCACGTCGTGCGCGTACCCGATCTTGACATAGTCCGGAAAGGACGGATTTGTCAGAATGTAGATGAAGCCTTTGTTGGTCATTTGCCAATCTCTTTGCTACGAATCAATTCAATCGATGGTCGTAAAGTTCGACCTCCTTGGGCTGGATGCGGTGTTCTGTTTTGAGCATCGCGTAAACGATGTTCATCAGTTCATCTTTCTTCGCCGCGTCGCAAGCGACCATCGTCGTGAGCTTTTGGTTCTGTTCCAGCAGCTCAAACACGGCGTTCATGACAGCCTCATTCATCGCTCCGCTCTTGGCAACATCTCGGGAATTGTTGCGAGCTTGCTCGCGCACAATGTCGTTGGCACTAACCTTGTCGGCAACGGACGTGCAGTAGTTAAGGGCATCCTGAGTGCTTGCCAGATCACCCGCAAAATTACTGATGGCATCCAAAATATCGGCAAGATACTCGGGGAGCTTCCCCTTGGGCTCATTGCTTCCACCCCCCGTGATGGGCTTGAGCGTGACATCTTCCTCGTCCTCGGGATTCTTGTCACCGCCCCCCGGGGGAGAAGTTGGATCGGCCTTGAGTTCGTAGTGTGTCAGGATGACCGATGACAAGTCGATCTCTTCAGGTTTGATGCCCGAGAGGAGCTTCACAAGGAAGGCACAGTAGTGCGCAAAGCCTTCGAGTTCACCGGAGTTAATGTCGGTGATCTGCGCAATGTAGTTGTAGACGCTTCCGAACCTCGACAGGTTGGACTTGAAGCGCTTCACGCTTTCGTAGGCTTGGCTGGCTTCCTTGAGATTATTGTCGGCTTGCGCTGCCCGATCTTCGTCCTTGCACAGAACCGCATTGCGGTGCTCTTCTTCGTACTGCTTGCACAAGTCGTAAGCCGAGTGCAGGCGATCTTCATAGATCTTTGCTGGCTCGGAGAAAAAGACGTTGAGCTGTTGATGCGCAGTCGGATCATCCTTGGCCCCTTGCACAAAGCGGTGCAACATGGGCGTGAAGTAATCCTCTGTGAAGGTCTGCACGTCTTCTTCCGAGAAGATGCCCACATCCAGAATGGCGCGACGGATTTTGTCGAGTACCTGAACGTCCTGCGCCTCGTTGATCGAGGCACCGCTGTCGTAGATCTTGAACGCGTTAATGACCGAATCCTTGTCGTTCACAAAGTCGACAATGAAGGTTCTGTCCTTTCCTGGGTAGATACGATTGAGGCGCGAGTAGGTCTGGACAATCTCAACAGGATTGCCGATGACCTTATCCACGTACATCGCGCAGAGCTTGGGCTGGTCAAAGCCCGTCTGGAACTTGTTGGCAACAATCATGAGGCGATAGTTGTCACCGTCAAAGGCTTTTTCCAACGCTCCGTCCTGTCCAAAGCTGACGGAGGGATTGAGCGACTGTTCGGTGTATTTCTCATCAGACTTAATGAGATTGACCCACGCGGTGGAATCGTCCTGCACCACATCTGCAGGATGCTTGGCATCTTTCCCAACAACTTCCCCGGAAAAAGCCGCCAGAGGGATGCCCAATCGGAGAATGGGAATGTTGCCCTCGTCCTTGTGATTGGCAATGTACTGCTCAAAAGCCTTCTTGTAGCGAACAACGGCTGCCCGAGACGAGGTGACAATCATTGCCTTGGCCTGACCGTTCAGAAGGCTTGCGACATTGCGCTTGAAGTGTTCAATGATGAACTCTGTCTTTTGCGAGACGTTTGTGGGATGAAGGGCCTTCCACTTGGCAAGTCCGCTCATGGCTGCATTGACATCAACTCGGGACTCGGAGGCTTTATCGGTCTCATTCTTTTGGGAGAGCTTCCAAGCGGTTGAGTAGGGGGTAAAGCCCTGCAACACGTCGAGGATGAAGCCTTCTTCGATAGCCTGACGCATGGGGTACTTGTCAAAGCTCACCGCTGGAACATCCTTGCCACAGGTGCTGATGTCAAAGGCTTCACCGTTCTTGAGCCGACCAAAGAGCATCATCGTCTGGTGCTTGGGCGTGGCGGTAAATCCGAGGAACGAAACATTCGCCGGGCGCAAGCGCGACTTCTGCCATGCTTCGAGAAGGTCATCGACCGTCTGGGCTTCCTGCGAGCCTGTACCGACATTGCCGAGCGCCGTATTGAGACGCGCCGAGCTTCTGCCCGTCTGCGAGTTATGGGCTTCGTCAAAGATGACGGCAAAACGCTTGCCCTGAAGTTTTTCATTCAGGATGATTTCTTCCATGGCAAAGGGGAAGGTCTGAATCGTCACGATGACGATGCGCTTGCCATCGACCAGAGCCTTGACAAGGGATTCCGTCTTGGAACCGTCCTTGACGGTAATGGACTTCACGAGCCCTTCCTTGGTGTTGAACTGCAACACGGCCTTGGAGAGCTGCGAGTCAAGCACCTTGCGGTCGGACATGATGAGGATCGTGTCGAAATAGGCGTTGCCGTTTTCGTCGCGCAGCTTAGATAGTTGCGAGGCCGTCCAAGTGATGGTCTTGGTTTTGCCCGAGCCCGCAGAATGCTCGATGAGGTATTTCTGTCCCACGCCGCGCTTTTTGGCATCGGCGATGACCTTCGTCACAGCACGCCATTGGTGGTAGCGCGGGAAGATCAGCGTGCTTTTCTCAACGCTGTAACCCTTTGCATTCGTGACGACCGTGCGTTCGACATAGGCGAAGTTGTGAAAGAGCCCCAGCCAAGCGTCCTTCTTGCCGATTTCCTTCCAGAAGTAGGAGACGGGATAGGGATTTGTCTTGGTCGCCTCCGGGTTTCCGGCGTGACCGTTGTTACCCTTGTTAAAGGGCAGAAAGCGCGTCCCTTCACCATCGAGCTTGGTCGTCATTTGGATGTCGGTTTCGCTGATGGCAAAGTGGACAACGGCCCCGCGCTCGGGCTTGAGCAACGGGCATTCGTCACTCGTCTTGGTGGGTTTGGGCTTGCGGTTCTTCTTGTACTCGATCACGGCCTCATTCACGTCCTGCGTGAAGTTGGTCTTGACTTCCGCAGTCGCAACAGGAATGCCGTTGACGAAAAACACGAGGTCAATGGATTCCTTGGAGTCCGTCCGAAAATGCACCTGTTGCACGACGCGAAGGATGTTTGCCTTGTAGCGCTTGGCAACAATCGGGTTGCGATTGTCTTCAGGCTTGATTTCGCTCATGCGGAACATTCCGAACCCAATCGCTGTCAAGGAATTGCGAAGCACGTAGAGCGTTCCCTTCTCCTTGAGGGCTTCTTCGATGACGTTCAGAAGAAACTCGTCCGCGTCACTTCGCTTGGAGAACTTGGCGTACTGCTCGGCATAAGCCGACTTCAGCCATGCGAGTACGTCAGGAACGTAGAGGGCCTTGTAGGGGTCATATCCCTTGTCGTTGGGCGAGGAAAGCCACTTCTGGTCAACAAAGCCCTGAACGATGTCGTTCTCAAAGGCTTTTTCCTTGTGTGCAGAATCTAGACTCATGCGGATGCCTCTTCATCAATGGCAAGTTGTCCCGTGACGGCGGCGGAGATTAGGCTGGAGCGATATTCTTTCAGCTTTTCGATTTCTTTATATATTTTTTGTTCTATTTTATTAATAGTCGAACACTTGACATCTAAAAATCTCGCAATTTCTTCTTGATCTTTCAAAGGTGGAAATAAGACCTTTGCATGATTTAATATGGTATTCGTAATACTAAACACCTTCACCCCTTTTACTTCCTTACGAACCTGATCTCGAAAATCATCAGAGAGGAAGTAATAACCATAATACTGACTACAAATATTCCTCTTTGTGGGACTTGCTACTGTTGTGTGATAGCCCGCAAAAATACCATCCCCACTATTCATCACACAGGTACAATCCCCAGAACCTTTATAATCTTCGGAAGTGTCGGCAAAAACAAATTCGCCGGTTTTCAGGAGACATCGAGGGTTTGTCAATACAAAATCATCAGAAACTTTTGGCAAGGGGTTTATCTCTGCATCCACAAAACCTAGGTATCGAGAATGAACATCACCGTAGCTAAGACACGGAACTCCCTCCTCCTGATAATTTTCTCTTGTGATATTTAAGCCGCGTCTCAGAGAAAATATTGCGGAGAATGGCACATAAGAGACTGCATCAAACCCTTTCGAATTTTTTCCCTTCGTCACGGCGCGGGTGATGAGGGATTGGCGGTAGGAAGATACTAGCTGAAGCTGTGCTTGAAGCTTTTTGATACATTCATCAATCCTTGAGCATCGTTTATCAAGATACTCAGCGATTCTCTCTTGTGTTTTTATCGGAGGAAAAACTATAATTGCATTCTCAATTCGCTCTCGATTGAGTAATTTTGCCCCATAAATATTCTCTAGAGCATTATCCTCAATCATACACGATGAGTATTTCAAAAAATTGATGCATGGATTTTTTTCAGAAGAAAAGCTGGCAATGGCTTCATTGGTATATGTATCACACCCTGCAATAGATGTTTTCCCCAAACTTAGTTTGAAACTGTATAGCAAACTTCCACGAGGAACCTTTTTAGCTTTAATTGAATCGGCATACAATTTTGAAATACGATTCTTTGAAGAAGTTACTTCAGAATTACACATATCCGCGATTGTTACCCACATTTCTCCATCAGGCGTGTAGTATTCTGGTCTTGTTGTGGGTGGCGTAAAACCTGTTTCAAATTTATAGAAATATTTGAGTTTGCCATTTTTCCATCCTGAAGGCAATGTATCTGCAATTAACTGTTTAGTCGTCATTCAAACAACTCCTTCATCAGCTTGGCCGTCTCAGCTTCCAGCGCCTTTATCTCTTCTGCAATCTCTTCAGGATTGCGGGGCGGGACGTACTTGTAGAAGCATTTGTTGAAGTTGATCTCATAACCCACAATGCCGGGAGTCTTCGGATGCGTCTTTCCGTCGTCATCCGTCGGGGAGGGCTCTTTGGGATCGGTGACAGTACGGTCAATCACAGCGTCAGGTAAGAAGGGCTTCACCTCGCGCTCAAAGTATGCGTCCACGCTTTCAACGAGCGGAATGTTCTCAACCTGCTTGAGATCAGGGTCATAAACGATGTTGCCCTTGTTGTCCTTGACGATTTCGCCTTCGGCATCCTTGACAGTAAGCGGGGCAAACAGGGTTTTCAGGAAAGCCTTCGTGAGCTTGACACCCTTACCCTTCGCAATCTGCCCAAAAGTGTCGATCCAATGAACACCTGTCTCTTTCGTATGCTCGTTGAGGATCGTGCGAAGCATCTCAAGGTCTTCATCCGAGAGCTTTCCCTTGACCATCGGCTGATCCAACGCGGCGTTGATGGTGTCCGTCGTGAGATGAAGCCTTGCCTTCAGCGGGCATTGAATCGTGACGGCTCGGTAGCCGAGTTCCTGATAGTCAAGCACCTTGGAAAAATCGCCGTCCTTGTAGTCGCGGAAGAGCACTGCGATCTTGGCGATTTGCTCTGGCGAAATCTGGTAGCGCTTGTTGCCGATGTTGCGGATCGGAGTCTTAAAGCTCGTTGCGTCGATCAACAACACCTTGCCCCGCCGATTCCTGGGTTTGCCTGAAGCAAGAATCCACAGGTAGGAGACAATCGACGTGTTGTAGAAAAGTTCTCCCGGCATCTGAACAATGGCCTCCACAAGGTCTTCTTCAAGAAGCCAACGACGGATTTCGCTGGAACCTGACCCTGCGCCGCCCGTGAAAAGGGGAGAGCCTGAAAGCACGATAGCACCGTGCCCGCAGCGTTCAAGTTCGCCCTGTGCGTCATAGACAGCGGGAGCCATCTTGCGGGCGACGTGCGTCAGAAAGAGCATCGAGCCGTCCGATTTAGGCGGCAGGCCCACGGCAAATCGGGAATCGGTTTTTACGCTGTCGTAAGCGTCCTTCCAATCCATACCAAAGGGAGGATTGGAAAACACAAAGTCGAATTTCTTGCCGAGATGACAGTCGGTCTTGAGCGTGTCGCCTTGCAGGATGTGAGTCGACAAGTCGCGGGATGTTGAGCCGGTACTGTCAGCATTGCATCCCGTCAACAGCATCATCGCTTTGCCCATAGCCCAGGCAACGTCGTTAATTTCCTGACCGTAGGGCTGAAGTTCCGTGCGCAGTTTATTTTCGTGGGTTGCTTCGCGGATGAACTCCATGGCATCTGTAATGAAGCCGCAGGTGCCGCACGTCGGGTCGTAGCAAGTGCGAATCAGCCCGGAAGTGGCAGTCAGAATCGTATTGTCCGAGTCAAGCACCAGCGTGGTAGCAAGATGAACAATGTCACGCGGAGTCAGGTATTCCTTGCTCGCCTTGTGCTTGGTGTCGGCAAAGCGCCAGATGAGCTCTTCATAGAGGTTGCTCATCACACGCGGATGCACGTTCATGTCGAGGGCCTGGAAGAAGTCAACGACCGGGAACAACTTATCGGCCTTTTCCAATCGAGCGCAGATGCGATTGAACTCGAAGTGATCGAGGATGTCTCGCACATTCTTGGAGAATCCGTCCTTGTAGGCGATCAAGTTGTCGCGGATATGATCTTGCCCTAGGGTTGCCAGAGAAAATTTGGAAGTGTTGTAGAAGGGCACACCTGTGATGGAACACAGAGCCGTTGTCTGCATCTCGTTAAAAATCTTGAGGGCCGTGAGCTGTGCGCTCCTATCCAAAACCCTCTGTCGAGTGGGCTGCAAAACACACTCGAAACGGCGAAGCAGCACGAACGGCAGAATCACCTCGCCGTACTCATCGTCGTTGAAAGGCCCGTGCAGATGGTCTGCGACTGCCCAAATAGCGTTGGCATAGTTTTCGGTTAGGGCTTTTTGTTCGGTCACGTCAGACATTTGTATTCCTAAATTCGGCAACTGGTGTTTTGAAGTGTCAAATAGATTGCTTGGCTTGAGCGTGGCCACTGCTTCTTAAATAGAGAAAGAGCGTCGTTCGCCCCATCCCTACGGTCTTAGCCGCTTCCGTTCTCGTCATGCCTCGGGCAAGCAGCTCTTTGGCCTTTTCGATTTTCTCCGGCGCAATCGGCTTGCGCCCCTTGTAAGCCCCTCTTGCCTTGGCTTGTGCGATGCCTTCGCGCTGTCGCTCCAAGATCAGTTCGCGTTCGAACTCAGCCACTGACCCCAACAAACCAAGAAGGAGTTTGTTGAAGGGCGTCGCCTTTGCCTTGGCTTCAAAGGTGAGATTCTCCTTGACGAAGTGCAACGTCACGCCCTTGTCGGTGATGGTCGTCACGAGAGTGAGAAGGTCTTTGAGGTTTCGGGCGAGGCGGTCCATGCTGTGGACATACAGATCGTCCCCGTCGCGGATGAAGCCCAGCATCTCCCTGAGCACCGGTCGGTTGCCGATGGTCTTTGCGGATACCTTTTCCTCAAATATCCGATCCAAGGAGATGCCGACAAGTTGCCGGGCCGTGTTTTGCTCCACAGTGCTGACGCGTACGTAACCGATTTTGGCAGATGACCCCATTTGGCCCTCCGTCCTGTTCTGTTGAGTTCATAAAAATCATTGTACTGATGTTCAGAAATGAGTGTTAGAACTTCAACAAAACGATTTTTAAGCGGGCTGATTGGTACGTTTAGCCTATACGGTGTGCCACGGTGATTCCTTTCGCGCCCTACGGTAGCGCTATTATCGCCTGGACACAAAAAACCTTACATCCCCTTGACGGCTTTCGAAAAATCGTACTCCTTGCGTATGGTTGATTGTCTCTCTAGCAAGATTAATTCTTTAATTTTTTTAGTTCTTCAACAAATTCTTCAAAATCCGTCCCGAGCTTTTGTTGCTTATTGAATTCGTCGTACTCAGCATAAGCTTTCCTAAATGCCTGAGTTCGAGAAATTGTTCTCTTATTTTGAAGAATTTTGTAATCGTTGAAAGTTAGGAACTTGAATACCATTTCCGACATGTCTGCCATCGTGAGTTTTTGTTTTAGTTCTATTTGTCTCTCGATGTAATCGAAAAATCCGTTAACGGCCCTCTCTAGCTGTCTGATTTGGGACTCTTCTAGATAATTCTTTGCAACTCGGATGTCTGATTTATAAATTCTTCCGTCTGGACTTTCTTTCCATGTTGTAAGCCCCATGTTCGGCTTATTGCGATCAGCGCGAGAATAAATAATCTCCGCAGCCGTCTGCCCTGTGATTGCGAAATGGAAGAGGTTTTGAATGCTTGCAAAAAAACGGCGTGCCTCAATAGAGTTCTTGTCGTAATCGATACTACACACGGCAAATATTTCCGTCACTTGGAGCCAAATGCGTCGCTCACTCGCACGAATTGAGCGAACCCTTTCAAGTAACTCCCTGAAATAATCTTTTCCTGTGAGAGTTTTGGCTTGCTTAAGCCTTGCATCGTCAAGAGCGAAACCTTTGGTGATGTATTCTTTTAGGACTTTGGTTGCCCAGATGCGGAAGGCTGTCGCTTGTTTGCTGTTAACTCGATAACCGACAGCAATGATTGCATCAAGGTTATAAAAGTTTGCTTCTCTTGTTTGTACCTTCCCTTGTATTGCGCCATGTTGAGTGGTTATTTCCAATTTGGAAACAACCTCATTTTTTACCAACTCCTTCTCATCGAAAATGTTCTTTAAGTGTTTGCTAACCGCAGGAATTTGAACTTCAAAAAGTTCTGCAATTTGTTTCTGCGTGAGCCAGATGGTTTCATCTTGTACAAGAACTTGAACTTTCGGACCTTTGCCTTCATCGCCATACAACAACATCATTCTTTCTTGCATCTCGACCTCTCTTATGGTTCGCAGCGCCGCTACTTCTCTTGCTTTGCATGATACGACGATCTCCTCCTTTCTCCTAGGTTTTACAACAAATGCGCGGAAAGCCCGCGACTTAAGTCGTCGGGAGGAACATGCAAGGTTTCACCCTAACTTAGGGTGAAATATTCCACTTTTTTGTAACCTTTGAGCTACAATAGAGCCGTTAAATAGGAGGTGTTCTCTTCTATGGAATCTGCCGAGTACATTGTTCAAACAACAGATATTTTTGATGCGTGGCTCGCCACTTTAATGCGTAGCAACCGTGAACTAGCTCACCGTGTCACGCAGAGAATGCGTCGAATGTCTATGGGTAACCTCGGCGATGTTAAAAGTTTGGGTTGTCGTGTTTATGAGGCCCGTATTTTTCAACGCCTGCTTTGCGTCTCTACTTCACACAAATTGACGGGTGTGTTGTAATTTTGCTTTGTGGCGGTGGGAAGGAAAATCAACAAAAAGATATTAATAAAGCCAAAATCCTAGCAAAGCAACTGTTTGAGGAAATGAAAAATGAAGTTGAAAACCTTTAATCCGTTAGACTATCTCAAGACAGAAGAAGACTTCCGGTTAGCTTTGAAAGCTGCTTTCGAGGAAGATCCGGGAGACGGGAGCCTTATTGCAGCAACTCTCGGAGACATTGCAAAGGCTCGCGGAATGACCCAACTTGCCAAGGAGACCGGTCTGGCTCGTGAGAGTCTTTACCGCGCGTTGTCCGGAAAAGGAAATCCTGAGTTTGCAACTATCATCAAAGTGACACGCGCATTGGGTGTCCAAATGATTCCGTCCATTTGAACCCAAGCTCCAAACCAAACGACGGGTAAACAAGGGAAAAATTTGCATCAACAATGTGGCGTTTTAGTTGTTTTATTTCTGTTTGCAACAACTTAAATCAAATTTAGTTGTTAAAACGGCACTTATAACAATTGACACAGGGAGCTAATCGGCCGAAAAGAACTCGGAGATGAGTGGCTCAAGAAGTTACTCGAACTCGACGGGGGCGTCTTAGTGAACACGCCAACAGTTGTACGGAATCTGCATACACGTGCGGATGTCCGTCAACTGTTAGAAATGGGAGTACGCTCCTATGAAACCGTGCGCGTAAGTGCGCGGTAGTTCATAGAAACGCCGCAAGGAAACATCTGACTTCAGTCAGGTGAGGAATTGCGGCACATGCATTTCACATTACCATGTGATAAAACTAGAGACATGGTGAAAATCCTATACAACCGCAATTGTGTGTACCAGACGGCATACCATATGATATGGTGTCCGAAGTATTGCAAGCGGATACTTACAGGTGGGATAGTCGAGACTTTGCGTCTTGCCATCAACTCGATCTGCACAGAGCGCGAGTGGCCGATTCTGACCTTGGAAATTCAACCTGACCATATCCATTTGTTTGTAACCATTCCTCCGTCTCTGGCTGTAGCCGATGCCGTAAAGATTTTGAAGGGTTCGACAGCCAGGAAGTTGTTTGCGGCTTTCCCGGAATTGAAGGATCAGCTTTACGGTGGGCATTTGTGGTCTCCGTCCTATTACATAGGCACGGCAGGCACTGTCAGTGCGCAAACCATCAGGCATTACATTGAAAGGACTGAACATA
>OIWT01004557.1_pt1 | contig 11052 bp, 15 predicted proteins | sample 1587701 | NCBI WGS metagenome assembly OIWT01 (sample SAMEA3888904, study PRJEB22519) | human gut metagenome | biome: human gut; feature: human-associated habitat; material: faeces | place: Denmark | collected 2009 | reverse complement strand
TTGACCAGTCCTGGTCCATCCAGGAGGTGAAGGCCTACTACGCTGCCCAGGCGAAAAAGGAGGCTGAGGCGAAGGCTGTCCCCAAGGAGGAGACCCCCAAGGAGAACTAAGCAGTGAGGGACCATGGTGCTGACCTTACTTTTGCATCGAAAGATGTTTGAAGTATCGAATTTGTTATTTGCTCTGTTTGTTACACATCGCTTTCTAGATGGTTTGTTTCACACTCTGTGTGTGGAGATAGTTCACATTGTTTTCGAGATGGAGGTGTCTCGTGTCTACGCAGATGCGGTGACGGAGCGGCCGGACGCATACTCCAACTACATGGAGTACGCTGTTAAATACGGGTAGGAAGTGGATTTGTGTGTTTTGATTCACAGCCCGATTGATCGCTATGCGCTGATCGCCTCGGTCGGTAGAGGCAAGTTTAGTGAAGTTTTCAAAGCATTCGACAAGGAGAACGAGGAATACGTCAGCATCAAGCATCTCAAGCCCGTGCGCCGAGAAAAGATTAGAAGGTATGTGTGAAAAGCGGAAAGTGGAGTAAACTTACGATTGGGTAGAGAGATACTGATTATGCAGGATCTGAAGGGAGGCCCCTCGATTCTGCCGATATTGGACGTGGTCCGGGACGAAGAAACGGATAGTCCAAACATTGTGACGAAATGGGTGAACACGATTCCATACCGGGTTAGTTCTTGATAAGGGATTGACGAATAGGAGTACTACAAGGGACTCAACGACTACCAGTTCCGATCCTGCATGTACAAGATCCTGGTGGGTCTGGACTACGCGCACAGCCACGGCATCATGCATCGCGACCTGAAGCCGCAGAACGTCCTGGTCGACGTGAAGACCAACGACGTGTACATCATCGACTGGGGTCTGGCCGATTTCTACATCCCCGGTTACTGTCCTTCGTTTCCTTCACGGGTAGATAAAAAGTTCAACGTGCGTGTGAGCACGCGCAACTACAAGGGGCCCGAGCTGCTCACCAACAATTACGTCTTCGCGGACAGAGCGAGTTACGTCTAGCACTACGATTACTCCGTGGACATTTGGTCGTTCGGGTGCATGCTCGCCGCGCTCGTTTTCAACAAGTGCCCATTCTTCCGTGCGCATGGGAATGTGGACCAGCTGTGCAAGATCGTGGACGTGCTCGGCTCCGAAGACTTGCTCAAGTACATCCACGCGTATCAGCTGGAGGTGGACCCCGAGATGATGGACGAGGTGGGAACCCGCCGAAAGAGAGACTGGAGCGAGTTTGCGGCCGCCGGAAGGAACGATCTGATCTGTGTCGAGCTGTACGATCTCCTCGATAACGTCCTCATCTACGATCATCAGGTGTTTGTGTGTGGCTCTTGTGAGCGGTAGAAGCGCTTCACCGCAAAGGAGTGCATGCAACATCCCTACTTCGATAAAGTCCGTGAGGACGTTGAAAAGGAGCTGAAGAGTCGGAATCAGAGTGATTCTCCAATCCAGGTTCGTGTTGTGTCTCTTTCTCAGTGCAAGGGATTGGTGAAAGCGCTGGAAGGGATTAAGCAGGAGTTGAAGGCGAAGGTGGAGGATGGAGTGGAAAACGACCATTTCAAAGTGGCCTCAACAGCCTGTGATACGCTCGATGTAGTGGTCATAGGGGATCGTAAGGAGTAGACTGTCCAGCATCATCTTGATTCCCTACGGCAGAACCCCACAGCGGAGAGTGTCCAAGCGGCACAGGCCTATTTGAAAGTGTACAACGAGTTATTCCCTTGTCATGTTTGTCGCAAATCAACGGTATTTTTCAGTACCCGAAATGGGCCCGATTTTTGCATTCTCCAATCCACAACAGCGTCTTAAATACATTGAATTCGTATTTGTAGAGGTATGATTTGATGTGTGCATGGGAATTGCTACTAACCCGGATGTAGCCATGTTTGCTACTAAAGCCCTTCTAGCTACGGTGAAGAGAACAACTGGAATGGTTGGACTCCCTGTTATTCCGAACGCCAGAGCCGTCCTCACCGAGCTCTATGACAAGACTCTCGAAAATATACAGGTACGCCCTCCTTTCGTTTCCTCAGCGCTTTTTAGAAGATCCCTGCCAACACGGAATACAGAAAGAACGTCGAGGCGTTTACCAAATACCGAAGAAACGTGGTGAAGGAGAACGAAGATGTTGTTCCGAGGGGTGCCGTTCACGCGTAGATCAAGACGATCGAGAAGATCATTGGTTGCGGTCAGGTCGAGGAGCTTGTTGAGCAGGCCAAGGACGAGCTGTCTCTAATTGAGGACTACTATCGTACGCTTTCCATTCCGAGGTGACCTGTAGAGTACAGAATCTGGGAGGGACCCAAGGTGAAGTCTCCTTAAGCAAACAGTAATGGTTCTTTTTATCGTCTGTTTCTTTCAAACAGCACACTCTTTTGTCTTCCCCTCTTCCTCCAGTTCCAGAACGCGGGCCTTCAGCTGCTGAATCAGGGAGAGATGCTGCTTCTGCGTGGCCTGCGTATCCTCCTTCACTGCCTCTATACGGTCAGATCCATGCCCTCTTCCCACGCAATGCCTGCTGATACTCCTCCTGGAAGTACTTCTACCCTTCACGACCGCCCCATGACTTACAATGTACTGCTGATCCGCTTGGTGCGTTTCGCGCAGCTCGTTCATCTCCATCTCCTGCTTCTCAATCGCCTCCCGCAGCGTCTGGATCTGTTTCTGTGCTTCCACAAGCTGTGCCCTGCAGTCGGCCATGTGCTGCACCTTTTGGAAGAGGGTCTGGCTTTGCTGAAGGGACTCGTTCAGTCCTATGCTTGAAGCCTGCGTGGGAATATACGTTTCTGGAGGTTCACTATCTGTTTCTTCCCTGTTTCCAGCTGTCTGCTCATCATCTGGTTCTCGAAGCGGAGTTCCTGATTCTCCTCCTCCATCTTCTGAAACGTGCTAGAGAGTGTCGAAAAGTCCGAAAGCAGCTCCTCTCCCGCTCCCTTCTCTGCACTGGGTTCCGTGCGTTTTCCTTGCTCCACACTGCTTTGGATGGCAGTCAACAGTTCGGATTTGTTCTCATTCTGGAGAAGAGACGATAGTTCTCCCTCTTTCAGCTGATCATGAACACGGACGAGGGCTGCGATGAGTTCCTGCGCCTGCAAAGAGGAGGGAATGCCGAAACGCTCTGCCTCCATTCTCAAATGCCCATCACGGCACATGGAGGGAGTCCAACAAACACCACAAAAACGACACACGTACGACGACGACTTCACGATATAGCGAATCCACTGGTTCCTAGCCATCATGCCCCCCTTCCACTCGAACGCCTCCGGCACACTGGGGTCGTTGGACAGCCGGTCCACCTTCACGTCCTTCACGGCCATGCCGCTCAGCGACATGTTCATGATCGTGAAGTTCAGCCTACCCTTCACGACCTCCGCCGCACCTACGCGATGGGACCCATCGACCGCACGGTCCACGCGTCGCAGGGCTCGGTCAGCGTGATGATCACGTGGAGGAAGAACTCGCGCTGGCCTTCCGCCTCGGCGATGCGCCACGCCACCACGCGCTTGCCCTCCAGGTAGTCGGTGGTCTGCTTCTTGGCCTCGGCGGGGAGCTCGCACTTGCACGAAGAAGTGGTGCGCGGCGTGCGGAAGCTGACGAGCAGCTCGCCGCACTTGAGCTCGGCGGCGAAGCGCGTGGTGACCTTGAGCACGACGTCCAGCTTGTACTCGGAGACCTGCTCCACCACGGGCTGCACCACCACGGGCGGGAAGAAGGAGTGCGTGGAGCGGTAGTTCATCGCCGTGAACTCGCCCTCGGGGCCCGTCAAGTGCAGGCAGTGCTCCTTCTCGAACGCCGCCACGTCCACCGACGGGTGGTAGTTCATGTCGTCCACCAGCAGCGCGCCCTGCAATGCTTGCGATGCCTCCAATGCCTGCTGTGCGTCGCGGCCCACCACGATGTTGTCGTTCAGCTGCACGTGGAAGCGCGGACGGCCCTCCAGCTGGTTGCGCATCTTGATCGTGCCTTCGATGGAGCTGTTCAGCACTGCGCCCTACGCGTGAGCCGCCCGCCGCGCGCCCACGGAGGCGTTCATCACGCAGTAGACGCTCTCGATGACGTCGATGTACAGGTCGCTGTGGCTCTTCATCACGTCCACCATGGAGCCCAGGTCCAGGTCCTGGCCCATCAGCAGGTTCAGCTTGCTCTGCCGTCAGCCCACGGCGATGCGCCTACCATGAAGTGCGTTGTGTTGTTTTCCGATTTCGTGCTGATGTAGTCCTGCAAAAACTCGGGAGAGGTGCTCTCCACGTAGCCGCTGTCCTACCCATCAGCATGGAGAGGCAATACCACCATAATCTCGTGCATCAGCTCGTAGATCAGTGTCATGTTCTTGCGAATGCCTCCTTCCGTGAGCGAGCCGATGTAATCCTGCGCCTCACCCAACCACCGGAATCCGCGTACCGTGAGCACGATGGCAATGCGGCTGAGCAGTTCGAGATAGAAGGTCGGAGAAACGTTCACCTACCCGTCACTCCGCCGATGCGCCACCCGCCTTGGTCGAGAAGACGAAATAGAAGCGATTTCTCCGGATATGGAGGAAGTGGATTCCGTCACAGTCCTATCGTCTCATTCGCCCGCCGTGCGCGCTACGAAGACGGGAGGAGGACAGGAATCCTCCCAGAATTGTACTGTTCTGTAAAACAACTCTGGATTGCCCTTCGGCATTTCACTTCGCACTATGGCTCATCGGGCGAGAAACGCGGATACAGTCGCAATAGATCAGTCGATCTCCGTGAAGGGTCAGAATGAAGAACTCGGAAACAGACATGGTGTGAATGGGAAGTATCTACTCTTCACGCGCAATCCACGCAGTTCCCTACGTATTGAAAACGGAATAAGCCTTCTGCGAAAAAGAGAGACAGAGATTACCTTATTGTGATTTGTGTTTCGTGTGAGGGAGAGGGAGGGGGTGTGGCGTGGGTGTAGATTTGTTGTTGAATGGATGTGAAACATTCTAGTGGAGTTTGGGAGCCTTTTCAGCAAGGTCCATTCCAGAGAGGACTGGAAGTGGTGGCGTTGACTGCTTTTTCAAAACCTTGATCTCTTTTTCTTGCATTCCATGTGCGTTTCGCTCGAAGAGACCATGATGAACACAACCCTTCTCGAGAAGGAATGATGCCTATTGGAACAAGCGATGAAGGGACAGTGGGTGGATAGGGGTATTGACAAAACAGGCATTGCATGAGATTCTTCCCCGATCTTCTCCCAACGAATGGATCCCATCGGCAACAGGCACAAAAACGCAAAATTTGTCTCCAACACACTGGCTAGCGAGCGGAGAAACACAGTGGATCCGGCGAAATTGTACAGTGAAAAATACAGAGAAGGAGGTGGAATGATAGCTGCATATTCCGCCGTGGATTCACCATTTCTCACATAATCGTTAACTCACGTAGGTTGTGTGCTTGGAGACACCCTGGATTGCAATGATCTAACGCGCTTTAGATTCCAAAATGAGCGGATTCTCAAATATGCTTAGCAAGCTCAATATCGACCAGGGCGGTATTGACATCCCCATGAAGAAGAAGACGGTTCACGTGTCTGGAAAGGAGGTGAGCTTCTTCAACAAGATCTTTGATATGGTCGATTACGATGGTGATGATAAGGTGGGACTGGAATGAAGCCATCATTCTGTAGATCAGCGGCAAGGAGGGTGCCCAGTTCCTGAGAAGATCGGGTCTGGACAATGACGTGCTCGGCGAGATCTGGAAGCTTGCCTGCAACGGCAAGGACAAGCCGACCCTGTCCAGAAACTACTGGATGATTGCCTGCATGCTGGTGGCCTGCGCCCAGCAGGAGGGAGAGCCCTCCATCAAGGCGATTGCCAACGAGACGTTCGAGCTGCCCGACTTCAACCTGAACGCGGACAGCGACTACTCGGAGAACGTGACCCTCCCCGACGGAGCGAAGACCTTCCAGGTGACGGTGGGCAAGCCGCACACGGTGGGCTCGATCCTGAACAAGCACACGGAGTACACCATCACGGTGAAGACGAGCATGGAGAACTACCCCGACAGCAACCTGAAGATTGATCGCCGCTACTCCGACTTCGAGTGGCTGTACAACCGCCTGGCGCGCGCGTTCCCCGGCCGCGTGATTCCCCCGATTCCCGAGAAGCAGTCCCGCAACCGCTTCGACAAGGACTTCGTGGAGGGCCGCCGCCTGGCGCTGCAGAAGTTCCTGGACGAGGTGACCCAGGACCCGACCTTCGCCGTGACGTACGACGTGCAGGTGTTCTTCACGGCCTCCACGGAGGGTATGGAGGCGGCGCGCTCGATCATGCCCTTCGGCGACGGCGTGCTGTCGGACATGGTGAACAAGGCCGTGGCTGCGACCCGCTCGGGCGTGGCGAAGGTGGTGGAGACGACGACGGGCAACGTGGTGGACACGATCGACCAGACGACGGAGTTCGGCGACGTGGAGTACAATCTGACCAAGTACAGCGAGTACGTGAAGAAGGTGGTGGCCTGCGGCGAGAAGATGGTGTCGGCGGAGGCGGCCTCGGGCAAGGCGTTTGTGGACATGAGCGGCTACTTCACGAACTTCGTGGTGGTGGCGCGCACGTTCGAGGACGTGGACTCGCTGGACTACTTCACGAAGGCGTCGGACAACCTGAAGGAGATCGGCAACTACGAGAAGCTGGACAGCAACGCGCAGAATGAGGGCTTCGTGACGGACCTGCGCATGTTCTCGGGCAAGGCCATGTCCGTGTGCCAGGTCATCCACAACCGCGACCGCTGCAACAAGGAGATCGAGAAGGCGGACGCCGCCATCGAGAAGGCGAAGGCGAAGGTGCAGGAGGCGAAGGCCGAGGGCAAGAAGGCGGTGAAGAAGGCCAAGGAGGCGGTGGAGAAGGCCAAGGAGAAGAAGGAGGCCAAGGAGAAGGCCAGCGAGTCGGTGCTGCAGGGCGTGAAGGACGGCGTGATCAACTTCCACAAGGACCGCGTGCAGATGGGCATCGAGTCCCTGACGCGCTACGCCAACCAGCGCGTGGACTTCTGCGACGAGATGCAGAACAAGTGCGCCTCGCTGATCAACCTGCTGGGCTACACCGCCGAGGAGCTGCGCGACAGCAACCTGCGCATCAAGGGATACGCCGAGGACGAGGCGGCCTACGCTGCTGCCCTCGACGCTCTGGACGCCGCCGACGAGGAGCCTCCTGTGCGCGAGGACTCGGACGACTCGGATTCTGATTCGGACAAGTCGGACTCTGACTCTGATTCTGATTCGGATTCTGACTCTGACCGCAAGCCCGTGAAGGGCAAGAAGGCGGCCAAGAAGGCCAAGAAGGAGTCTTCTTCTGACGAGTCTTCTGATGATGACTCGGATTCCGACTCTGATGATGATTCGGATTCGGACTCTGATGATTCGGACTCTGATGATTCGGATTCGGATGATTCGGATTCGGACTCGGATGACAAGAAGAAGAAGTCGAAGAAGGCTGCGAAGAAGCCCGTGAAGAAGGCCAAGAAGTCGAAGAAGGACTCTGACTCCGATTCTGATTACGCTGCTATGTAATGTTGCTCTGTGGTTTGTTCGACACTTGTGATTTGTAGATAACACAGTTTGGTCTATGCCTTTTTCAAAGCACAATTTGCTCCATAAGTGCAGCTCCGCACTTCTCAAAATGCAGTTCATTGATGCGCATTGCCACCTACACTTCAAGCGGATGGAGAAGGTGGCAGCGAGGGTGGTGGAGGAAGCAAGGAAGTGCGAAGTAACGCACTTTGTGGTGAATGGAACGTCCACAAAGGATATGGCGGATGTTCTCTGCATGGCCCAACAGAGAACGGATGTCACGCCATGCTTTGGTATCCATCCCTTCTATATCGAGGCCCAAACGGTAGAGCAGGATATGGAGCGTCTCTTTTCCTTCCTGAAGTTGCAACAGAAACCCTACTGCATCGGAGAAATCGGAATGGATAAGACCATCGCGGATACGGTCCCAATCGCATTGCAAGAGGAAGTGTTTCGGAAGCAGGTGGAGTACGCTTCACAGCACTCGATTCCATTTGTTGTTCACTGCGTTCGATGCGTTCAGAGGGTTTACGACGTGCTGAAGGAACTGTCCCCCTTCCCCACTCCCTTTCTGATGCACGGGTATTCGGGCCCTCCGGACTATGTCGGCAAGTTTACGGCGCTGGGAGCGTTCTTTTCCGTCTCGGGCTATCTCCTCAATTTGTCCCCGAGACGGCGGGAAGGGATGAATGATGCCATCCGAAAGATACCGGTAGAGCACCTCCTGTTCGAGAGCGATTCCCCCGATATGGTTTGGAAGAAAGAAGCGGGTGATGGCTAGGCGATTCGAAGTCTGGAAAGCCAATCTGCACTCCAAGATGACCAGGGCAAACCCATCAATACACCGGCTTCCATCCTTACCGTGGGTTTGTGCCAATGGCCTCATGACGCAGATCTGTAATGAAGTGGCGAAAGTTCGCGGCATTCCTGCAAACGAACTTGCTGACCAAGTGTACCTGAACTCGCGCGCATTCTTCTCTCTTGCGTTTCATGTTTGTTCGCATCGAATTTGGAGACTCTGTATGTTTGGAACAAAGGCAGAACAGTCATAGGTTACATAGGAGCACATCCCCAGTCGCGGAATTCACAATCGCCTCCTTCGATCGAGTGTAGTATACAGCCGGTTTCCCCGTGGCACTCCCATTGTATCGGCGTTGTATAGCGTGGTAACGACGATTCAGCGATTCGGTGACCCACTTCTTCGCTAGCTCCACATCCCCCGCATTTCGCTTCACCCACCGCTTTTCCCTCCGTTCTTCCAAAATGTACACAATAGCGTCCTCCAGCTTCAGCGCCTGCCGGGCTGGAACGCAGTGTAGGGAAAACTCCAAAACCACCCAGACGCCGTTTAGAACCGTCGTGGCTCCCTTTTCCTCACGAGTGAGGAGACAGGAGGCGATTTGAATGTGGGGGAAGGGACAGAGTGAAGAACACAGGTAGGATTGAATGACACGGTAGTTGAGAAAAAGGATAGTGCCGCGCAGACCGTGGCTCGCTAGACAGTGCGGCAAATCCAGTACGAATCGCCGTAACGAAGTGTTGTCGTCATCATGCTCATCACCAGACCGGCGTGGTGGATGGAGCTGTTCCTCTTCTACCACGTCGCTTTCGGCGACACGGACATGAAACCACTCCTGGTTGTCGCAATCCACCTCATGAAACCACAGGCCCTGGAACGACCTCGCGATAATGAATCCAGACTTCTGCCGACCGTTCCTGATGCAGGGGAAGGAGCTCATCCGTAAACGGTACTGGGAATGGGCAAGGAGGAAATCCGAATCGGAGTAGGCGCAATGACATTTCCACCTGTTCGTAGCCATGAACAAGTCCAAGCCGTCATGGAGTGGAAGCAAGACGAAGGAGTGGTTGAGATGGTATGTGATTAGCCTCTGATCGATGCCATGAAGCAAGGACTGCTGAAGGCGGTAGGAGATCAGGGTGCAACTATCCTCATAGAAGAATGCCAGGGACAGTAACGGACTGAGGGAACTATCCGACAGAAACGAAACTACACATCAATAAAAGTAAATTGCCTTCACTCCAAACCACGCTCCCCTCGTGCTCGAATACAGTAGCATTACGGTGATCGCCGGGTCCCTCCACACTGGAAACAAGACGGTTGATCACGAACAAGGGGAGCAGCCTCTGAATCGTAAGGAGAACACAACTTCCCTACACACACGCCCGAATACTTCCAAACAATGATGTACTCCGTTCCAGTATCGTTTCCAAACTGGCTGACTAGCTATGATCTCCTTTTGCAACCGGGAACGCAACTTCTCTCCATCCTCAGTAAAGCAGTAGTTTCTGCTGTTGGATGCATACAGTGGCGAATAGCAGATCGCGGGCACCAAAATCACACGCCTCTGAATGGATGAGCACAATCCCCCATGGCCCACCTTCCACGGCGTGAATACTCCGGTTTGTTTGCGGTGCAGAATCGCCTCGACAGCATTCATTCGCCTGGAGCAATTCCATGTAGGAAAGAGTGTGCGTTTTGCGGTCCCCTCCCTATTTGCAAGGGACGGCTCTCATGCCAGAACGAGGGGGTTGTGTTCTAGTTGTGTTTTTCCAAAAGGTCAAATAACCGCGGGATATGAAGTAAAGGGTGGTACAACGTCGAAACGGGAACACCCCTTTTGTGGCTAACATAATTCTTTAGCATTCGTGGAGATGGAGGCACTGATCAAGAACCATAACCAGATGAAAATGTGTCGACAGTGCCATCGAACGAAGACGTTGGTGAACTTCATCAACAAGACCAATACTGGGATCTGCATCATCTGCAAGACCTGCCGAGAGAACCAGATGAAGCGGTACTACGGTGGGGTATGGTTCCTATGCTGACCTGTAGACAAGAAGAAGAAGATGAAGAAAGCGGAAGAGAGAACCGCCTACTTGAGCGCAAACCCCGTTGCAAAGCCAGTCATGGAATACAACGAGGCGTCGTGCTACCCAAGCGTGCAATCTTCGCTCAGTCCGATTACCACCGCCTACCCGTTCCCCTATCTCAGTCAGCCAGAGTTTGCTGTTCCGACGCAGCAATGGCTACCGGTTCCTTCAACCGTGGCATTCTCTGACGCTATGGCCCCTGTGTATCCTGCAAAGCTTGTCTTTTATCCCAATCTCGCGCCCTAGATTTTTCTTTACTATGTGGTGCATCCCTTTATGATCTTTGTTGTCACTCACGATGTTGAGTTTTCATGGTGGATTTGTGGATGGGGTAAGTGGTTCATCACACAGGAGCATCTTCAAATGGTGTGAAAGCACCTCCACATACAGAGCGTGAAACAAACCATCTCAACACGCAGAGTATAAAACAAACCATCTCCACACGCAGAGTATAAACCATCTCCACACGCAGAGTATAAAACAAACCATCTCAACACGCAGAGTATAAAACAAACCATCTCCACACGCAGAGTATAAACCATCTCCACACGCAGAGTATAAAACAAACCATCTCAACACGCAGAGTATAAAACAAACCATCTCCACACGCAGAGT
>OIWT01004545.1_pt1 | contig 11086 bp, 10 predicted proteins | sample 1587701 | NCBI WGS metagenome assembly OIWT01 (sample SAMEA3888904, study PRJEB22519) | human gut metagenome | biome: human gut; feature: human-associated habitat; material: faeces | place: Denmark | collected 2009 | reverse complement strand
GCAAATGACCCATCCAGGTGAGCGCATACAGGTGGATGTGAAGGTCGTTCCGCGCTGCTGTATCACAAATCCGGAGCTTCGCCTGTTCCAGTACACCGCCACCGACGAATTTACCCGTCTGCGGTTCCTCGCCGCCTATCCGGAGCAGTCCACTTATTCTTCCGCGGATTTCCTTCGCAGACTGACCGCATGGTATGCCCGACACGGCATCCGGGTAGAATGCGTTCAGACAGACAACGGCTCCGAGTTTACCAATCGCTTCTCCGGCAGCAAACGTGATTTGCCAACACTGTTTGAGAAGACAGCTGCCGAGCTGGGCATTCGGCATAAGCTCATTCGTCCGTATACCCCGCGCCATAACGGCAAAGTCGAGCGCAGCCATCGCGAGGACCAGAAACGCTTCTACTCCTGCCATACCTTCTATTCATTGGACGATTTTGCAAAGCAGCTTGCCGTCCATAATCGCCGTTCCAACAACCTGCCCATGAGACCTCTTCACTGGCTTTCTCCCAACGAGTTCACTGTCCAATTTGTTTGACAATCCTACACTTTGGTTAAAACTCATCCTATGCCTTCGGGCAGGAAAACCGGTGCGCCGCGTCGAATTTTCCCTTTGTGCTCAAACGAGCGCCGCAAAAAGGAGGTGCCGCCGGATTGTCCCAGACCACAAAACGCGCGCTGGCCGCTTCATTGGAAAAGCTGCTGGCCAAAAAGCCGTTGGATAAAATCACGGTCATCGACATCGTAGAGGACTGCGAGGTCAACCGCCAGACCTTTTATTATCACTTCCGCGATATTTACGATCTGCTGGAATGGACGCTGCTGAACGAGACGTCCAAGGCTCTGGGCGGAAAAAAGACCTATGCCACCTGGCAGGAAGGTTTCCTCAATATCTTTGAGTGGGTTCAGAAAAACAAGGCGATGGTCTCCAATATCTATCACTCCGTCAGCCGCGAACACATCGAACGCCACCTGTACGAAATCACCTATGATCTGCTCATCGGCGTGGTAGAAGAGCAGGCACACGATCTTTCGGTTCGCGCCGAGGACAAAAAGTTCATTGCGGACTTTTACAAGTTTGCGTTTGTCGGCATCATGCTGGAATGGATTCGCACCGGCATGACTGCTGATCCCAAGGACATTGTCTCCCGGATGTCCGTGCTGCTGCACGGGGACGTCCGCCGCGCGCTGCTGAAATATTCACCTGTCTCCGATGGGACAGAAACCTGATTCTGTCCAAAATTCACACACATCCATTCCCCTGTTGAAAATTCCAACAGGGGCTTTTTTCTGTCTATGGCAACCCGTGTTCGCGTGAAGTATACTCATCTCATCAAATGAATACGGAGGTTGCCGAGTATGTATTATTCCAATGGTAATTATGAAGCCTTCGCCCGTCCCGAGAAGCCGGAGGGCGTGGATCGCAAGAGCGCTTATCTGGTGGGCGGCGGCCTGGCCTCGCTGGCAGCGGCCTGCTTCCTGATCCGTGACGGACAGATGAAGGGCGAGCACATCCACATTCTGGAAGAGCTCAAGCTGCCCGGCGGCGCCTGCGACGGCATCGAGGACCCGCAGAAGGGCTTCATCATCCGCGGCGGCCGCGAGATGGAAAACCACTTTGAATGCCTGTGGGATCTGTTCCGCTCCATCCCCTCGCTGGAAACCGAAGGGGCTTCGGTGCTGGACGAATACTATTGGCTCAACAAGCATGACCCCAACTACTCCCTGATGCGCGCCACCGAGAACCGTGGTCAGGACGCGCATACGGACGGCAAGTTCGCCCTGTCGGACAAGGCCGCGATGGAGATCGTCAAGCTCTTCATGACCCCGAATAAGGATCTTTACGACAAAACGCTGGACGATGTGTTTGATGAGGAATTCTACAAGAGCAATTTCTGGCTCTACTGGCAGACGATGTTTGCTTTCGAGAAGTGGCACAGCGCACTGGAGATGAAGCTGTATATTCAGCGCTTCATTCACCACATCGGCGGCCTGCCGGATTTCTCCGCACTGAAGTTCACCAAGTACAATCAGTATGAATCGCTGATCCTGCCCATGGTCAAGTATCTGGAAGACCACAATGTGCAGTTCCAGTACGACACCCGCGTGACCAACGTGCTGTTCGATATTCAGGGCGGCCGCAAGGTGGCCCGCAAGATCCTCTGCATCCACGAGGGCAAGGAAGAAACCATCGACCTGATTGAGGACGACCTGGTGTTTGTCACCAACGGCAGCTGCACCGAAAATTCCTCTACCGGCGACGACACGCATGCCCCCGAATTCAAGATCGAAAACGGCGGCTGCTGGGATCTGTGGCGCAACATCGCCGCGCAGGATCCTTCCTTCGGCCATCCCGAAAAGTTCTGCGGCGATACCGCCCGCAGCAATTGGGAGAGCGCGACCGTCACCACGCTGGACAACCGCATTCCGCCCTACATCGAGGCCATCTGCAAGCGTGATCCCTTCTCCGGCCGCGTTGTGACCGGCGGCATCGTCACGGTCAAGGATTCTTCCTGGCTGATGAGCTGGACCATCAACCGCCAGCCGCACTTCAAGGCACAGCCCAAGGATCAGCTGGTGGTTTGGGTCTACGGCCTGTACACCGACCGTCCCGGCGACTTCATCAAGAAGCCCATGCGCGAATGCACCGGCATCGAAATCACGGAGGAATGGCTGTATCATCTGGGTGTGCCGGAGGATCAGATCTATGACATGGCCGTTAAGTCCGCGCACTGCGTGCCCTGCATGATGCCCTATGTCACCGCGTTCTTCATGCCCCGCGCCGAGGGCGACCGCCCGAAGGTTGTGCCCGAAGGCAGCGTGAACTTTGCCTTCATCGGCCAGTTCGCCGATACCGTGCGCGACACCGTGTTCACCACCGAATACTCCGTCCGTACCGCCATGGAAGCGGTTTATACCCTGCTGAACGTTGATCGCGGCGTGCCGGAGGTGTTCAATTCCTGCTACGACGTCCGCTGCCTGCTCGATGCCACCTCCAAGATGATGGACGGCAAGAAGCTGGCCGACGTGGATCTGCCCTTCGGCGGCAAGCTGGTCGAAAAGGCTGCGCTCAAGAAGATTCACGGCACCGTCATCGAAGAGCTGCTGGAACGCTACCACCTGATCTGACGGGTATACATTTTCTCCTCTCTACGGTATAATAGGGGCTGTCCGATGGCTTTCGGACAGCCCCTATTCTTCCTCTTTTCATAAGGAGTAACGCGATGGATTTTCTTCACGCCATATTCGATCTGGACGGCACGCTGCTCGATTCGATGCCGGTCTGGGAAACGCTGGGAAAGCGCTATCTTCAAGCGCACGGAAAAAAGGCACTGCCCGGTATGCGGGCGGATACCGCGCTGCTTTCGATGCGGCAGACGGCGGATTATTTCATCGAACGCTACGGCGTCCCCGGCACGCAGCAATCGGTCATGGACGAGATCAACGCCATGGCGGCGGACGACTATCTGCACCGCGTGCCCGCCAAACCCTATGTGCCGGAATATCTCGCTCATTTGAAAGCAAACGGCGTCAACCTGTGCCTGGCGACCGCGACAGATCGCCCGCTGGTGGAAGGCGCGCTGAAGCGTCTGGATCTGCTGTCGTTTTTCGACCGCATCTTCACCTGCACGGAATTCGGCGCGGGCAAAGACCGCCCGGACATCTTCTTTGCCACAATGGAGTTCTTAGGCGGCGTTCAGGAAAACAGCATGGTCTTTGAGGACGCGCTGCACGCCATTGAAACCGCCAGCGCCGCAGGTTTCCGCATCACCGCCGTCTATGACGAGACGATGGCGAAAAAATGGCCGCAAATCTGTGCGCTTACCGAGCGGCAGATTCGCAGCTACCGCGAAATGCTCTCTTAACCCAAAACGCCAAAAAGCATGGCTCCGAACGGAAATCCATGCTTTTTTATTTTGCCTGTTTTACTGCGCGATGGTCAGTGTCGCATGCTTGACAAAGGCGCTTTCAACATCCTCCAGCGTAGCGCAGTAATGCGAATCAACGGTCAATTCCGCATATTCAATGTTCTGCGCGATGACGTAGGTCACGCCCTCCTGCGCTGCAGCGTTCTGCTGTTCCAGCCAGGAGGTAACGAAGGCCTCCATGCCGTCCTTATCCTGCACCACACCCAGGTCGCGGTTGCCCAGGCGCACCATATAACCCGTCACAGCGGTGATCTGCCGGTTAGATGTGCCCGTGCCGCCCAGCTTATCCTTGACATAGGGCCAGGCCAGCCAGCCGCCAACGCCAACGCCCACCAACAGCAGCACGATCAGCATCGCGGCAATCATCGGGCGAATGTTGAAGCTGGGCGCTGCGCCGATGCCCATTTCACGGCGCTCCGTGCGGGTATAATGGGAGATATAGTCCCATTTTTCCTCCTCCGGGTCATCCAGCGCGCTCCAATAACGAATCTGATTAAACACCTGCGAGACGGGACGAAGCCCCAGCTCCGTCAGCGAATCATACGCAGGCGTGTTGTTGACTTTGTTCTTCACAATGTCCTCCAAGCGGCACAAATGCCGTAAACGGATATTTTTCCCTTATATATGATACCATTGCGCGCTCTGTTTCGCAAGACAAAATGCGTCGGTTTCTGCGTTTACGGCGCGGCTAAAAAGGCACTCACGGCACGATTAAACGCTTCCGGTTCTCGGTTTGCGATAAAGTGATCCCCTTTCAGAAATACCAGCTGCGCGCGGGGCAGGCGGCGGGCGATCAGCTCCGTGTGCTCCCGGCGGATCATGTCCTTCGTCCCCGCAATCACCAACACGGGCAGATCGAGCTTTTTCAGTTCCTCCGGGGCGATATGCGGCTCGTTCACCATCAGGCCGAGCATTTCGGCGTTGGCGCGCGCCTTTTCACTCCGCGCGGCAAAGCGCCGTGCCATCGCATAGCCGATCTCAATCGGCGCCTGCACGCTGCGCCGCACGCCGGAAGGATCGATATTTGCGCCGTTGAGCACGAGCTTTTCCACGCGCTTCGGGTGCCGGAGTGCAAAGGTGAGCGCGATGTTGCCGCCGTCGGAAAAGCCAAGCAGATGTGCCTTGGCAATGCCGTGCCAATCCAGAAAATCCAACAGGTCGTCTGCAAAGCGTGCGATGGAAAACTCGCCGTCCCCGCGCGGCGACCGTCCGTGCCCGCGCGTATCGAGTGCAAAGATATGAAAGTTCTGTTTGAAAAAGGCGATCTGATGGACAAAATATTCATGGCTCTCGCCATTGCCGTGCAGCAGCACCAACGGAAAGCCCTCGCCCGCTTCTTCAAAGTACATCTCAAACGCCACGGCTTTTTTCACACCCTTTCCGACCGGATGGATAACAAAAAAGAGAAGAAAAGCTTTTGAAGATTTTCTTCTCTCACTGGAGCTGATGACCGGATTTGAACCGGTGACCTCGTCCTTACCAAGGACGCGCTCTACCTGCTGAGCTACATCAGCATCAGTTCCGTTCCTTCTCAGGAAGCCCTGCCGCAAGGAACGAATAGAATTATAACCCACATCGACAAAAAATGCAAGCCTTTTTTGAAAATTTAGTTCAACTTTTTTTGCAGGCGGTTTTCTCCTCTCTTGACACCGCTGTGCGCATTGACTACACTGAGATGTGGAAAGGGCGTTTTCCCGCTTCTTTCCCGAAAAAGTCCCCGAAGGGAGAACCAGATGGCCATCAGCAACACCATGCGCGCGGCGCTGCACGCGCTGAGCTATCCCGCGGAAATCGACGCGGACAAAACCTACCGGTTGGAGCGCGCGTTCAAGTCCCTGAGCACGCCGCTCTCCCCACTATACCACCTATGGGATCACCGCATCGAGCGCGAGGGACGTGAAATCCGTGTGCGCATTTACACACCGCCCAAGGTTGCGGACGGGCGGCTGCTGCTGTTCTTTCACGGCGGCGGTTGGGTGCTGGAAAACATCGACACCTATAACAGCGTTTGCCGGTCACTGGCGCGCTATACGGGCTGCCGGGTGGCCTCCGTGGAATATGGCCTTGCGCCGGAGCATCTCTTCCCCGTGGGGTTGGAGGATTGCTATGCCGCGGCGCGGGAGGTCTATCTGCATCCGGAGGATTTCGGCGTGCAGTCCCACGAAATCACGCTGATCGGCGATTCCGCCGGGGGCAATCTGGCCGCCGCCGTCTCGCTGATGGCGCGCGACCGCGGGGAGTTCACGGTCTCCCAGCAGATTCTGATCTACCCGGCGACCTACAACGATCACACCCCGGAATCCCGCTTCGATTCCGTGCGTGAAAACGGCTACGACTATCTGCTGACCGCCAAGCGCGTGCAGGATTACATGGCGATGTACGCCGGGTGCGACCCGCGTTTGGTCACCAGTCCCTACTTTGCTCCGCTGCTGAGCAGCGATCTTTCGCGCCAGCCGCGCACGCTGGTCATTACGGCAGAGTTTGATCCCCTGCGCGACGAGGGCGAGGAATACGCCTATGCGCTGGCCAGAGCCGGCGCAGAAGTGGTGCTGCACCGCATGCCCGACGCGCTGCACGGCTATTTTTCGCTGCCCAGCCGTTTCCCGCTGGTGCGGCGAACCTATTCTATTCTCTGCCAATTCTTAAATGGAGAGCAATCTTAATGTCACTTCACAATATGCGGCCGCCCAAATGGTCCCGGCTGGACAACGCGGCCAAGATTTTCCCGCCGATCTCGCACGGCGCGAACACGGGCGTGTTCCGTCTTTCCTGCGAACTGACAGAGCCTGCCGATCCCGCTCTGCTGCAACAGGCGCTGGATGAGACGCTGCTGCGCTACCCTTACCTCAAAATGGTGCTGCGGCGCGGCGTGTTCTGGCACTATCTGGAGCAGACGAATCTGCGTCCATTGGTGGAGCCGGAGCATGAACCGCCCTGCGCAGCGCTTTACAAGGGCAGCCGTTCGCTGCTGCTGCGCGTGAACTACTTCGGCCGGATGATTAACCTGGAAATGTTTCATGTGCTGGCGGATGGTTCCGGCGCAATGGCCTTTTTCCAGGCGCTGGTAACGGAGTATCTGGCGCTGCGCCACCCGGAGGCAGGCGAGATCAGCCTGCCGCAGGCCTCGGTCGGTCAACGCGCTTCCGACAGCTTTCAGAAATACTATCAGCCGCGCTCCGGCTCTGGAGCGCTCAAGCAGAAGCGTGCCTTCCGCCTGCGCGGCCCGCACCGCCCGGACGACACGCTCAATGTCATCGACGGCGTGGCGGATGTGCGCTCCGTGCTGGACGCGGCGCATCGCCGCAACGTCACGCTGACGATCTACTTATCCGCCGCGCTGGCCTGCGCCATTCACGAGGAGATGTATCTGCGTGACCGCCGCCGCCCCGTGGTACTGACGGTGCCGGTGGATCTGCGCCACTACTTTCCCTCCAACACAGCGCGCAACTTCTTCGGCACCATCCGCGTCGCCTATGATTTTTCCACGCTGGATCCGACGTTTGACGCCGTTGCAGCGCACACGGCAAAGATCTTTAAGGAAGAGCTGACGCCGGAACGGCTCGGCGCGCGCATGAACCAGTTGGCCGCGCTGGAACACAATCCCTTTGTGCGGTCGATTCCGCTGCTGATCAAGAACCCAGCGCTGCGGCTTTCCGGCAGCATCAGTTCTCTTGGCGAAACCGCCGGGCTTTCCAACATCGGCAAGCTGCGCCTGCCCGATGCGCTCGCGCCGTTCGTCAAGGGCTTCGGGGTGTATATGTCCACCAATGCGCTCCAACTGTGCACCTGTTCCTTTGGCAGCAGCCTGCACATGGATTTCACCTCCGCGTTGGAATCCACCGAAGTACAGCGGCGGTTCTTCGCCTTCCTCGTTTCCGACGGCGTGGATGTGGAGATCCGCAGCAGCGAATTCTCTCAGGAGGTGAGCAAGCCATGCTCCGATGCCCAAGCTGCGGTGTAACGGTTGCGGGGAACAAGACCTCCTGCCCGCTGTGCGGCGGACCTCTGACCGGCACGCCCGATCCGGACAGCGAAATCTTTCCGCGCATCCCCAAGCCGCGCTTTACCAATCAGTTCATCCTGCGCCTGCTGGGGCTGATTGCGCTGGCGGGCAGCGCCATCTGCATCCTGATCAATTACGCGCTGGACAGCCGCATCTGGTGGTCGCTGTTCGTAGCGCTGGGCGCGGGCTGCCTATGGGCGGCTGCGGCAATCGGCATTTCGCTGCGCCGCGACTTGATGAAGAACATTGCCTGGCAGATGCTGCTGATCCCCACATTGAGCATTCTGTGGGACTGGGGCACGGGCTGGCGCGGCTGGTCGATCGACTATGTGCTGCCCTGCGTCAGCGGTGCGGCGCTCATCACGATGTGCTTGCTGGCGCGGCTGCTGCGGCTTCCGCTTCCGTCCTTTGCAAGCCGGCTGCTGCTGGCCTGCCTGCTCGGTCTCGTGCCCGCGGTGCTGCTGGCCTGCGGCGCGCTGCGCGTCGTCATCCCCTCGCTGATCTGTTCCGCGCTGTCCATCGTGGCGCTGTGCGCGCTCGCGCTCTTCTTCGGCCCCATGCTCCGCGCCGAGCTGCACCGGCGGCTGCACCTTTAATCCGTCCATTCAAAAAAGCCTCACGTTCTGCAAAAAACAGAGCGCGAGGCTTTTTCTTTACTTATCCCAGAAATTGGTTTTTTTATCTCCGAAGAGGCCGGTATCCGTCCTTCCGATCTTGTGTCCCTTGCTGTCGTAATGAACCTGCGACCCAAAGAAGGAATTTTCCGTGCGCCCGACCCGATGCCCGTTCGCATCGTAATTCACGTTGCCGCCGAAGAGACCGGGCTGGCTCTCCCCTACCTTGCGGCCCTTCGCATCGTAGTGAACTTCGCCGCCGAAGAAGCCCGGACGGCTCTCTCCAATCTTACGCCCCTTTTCATCGTAATGCACCGTCGTGCCAAACAATCCGGTGCGGCTGGTGATCTTCTTGCTCATCTTCGCTCCTCCCTTTGCGTCTTGATGCCTTTATTGTATTCCGCATCTTCCCATCGCTTCAAGAGATTTGCCGCGAAATGTCGCCTTCTCTGTCCCAACAATGCTTTTTTTATTTCATGCACATCTCCGCATCGCTCGGCAGCGCTTTAGCCGGCGACGAAGGCTCGGTCTGATACCACATCGCACAGGAGGTGTAATCGTCATAACGCGGACCGGTCCAGCCGAGATTGTCCATCGTCATGCGGAAGGACTGTTCGAAATACACCGGGTCGTTCACATGCCAGCGATAGAACAGGAACCTCTGCTGCCCGTCATACGTTTTGTCCAATCGGCCTAGGATCGCGTACATCCCGACATACGGCGACTGGAACGGCTGATAGGCGTGCAGCTCATGGTCGTTGCCGAACGCATACGCCCCGCAGAAATAATCCTCTGTGCCGGTGTAATTCATCGTGGGATAGTTGTCGCCATCCAGATACATCTTGACCTCGCCCTCGACAAAGCAAGTGTTGTGCCCGTTAAGGCCCACCGCCAGCGTCAGTCCCGCAAAGCATCCACGCCCCTCCACGCCGTCCAGCACTGTGTAAGCCCTTCCCGGTGTGACAGGATGCTCCTGCCGATAAGCCGCGTGGAAGTACATTGCGTCCTCCGGTATCTCGCCATACCAGCCGGAGATCATGTAATAGAGCGTCTTTTTCTCCTTGCCGCGGTTCTCCATCGTGATGCGCATCCCCTTGCGGAACGGCATCTGGAAATTGCAGTTCAATCCGCGCGCGGGTGCGATGGTCATCATGGCCGAGCTGTACGCCGGATATTTTCCATCGCGGTCAGCAAATTGCTCATCATACGCACACCCGAAAAACGCGCTGACCGGCGCTTCCACGGAAGGCTTTTCGCAGCCGTCCCAATAGCAGCGCATCACGAAACTGTGCCCCGTGTATCCCGTAAACCAGATGTGCGTCACCATACCGGAGCCTTCCGCTTCCGCCAGCGTCACGGTCTCCCCCGGCGCAATGTCGATGCATGCCCGCAGCTTTTCGCAGTCCTTTCCCCGCGTTCCGCCGTTTCTCGTCCCGGTCGGGTTCTCCGCCGAAAATCCAAAGCTCTTCCTCGCCGCATACCGCCACAGTTCCATGCCGCTTCCTCCTTGTCGATTGCTTTCTTCTCCCTCTATTATAGCAATTCCAACCCAGCCCTTCAACAAAACAATATCTGTCAATTTCAAGCATCTGTCCTACAAAAAGGACTCCCGGTCAAACCGGGAGTCCTTTTGATTGCCTTGAAAAAGGATTACTTCTGAGCCTCTTCAACCGCAACGGCGACGGCGACGGTCGCGCCGACCATGGGGTTGTTGCCCATGCCGATCAGACCCATCATCTCAACGTGCGCGGGCACGGAGGAGGAACCTGCGAACTGAGCGTCAGAGTGCATACGGCCCATGGTGTCGGTCATGCCGTAAGAGGCGGGGCCGGCGGCCATGTTGTCGGGATGCAGGGTACGGCCGGTGCCGCCGCCGGAAGCGACGGAGAAATACTTCTTACCAGCCTCGATGCACTCCTTCTTGTAGGTGCCTGCGACGGGATGCTGGAAACGGGTGGGGTTGGTGGAGTTGCCGGTGATGGAGACGTCGACGCCTTCCTTGTGCATGATGGCAACGCCCTCGCGGACATCGTCAGCGCCGTAGCAGCGGACGTTGGCGCGCTCGCCCTCGGAGTAGCGGATCTCGCGGACGATCTTCAGCTCGCCGGTGTAGTAGTCAAACTGGGTCTGGACATAGGTGAAGCCGTTGATACGGGAGATGATCTGGGCAGCGTCCTTGCCGAGGCCGTTCAGGATGACGCGCAGAGGCTTTTTACGGGCCTTATTCGCGTTCTTGACGATGCCGATGGCGCCCTCAGCGGCCGCAAAGGACTCGTGGCCTGCGAGGAAGCAGAAACACTCGGATTCCTCGGACAGGAGCATGGCGCCCAGGTTGCCGTGGCCGAGGCCGACCTTGCGGTCGTCGGCGACGGAGCCGTCGATGCAGAAGGCCTGCAGGCCCTCGCCGATGGCGGTAGCGGCTTCGGCAGCGGTCTTGACGCCCTTCTTCATGGCGATGGCAGCGCCGACGGTGTAAGCCCAGCAAGCGTTTTCAAAGCAGATGGGCTGGATGCCCTTGACGATCTCATACGGGTCAAAGC
>OIWT01004544.1_pt1 | contig 11087 bp, 9 predicted proteins | sample 1587701 | NCBI WGS metagenome assembly OIWT01 (sample SAMEA3888904, study PRJEB22519) | human gut metagenome | biome: human gut; feature: human-associated habitat; material: faeces | place: Denmark | collected 2009 | reverse complement strand
GACCCCAACTATTACAACCGCCTGTGGTCAAAACAGGCGCAGCAGGTCAGCATGACGGTAATGGAAGACGTGCGCAATCCCAAAATCAGCGAGCTGAACGATTTGCGCCGCCAAAGAATGACCAATCTGATCATCAGTCAGGTTTATGTGGCCTGGGCGCGTTATACCTCTGCGGTTGAAGACTATCAGATTAATATGGAAATTGCTGACACCTCTGAAAATATCGCCGAAGATATCACGATCAAGGACGGCAGCGGCAATTCCAAGAGCATTCTCGAATCTGCCCGTGCGGTTGATGATGAGGTTCAGGCTTTTCTCGCTTATGCCGAAGTACAGGATGCATTGGGCAATCTCTATGCAACCATCGGCCTGGATGCGATTCCCTATTATATGCTGAACGACAAACCGTCTAAAATTGCGGTGGCACTGCATAAAACGTTGGAAAAATGGCGTGAAGGCGAATTTATTCCCGATAACCGTCCTTATCTGCTGGATGTGCCGGCCAAACGCCCGCCGGTCAATATGAGTTCTTTGATTCCCGACTATGAAGTCGAGACCGGCCAGCGTATTAAAATCGACGTGCCTTCTGCCGTATTCGATAAAATGGAACTGGTCGGTAAAATTACCACCAAAGCCGGCTTGATTGACGATTCGCCGCTGCCGAAATGGCTGAATTATGACGAAAAGAATCACCGCTTTGAGGGGATTGCCATGCCTTCCAACGTCGGGCAGTATAATATCAAACTTTATGTGACCGACGAAAACGGCAATGTCGGCTATCTGACCTTTAAGCTGAAAATTAAAGAAGTCTTTGTGCCGTCTATGCGGGTTGACGGTTTGACCGACGGGCGTAAAGCGACGGTTTTGAAACGTTGTCTCAGTTCCGTCTGCAAAGACACTTATGTGGATGACGAAGCTGTCGGCGAAGAAGTTGAGGTTCGCGCCCCCGCCCGATTCTGATGTCGGTCAGACCACAATATCTTGTGGTTACGGTTTATTCAGCGGATTCCCCGAAAAGGGAATCCGTTTTCTTTTTTTAGGGTGCAATCTTCTTTGGCATGTTTATTCCCGAAAGAAAACAGGGCTTTCGTCGAGTCGGGAATCCGATTTCCTTTTTCGGTAAGATACTGTGGACAATTATGTGGATTAAAAATAAAACTAACTAATTGATTTATATAGATAAAATAAAGGTTAACAAACTTATCCACCCGCCGGAAAATTTTTTTTGATTGTTTTATAAAGGGATAGCTCTGTCAAGTCTCAAAAGTTCCTTTTTTGCTATTGTTTATCCCCGCTGACTATTCCAATATAAGCGCAGAAAAACTGATTTGCATGTCACCGGAAAAATAATTGTGCATACAATATATTGAGTGGTTTAAATCTTTGTTAAACTATATATGGTATGTAAATGTCAGTTGAGACACAAAATGTAACGTAAACACCACAGTTAGGGAATAGTTGAATAGAGATGTCCGAGAATACCTACCACAGCACAATCGCCAACGAGAACATCGCGATTGATTCGGTTACCAAACGTGACGGCACCCTCGCTCCGTTTGATAGCAACAAAATTTACAATGCCATTAAAAAAGCGGGGGAATCCACCGGCGAGTTCGGTGAATCCGAAAGCTGGTTGCTCACCAGTCAGGTTTTGAAAGTCTTAAAGCACAAATTCTCGGAATCCCTGCCGACTATCGAACATATACAAGATATAGTAGAACAGGTTTTAATTTCCGCCAACTATTTTGCCACGGCCAAAGCCTATATTTTATATCGTGACCAGCGCAACCGCGCCCGCACCGACCGCAAGGTTATGGTCGATGTCGAAAGCTCAATTAACGAATATCTGGAAAAACTGGATTGGCGCGTTAACGCTAACGCCAATCAGGGCTATTCCAACGGCGGTTTGATTTTGAACGTTTCCGGCAAGGTTACCGCCAACTACTGGTTAAGCCATGTTTATCCGGCAGAGGTCGGCGAAGCTCATCGCAACGGCGATATCCATATTCACGATTTGGACATGCTGGCTGCTTACTGTGCCGGTTGGTCTTTGAAAAACCTGCTGCATGAAGGCTTCAACGGTGTTCCGGGCAAAACCGAGGCCGGTCCGGCCAAACATCTTTCCGCTGCCGTCGGCCAGATGGTCAACTTTATGGGCACCTTGCAAAATGAATGGGCCGGCGCACAGGCTTTCTCTTCGGTCGATACCTATCTCGCTCCTTACATCCGAGCTGACCACCTGACCTATGAACAGGTTGAACAGTCCATTCAGGAGCTGATTTATAATCTGAACGTTCCTTCCCGCTGGGGTTCCCAGACGCCGTTTACCAACTTTACTTTCGACTGGGTCTGCCCGGAAGATCTGCGTGACAAACATCCGATTATTGCCGGTGTCGAACAGCCGTTCACCTATGGCGACCTGAAGGAAGAAATGCACATGATTAACAAGGCCTATATGACCGTCATGATGAAAGGCGATATCAAAGGCCGTCCGTTCACCTTCCCGATTCCGACCTATAACATGACGCCGGATTTCCCCTGGGAAGACGACAATACCGAACTTCTGTTCGAAATGACTGCCAAATACGGTTTGCCTTACTTCCAGAACTTCATTAATTCTGTTCTGAAACCGGGGCAGATTCGTTCCATGTGCTGCCGCCTGCAGTTAGATCTGCGTGAACTTCTTGCCCGCGGCAACGGCTTGTTCGGTTCTGCCGAACAGACCGGCTCCATCGGTGTTATTACCTTCAACTGTGCCCGTCTGGGGTATGTTTATAAAGGTGACGAAGCCGGCTTGTTTGCCCGTGTTGACGAGTTGATGAACATTGCCCGCACATCGCTGGAAATCAAACGCAAAGTTATTCAGAGACTGATTGACAACGGCCTGTTCCCGTTCACCAAACGCTACCTCGGTACGCTGCGCAATCACTTCTCGACCATTGGCGTCAACGGTATCAATGAAATGATCCGCAACTTCACCAACGACGAGCACAACATCGCCGACCAGTGGGGACAGGATTTTGCCGTTAAATTCCTGGATTACATCCGTGCCAAAATGGTTAAAATTCAGGAAGAAACCGGCCACATGTACAATCTCGAAGCCACCCCGGCCGAGAGTGCGACCTACCGTTTCGCCCGTGAAGACAAAAAACGTTTCAAAGGCATCATTCAGGCCGGAACCGAAGAAAACCCCTATTATACCAACTCTTCACAGTTGCCGGTCGGTTTCACCGATGACCCGTTTGAAGCTTTGGATCTGCAGTCAACCCTGCAGACCAAATACACCGGCGGCACCGTGCTGCATCTCTATATGGGACAGCGCATTTCCTCCGCCAAAGTCTGCCGTGACATTGTCCGCAAAGTGTTGACCAACTACCGCCTGCCGTATGTCACCATCACTCCGACTTTCTCCGTTTGCCCCAAGCACGGATATATTTCCGGAGAACACAAATTCTGCCCGATTTGCGACGAAGAAAAGAAGGCAGAGAAAAGAGCCGCAGCTTCCAGAACCGAAGTTGCATAGAGTAAAATTTAACCCCCTTGGAGAATAGAATAATGACAACTGTTAATTTTGAAGATATCAAATTAAGCGATGAAGAAAGACAGCCTTGCGAAGTTTGGACCCGCGTTATGGGATATTTCCGCCCGGTTTCCGAATTCAACAAAGGTAAAAAGTCTGAATTTTACTCCCGCACCTGCTTCTCAGAAAGCAAGGCAGTATGCGGCGGCTGCAGCGAAGTGATGAATATTGCGGCTGAATAATTTCCGGCTTGAAATTATGAATGCAAATCTGATTGTCGGCGGTGTTGAAACTTTCAGCACCGTCGATTTTCCTGGGCACATGGCCGCGGTTGTTTTTTTACAGGGGTGCCCCTGGCGCTGCCCCTTTTGTTATAATACCCCACTGCAGAAAATCGGTGCCGAAACGAATTTCGTCTGGAGCAAGTTTGTTGAATTTTTGGAACGCCGCAAAGGGATTCTTGATGCGGTGGTCTTCAGCGGCGGCGAACCTCTGGTTCAGGACAATCTGGCGCAGGCAATGAGCCAAGTCCGGGATATGGGATATAAAATCGCCCTGCACACCGGCGGCTATCGTCCGGAAAAGTTAGCCGAGGTCTTGCCTTTGGTTGACTGGGTGGGCTTTGATATTAAAACGCCTTTTGTTGAAGAGCGTTATCATCAGGGGACCGGCAGCAAAACTCCGCTGAAGAATATTCTCTCCAGTTTGGATCTGCTTCTGGCTGCGGGCAAGCCTTTTGAGTGCCGCACGACCTGCGATCCTCGGCTGCTGGATATTGAAGATATTTATGCCATTGCCCGGGATTTGAAAGCTAAAGGCGTTAAGGAATATCACTTGCAGAAATACCGTCCGATTCCGTCGGATAAAGTGAGTACGGAAGCCGATTGCGATAAATTTTTCCGAGACAACGCCCTTCATGATTTTCTTAAATCTTCCTTTGAAGTTTTTGACCTCCGTTCCTGAACGGAGGTTTTTGTTTTGAGTTGACAAAAGGCGGTTTTGTTCCCATACTGAAAAATATTTTTAATTATTAATCACTTAATACGACATTATTATGGCAAATATCGGATTTTACGCCGGATCTTTCTCTCCGGTGACCCGCGGACACTTGGGAATTGTCTGTGAGGCATTGAACGACTATCAAAAAGTCATTGTCGGCGTCGGCATCAATGACAGTAAACAGCAGCTTTATTCTCTTGACGAACGTTGTGAGATGATAAATGCCGCCCTGGATGATCTGCTCTTTGAATATGAATACCGAGATTTGGTCGGATACCGCTTTTCGCGTTCGGAAGAAAAAGCTGTCTGCCGGCTGAGGGAAAATCGCGGCTGCGTTGAAATTGTCGGCTATCGGGATTTGACCGTTGACTGCGCTTTGCGCTCGGGAGCCACGGCATTGATTCGCGGAGAGCGGATTGTCGGTGACCATGACGGCGAAATGCAGGCCTCAATTCTTAACAAACAGATTTTGGAAGTCCGCAAAGCACGGCTGAGTATGGCTACCATTCCGGTGCCCAAAGAAGATATGACATATGTTTCTTCTTCAAACGTTCGCGGTTTGTGCCGCCTCGGCGAATATATTGCGGCTCAGCGTTATGTTATGCCGGGCGTTCATGCCCTGTTGATGAGACATTGCCTGTCCGAACGCTTTGTTGCTTTAATGCAGGCAAATGCACTTTCGGCAGCCGCTGCCGCGGAAGCATATGACGAATTGGTACGGGCATATTCCTGCGGCCGCCGGCATCATACGCTGTCGCATGTCGCTTATATGCTGAATTACTGGCAGATTATGGAAAACCTCGGACGGCTGAAAGTTCAAAATCCGGCGGCAATGGAATTGGCGTTGTTTTATCACGATGCCGTCAATACCGGAGACGATACCGATGAGGCAGCGTCCTGCCGCATGATGCGTCGTCGCGTTTTCGACCGGGAACTGTCTGAAAATGCGGCAAATCTGATTGGTGCTACGGCGCACCGTCAGTGTCAAAACGACATGACCACGGATATGAACATAATCAGTGATTTGGACCTGGCTATTCTTGGTGATACTTTCAATTACGGAATTTATGCCGCCAACATTCGCCGTGAATATCTCCGGTTTGATGAAAAAACTTATCGAAACGGGCGAATTGAGTTTTTGCGCGGTTTATTGAAACGAAAGCCTTTATATAAAACGGTGGCTTTTCGGGAAATGTTTGAACGGGATGCCCGTACGAATCTTCGCGCCGAACTGGCCTATTGGCAGTCCCGCTGACGATGTTTTAAACCTTAAACAGGCCTGCGCCGGCAGGCCTTTTTTTTGTTGTCGCGTTGTCACGGATGCGCTTTGCCGCGGACGGATTTTTGATGTTCCTTGGCTTTCTTTTCCAGCCATTTATAAACGTTCAGCGTATATTTGTCGGCATCAACGCTGACATCTTCCGGTTCCCAGCGCACGCAAAGAATGTTTTCTTTCCCCCAAGCCTCGGGAACATCGCCGCTGACGGCATAAATTTTCATATCGGACTTGGCATCAACCTGCAAATGCGGTTCGTCCACCGAATAAATTTTCATTTTGCGGACGTTCCCCATAATCCGATAAAGCTCAGTCTCCGGAAAAACGGATAACAGCTTCAAACTCTTGACCCGCAGCCGCGAACGATCGTCGGACGGAGATCTCAGCGGGCGGATACCGTGCAGACGTCCGATAATTTTGGCTCCGGCGGCAATGCCCAAAACCGGAATGCCGCGCTTTTCTGCCTCGCGCACCATATTGACATATGTCAGTGAGCATAAAACCGGTTTTTTCGGCAGGGAAGGGGCTGCAAACGTGTTTAACGGATCATCCAGACGCCCCGGGAGAATAAGACCGTCAACGTCATTCAGCGCATCCGGCCCGTCGCAATGGGTCAGAATTTTTAAATCAACGCCGGTCTGAGCCAAAGCCCGGACATAGTTTTCCAGCATCAGATAAAAGCCGTTCTCCCGTCCCATCAGAAAGGCAATTAAGGGGCGGGCGTTTGGGGAAGAGGCTGAGGGGTTAAGTTTTTTCCAGTCATCCGGTGCAATCATGATTTTCGGCTGCTTTCCGGCAGCAGTAATTTTTTCGATTTCATCTTCGGAAATGCCGAAAGCGTGACGGTCAGGCATAAAGGATAAATAAACGGCGTCGGTCATGGGTTTTCTCCCGCTGCAGGGTTGAGAATTCTCTTACGCCGCCAGTATAGGGGATAAACGAAATAAAATCAAGCAATTCCGGTCAAACAAAATCCCCGGAATAACCCGGGGATTTTGTTTGACGTTCAGGCTTTGCGAAAAGCTTTTCCGTTTGCCGGCTTATGTCCGCCCGGCTTTTTACCAAACCCGGAAACAGGCCGACGTCCGGCACTGAAATTGCGTTTGCCCTGGCCGTCGCCGCGAAAGTCGCGCCGGTTTCCGCCGTCACGGTTAAACGGCTTGCTGTTCTCGTCACGAACCCGGCGGTCGTCTCCTTCCGGTTTATAAGTCTTGCGAAAAGCGTCGTCTTTTTTCAGCGGGCGTCTGCCGAAAGGAGACCGACGCACCAGGAAACGTTTGCCGGTGTCTTTTTCATCGGAGACCTTCTTTGGTTTCTTGACCTCAACTTCAACTTTTTCCATTTTCTGCATCTGTTTTAATTTGGCCTTATTGACCGAAAAGCCGAAACTTCCGAGATTGCGTCCCAGCGTATAATAGTTGCCGTGGGCATAAGCCAGAATGCCTGCTTTCTCCAAATCAAGCGCCCCTTTTGCGTTGATGTATTTATCATCGACGCTGACCCCGACCACTTCGGCCAGAAACATGTCATGAACCCCGTAATTGGTCACGCTTTTGACTTTACATGCAATCGAAACCGGGCATTCTTCAATCTGCGGCGCGCTGACGTTGGCGCAGGGAGCTGCCGTCAGATTCATTTCTTTAAATTTGTCAATGTCACGTCCTGATTTTACGCCGCAGAAATCAACGGCGGTCACCATATTCCAGGTCGGCAGGTTAATCACAAATTCGCCGCTTTCTTTGATGATGTCATGCGAATAACGCTGCGGGCGGATGGAGACATAAGTCATCACCGGATCGCTGCTGATAATGCCGGTCCAGGCCACGGTCATTACATTCGGCTTGTCAACGGTTCCGCACGAAACCATCACCGGTGGCAAAGGCGATAACATTGTCCCCGGTTTCCAATTAATTTTTGTCATTTTATATTTACCTTTTTGCTGAAATTGTTATAGTTGTGCGTACAGTAGCTTAAATAATGCTAATGTGCAAGCGAATAACTGAATAAAATATGGGGAGCCTGCCGCCCAAATGCAACTGTCTGACTTACTGCCCGCCGTCGGCGAACTGATACCTTACGATTATGAAACCATCCGCACTCCGGAATATGAAACTCTGCTGGCCGGCCTGCTGGAGGGAGCTGTATCGCAGACTGCACCACATTTTGTGCAGATAGGGGGTATTCCCGGTGCCGGCAAAACGACATTCTGCAAAAATTCACATTGGGACGAACGGCTTTTTATCAGTTTTGACAAGATTATGGAAAGCCTGCCCGCTTATCGGCAGGACATTTACCGGTTGGGCGCGGTGCGGGCATTCAATCGTTGGGAAATGCCGGCTCGGATTATCGGTTATGAAGCGCTGCGCCGCGCGGTTGAAAAAAAGGCCGATATCTGGCTGGAACACAGCGGCGTAAACAATCCGCATGTCGAACTGATTAAAAATCTGAAGAAAAAAGGCTACACAACCGAAATGTACTTTATCCTCTGCAATCTCGATATTGCCTGCCGCCGTGCCGAACTGCGGGAAAAAATCACCCGGCGCCATACCTCCCGGGAAATGATTGTCAAACGCAACGAATTGGTCAAAACCTATCTGGAACAATATAAAACACTGGTTGATAATCTCTATATCTACGATACTTCCGACAACAAATTCACCTTGCAAAGCAATTATCAAAAGGGCATTCAAATTCGTTAAATGCCAAAACCATGGTTTCCTGTCCGCGTTTGCCATCTTAACGGAAAGGAAAACTGCAAAAAACAAAAAAGCTCTTTAAAATCTGGTGCATATTGCTGTGGTGTTGGACTAAGTTTCATGAGGATTTTAAAAATTTAGCAGGAAATATCCGAGCTTGTTTGTGAGTATCTAATTAAAATCATACATAACAGAGCCAATATATATAATTTCACCCAGTAACAAAATAATCATTAATGTCAAATATTTGATTTTTTCAAATTTCTTTATTTTTTCAGGAAATTTATTTGCGAAAATAAGAACTGCAAAAATTACATATACAACTATAAATATCCGATAACACAAAAAATATTGAAGATTACGTCAAAATAGTATTCGCTGGTAAGTACATCATTAACGATTAAAACAAATTTCCCCCAGAACATTAAACAAATGAGTAAGAAAAAAAGGACGCCCAAAACAATAAAGATTTAACTTTAGATTTCATGTGAGAATACCCTTGGCATATAAGTATACAGAGATATTTTCACAAATTTATAAAATCGTCAATTAAGGAAGTTTTCTTTCAGGCAAATTGATACATTTACCTTTATTTTCCAAGTTATAGTGCAAAAATTACCATGTTCAAAACCACCAAAATCGGACTGGCTCAAAGGCTTGGTTTTATATAACAAAAATCGCCCTCAAAGGGGCGAAATATATATGGTGCGCTAGGCCGGAATCGAACCGGCACGTCCTTGCGGACAACAGATTTTAAGTCTGCAGCGTCTACCTGTTCCGCCACAAGCGCATCATCTGCAAAGTTTATACTAATAATTTTGCATAATTGCAATATCTAATTTCGATTTTTTTCAGCCGCCTTTCTGTTGGGGAAGTCCGGCAGATAAAACTTGCCTGTTTGCAAAAAATATGCTTACCTGACTGTTGTAATTGGAAAAATTACATTTAAATATTAATTGCCTGTCGGTATTCGGCGCTGCGGCAGTTGACAGCGTCACGGCACCGCTGCATATCGGCAGGCCCTTTAAAGGACTATAATACATGAAAACCATAGATATCTCATGGCGTAGATACATTCTTCCCAATATCCACAACGAGGGATGGAAGTTTGTAGGCATTTTTGCTGCCGTTACCGCATTGTTGGCAATGATGTGGGAACCCTTAGGCTGGATAGGTATTGCTTTAACAATCTGGTGCTTTTATTTCTTCCGCGACCCCGAACGCGTTACGCCGGAAATCAGCGATGCCGTTGTTTCTCCCGCAGACGGTATTGTGCAGATGATTACCAAGGTCAAGGCTCCGGAAGAACTTGGTCTCGGTGACCAGAAGTTTACCCGCGTCAGCGTGTTTATGAGCGTCTTTAACGTTCATGTCAACCGGGCGCCGGCTGAAGGAAAAATTACCAAAGCCGTATATGTTCCCGGAAAGTTTTTTAACGCCACGCTGGATAAAGCAAGCAAGGATAACGAGCGCCAGCTGCTGGCGATGAAGACTAAAAGCGGCAAAGATATTGCCTTTGTTCAGATTGCCGGATTAGTGGCCCGCCGCATTTTGTGTGAAGCGACGGAAGGGCAGGAGTATAAAGCCGGTGAACGCTTTGGGATGATTCGTTTTGGTTCCCGTTTGGATGTTTATCTTCCCGAGGGCGTTGAGCCGCAGGTCTGCCTCGGCCAGACAATGGTTGCCGGCGAAAGCGTTATCGCCCATTTGAAAAGCGATGCCGCACAGGTTAAGGGAGTAGTCAGATAATGGAAAAGACATCTTCTAAAACCCTGCCGTCTAAACCGGGGTTCGGCGGTCGTTTGCCGTTTCGCAAAATTGCTCCGAATATTGTCACCATGCTGGCTTTGTGTGCCGGTGTAACTTCCATTCGCTATTCCGTGCAGGAGGATTGGGTTAAAGCAGTTATCTGTATCTTTCTCGCAGCTCTGTTTGACGGCTTGGATGGCCGTGTTGCCCGGATGCTGAAAGGTTCTACCAAATTCGGTGCCGAGCTGGATTCCCTGTCTGACTTTGTCAGTTTCGGCGTAGCTCCGGCTATTCTGATGTATCAGTGGACATTGTTTGATCTGCCGAAATTCGGCTGGTTTTTCTGCCTGCTGTTTTCTATCGGTATGGCGATGCGTCTGGCCCGTTTTAACACCATGCTTGACGATGAACCTCAGCCGGAATATTGGCATCATTTCTTTGTCGGCGTTCCGGCTCCGGCTGCCGCTGCTTTGGCGATTATGCCGATTATGATTTCATTTGACTTTCCGGAATATGCCGTTTTTCGCTCCAATATGTTTTGCAGCATTTTGATGTGCGTCGTTTCGTTCCTGATGGTCAGTCGGATACCGACAATCTCCACCAAAAAGATGAAAGTTCCGACATATATGTTTATCCCCATGATGTTGATTGTCGCTTTGTTCGCCAGTTTTGTCATGAGCCAGCCTTGGCTGACGTTGGGAATTTCAACTTTGTGTTATGCCGCTTCGATTCCAATCGGCGTCTTGTTCTTCCTCAAGGAAAAACACGATTTTGAAAAGAAAAACTAAACGAAAGCCCCTTAAATAAGGGGCTTTTTATTTAGGGATTTTAGCCAAAAATAAAGGGG
>OIWT01004540.1_pt1 | contig 11098 bp, 15 predicted proteins | sample 1587701 | NCBI WGS metagenome assembly OIWT01 (sample SAMEA3888904, study PRJEB22519) | human gut metagenome | biome: human gut; feature: human-associated habitat; material: faeces | place: Denmark | collected 2009 | reverse complement strand
ATCGTGAAGTGTGTTTGCCTGGGAATGCGTTGATGGACAAGATTGATGCGAAGTACGAGAATGGTGTGTTGAAAGTGTGCATTCCCAAGGAGAAGAAGGTTGAATCTACCAAGAAGCAAATCACTGTAAACTAGTCTTGTTTGTTGCAACAAATGACAGCCATTCAAATCCCGATTAGGAAGCAATGGATACGAAATGATTACTACTGATTAGCCCACATCTGCGAAGCAACTAGTTGTAATTACCAAATACTCTTGTGATCAAGTAGATGAGCAAACTCGTAAAAATAATAACGATGCCTCCGAGATAGTACTGAACATTGCTCAGCGCAAAACTACTCCTCAGTCCGCCTCCCAAACACAACTGTAATGAGAAATACGGAACCATGGACCCCGTCAGATCCACGCAGGACAGGGCAAAGGTGGCGATGAAGAGAATGACATGCATGATGACAATGTCCCAGAAGTAGACGGCGGTGATGTTGGGGATGAGAAGACACATCATGATGTCCTGCAGCACGTAAATGCCCCAGAACAGGAAGTGGTCGAGGAAGTCCCGCGCGGGCGACTCGGTGCTGAACAGCGCCACAAGCTCCAGACAGGCGCCCTGCAGCATGCCCAGCACCAAGTAGAAGAGCAGCGCCTTGACGGAGTAGATGGAGGAGGCGTGGTCGCCGCTGCCGTTATAGTAGCGGTAGATGCGCGGATTGTTGAGGAGCTGCTCGTCGGGGAAGATGCGCTTGGTGATGAGGGAGAGAATGGGGATCTGAGGATGAGAGGAGGCGAGGGGCGAGACGAAGAGAGCGATGGAGTAGATGAAGAGATACCAGGCGTTGAAGAGCGAGGTGCCGGAGAAGAGCGTGAAGAAGCAGTAGCTACGGAGGAGGAGGAGGAGCCACCGCCTACACGGTCTGCGTCGCGCAGAGCAGAATGGACTTGAACACGGAGTAGGTGGTCAGGCTCCACGACCGGCTGTAGTTGTTCACGCCGTGCACGCACAGCAGCCGCCGCAGCTGGTGGAACTCGTTCACCACGAAGTCGCCCGCCAGCGCCGCCTGCTCGTCACCTCACACTCCCACACCCACCTGCTGCCCCTCCTTGCCGCGCAGGGCCACGCCGCAATCGCTCTGCAGCAGCATGCTGACGTCGTTTCCACCGTCGCCCACCGCCATCACCACACGCCCGCTCGCCTTCTTCACGTGCGCCACGATGTCCGCCTATGCCTCAGCCGCACTCGCCAGTCACACCTTCTGCTTGGGCGTGATGCGGCAGCAGATCACCGCCTTGCAGCGAATCGCGTCCTTGAAGAAGTCAGGTGTGGCCGTGGCGCCCAGAAGCACCGGGTCCATGCAGAGCGTCAGCGCGTAGCCGGTGATCACCACGGAGAGTTGCGACGGGTCTAGACATCACATCGTGTTGCGATCGCTACCTTCCTTCTGCACGCGGTCGTGGAGGGCGGCCAGCTTGCTCAGCACGGCGTCGCGGCCCTCGCCGTCCACCAGCACGATGTTCTCGGGATGCGCCAGCGACAGCAGTCCGCAGTTGTCGCTGGTGTGTACGGCCGTGCGCATCTGGTCGCCCGTGACCAGCCAGCACTGGATGCCGCAGTCCAGGAAGTACTAGGCGTAAGAACGAGGCAGCAATGACACGGAGATAGTTTCCTTTACATTGTCGCGAAGAGTGTCTTCGATGCCCGTGACGCCCACCGGCACCAGATTCTGCTCCACCACCTTCACCCTGTGTGTGAGCGCCTGCCCTGTCTCTCACGCCTCGGCAATGGCGGCCTCGCGCTCGTGGATCACGCACTCCGCCTTGGCGATCGCTGCGTCCATCGCCGCCCACTCCGCCTCGCTCAGCGTGCGGACCGCCGCCACCAGCGTTCTGCGCCTGCGGGTGAGTCGTCACAGTCACGCCCACCCCAGCTGCGTGAGCTGCTCCACCTTCTTCTTCAGCTTCGCCTTCTCCGCCGCCACCTCCACCGTTATGCGAGGTGTTGACGTTCCTGTCGAAGGGTTGGTCGAAGCATCTGTCGAAGGGTTGGTCGAAGCATCTGTCGAAGGGTTGGTCGGAGCATCTGTCGAAGGTTTGGTCGGAGCATCCGTTGAAAGGTTGGTCGAAGCATCTGTCGAAGGGTTGGTCGGAGCATCCGTTGAAGCATTAACTGACGGATTGACTGACGGGTCAGCCACCTCCACAGTGCCTTCGGCGCACAGCGAGAAGATGCAATCATCCGCGCCCTGCGACTGACGCCACCTCCACACACCCACCTTGGTGTACAGGCGGATCACGCCCGTCTTCTCGTTCTTCGCCACCACGCTCATTCGCTTGCGGTCGCTCGAGAAGGCGATCACGCGCAGCAGGCGCCACGCCTCCAGCTGCCCGCCGCCCACGCGGATCTCCACCTTCTCGTCGTGCTTCTGCAGCAGCACGCTGCCGCTCTCGCGCGCGCCGCGCAGCAACGCCACCTCGTCGGGGTTGTCGGAGAAGAGCACGCCGCGGTCCAGCACGCAGGAGTTGCACAGCAGCACGCAGCGCTCCAACTCCACCTCCAGCATCTTCTACGCCTCAATCTATGAAGTGACCACCACGCTCACCGGCGTCCGGTCTGACCACTGGACATGTGGCTCTTGATAGTCATACGTCTCGCCAGCATGCGGAGGAATGGACAGCCTACGCCTCACGCCGCCAAGTCGCGCGCACGTCTCCTCACCGACGGCCATCTCGCGCAGCACCAGCTCATTGCGCGTCAGCGTGCCCGTCTTGTCCGTCAGCAGGAAGCGCACGTTGCCCAGCGTCTCGCAGAGCGACATGGAGTTGCAGTGCACGCGCTCGTCCTCCGGCGTGTCCTTTCGGTTGCTATACGTGAGTCCGCGCCGCCATACGCACAAGTGCTCGTCGTGGTGGATGAAGGCGACGTAGGCGACCTTGATCAGCTCCAGCAGCACCTTCAGCGTGGAGGGAACCATGCCGGCGTTGAGCAGCAGGAAGCGCAGCGGGATGATCATGCGGATGTAGGGCAGGTTGCGCTCCAGGTACCAGTAGGGCACGTCCTCGTTGAGGTACACGCCGATGGGAGAGAGGATCACCACGAGAAGCAGCTGCCGTGAGGGAAGGAGGAGAGGGTTACGTGGAAGCAGAGGATCGCCACGACGAAGACGCTGCTGATGCGGTCGCTCGGTGCCAGCTTTAGCTTCGGCTTGATCTTATTCTGGCCGAACTTGGTCTCGTTGCCCGTGTACACGACCGCGCCAAACCTGCGAGTGATGCAGGGCGAGAAGAAGAACAGGTAACGCGTGTTCTGCAGACGCGTGACTTGAAGAAGCAGGTTGGAGGAGGACAAACTCACCTCCGTTGTGTTGTTGAGGGTCAGTCTACGATGGAGGGGCCCCCACGATTCCACCTGCCGTTGAACTGGTAGACGTGGGCATTGGGGGACTCGTAGTCGACGGCGATGCGCGTGGTGTTCAGGTGGTGCTGAATGGCTTCGAGGGAGTCGCCGTGGAGCGCCGTCTGCAGGGGCGCGGGCGCGCGGCGCAGCTTGAGGCAGGTCTCGCCGTCGATGTTCATCGTCTGCGGTTGAGGCGGAGTGGAAAGAAAACCTGGATGTAGCAATTACCGTTCGATTCGCTCGTGTACAGGACAACCATATCACAAGGAATCTCGTCGCCGTCTTCAACGTGCTGTGAAGGCCCACAACAGGAAAAACAAGGGATATGTACACGATGTCTCCCACATGGAGATCTTTCGATTTGACTTCGACAAGGAGGTCACCTCGGAGAACACGAACGAGATGGTTGTTGGCTTGCTAGAAATGAGAAGCGGCGTGGAATCGGACCTTGTCGCGTTTGTAGCGGTTGATGTCTTCGGCAGCCTCTCTCACACACGTGATAGCGAATATCACGAGAATCGGAATCCAGGTCGCCAGCGGGTTGTAAGAGGAAATCACGGGGAACAGCTACAATGAAGAAGGGGGCGCAGCGACTACCTCCAGAAACGACTCAAGGATGAAATACGCGTTCAGAGGCTGCCTAGACGTGAGACAAACAAATGCGCTCCCAGACTCTATTTGCTGGAAAATGGTGACAAACAGAAAAGACCACCAGTGGTACTTTGTATTGTGAATGGTGTTATCACCAAACTCCTTGCATTCTCGGTTTACAAGAATGGAGCCTTTTCGTCACTCATTTGATTGCATTTCTTACGGAACTTTTTCTTCTCTACCATGGCGATGGACCGGGAGGAGGCACGTCAAAGAATGAGTGAGCACGAGTCTTGTCGACTCCGTACAAGTGGAGATTCACTTTGCGAAATGAAAGAAACAGCCATGTAGCACAACTTGGAATCACAAAACGCAACAAAATCTAGCTATGCACCAGTTCCTGAACGAGCGATAGAACATGTCTTCCGCCCGTGCTCTTCCCGAGCTCACTTTCAAACGGATGGATCGCCTCCAGTAGCACACTGCGACCGCTGGGCCCGGCCGTGCGCAGCAGTCGCTGAATGACGTAATTGCCGTACTACCACTCACCTAGCCTCCCGACCCTCACACTGTGATGAAGAAGCATCTCTACCTCTTGCGACGCAACAATCTCCTCCATGATCTTGGTCGTCAGTTCATCATCGTTCAGCAGGATCGCCTTCTCCACGACGTTGCTGCTGTACTTCTGGCAGCAGAACAGCACCACGTTGCCCAGCACGCACCGGCCCAGCTGCACCGCCTGCTCCCGCGACCCGTGCTCCATGATGTGCTTCGCCTCACCCCATACCCATTCCCCCACCTGTACCACGTAGTTGCCGAACGGGCTGGGAATGATGATGCGGCTGTGGCGCGCGATCGCGTCCGCCAGCTCCTGCTGGAACGCCGGCGGCACCGTCGTGAAGAAGCGCTGCACCACACAGTAGCCGTGGCGATGTGTGGACATCTGCGGCTGAGATGAAGAAAAGGGAATCACGTCCACGCAACCGTCGATGATCTCTTGGTAGAAGGCGGCACAGTGCGCGGGCGGGTAGCACTGGATGCACCGCTGGATCACGTGGGTGCCGTTGGCGTGCGAGGCCAGCTGCGCCACGTGGCCGTGCAGCGCCTGCAGCACGAGCCCGATCTGCGCCGGCGACTGGCAAATCTGCGAGTGACGCCCTGCCGCGAGTCCTACGGAAACGATCAGCTGGACGCTGTGCGTGCCCTGCGCGTTGAAACTCGTCGCCACCAGGCAGTCCTGCACGCTCTCCAGCTACGTGTCAGCGCCGCGCCCCGCTCCCACGATGGAATCCCGCAGTGCGTCGTTGCCTCGCTCGAGCAGTCGCTGGAAGAAGAGAGAGCCCACGGGGTGCGCCATCAGCTGGCCCAGCTGCAGCTGCACCTCGCGCAGCAGGCTGCGCAGCGTGGAGGGAGATGCGGCGTCCACCAGCTGCTGAAGCACGCGGCTGCCCGCGTAGTCCGTCGCCAGCTCGAACACACGGCCCTGCATGGACTGCACGGACTGCGTGGGTGGGAGTGTGGGTTGCATAGACGGAGTTGACGGCGTAGGGGCTCGCAGGGGTGTGGGGCTTGGAGAGAGTTTCGAGGCAAACGGAAGAGGCTGGGAGCCATTTCGCCGGTTTGGAGAAGGAGAGGGAAAAGCGGGATTGGGGCAGGGGAGGGGAGAGAGATTGCTGGAGCGATAGGGAGATGCGGAGACGGGGCAGGAATCAGGGGGTGAGATGGAATAGAAGGGGGGCTGGTGAGGAGATGTGGACGCGATGGTGTTCGGCGTGAGCATGGAGTAGGAAGGAGGCATGGGGTCATTTTCCATGACCTCCTGAAGGTTGGAGAGGGACATGTCTGACAATCCTGTGTCAGGACGGGAAAAGAGAGAGGAAGACGGATACGGTTCATATAAACCCTCTCCAAACAAGGCGTCATGATTGTTACATGGTCGTGTGAAAGATGCGCTAAAGAGAGTGTTCTCCCTTACAGAAGAAGCGGATGCAGCATAGGAATGAGTCTAATACTCAGTGCATTTGGATGCATCCACCCTGTTGTACAAAGGCTGTTGTACAGAGTCTTGAAGCACGAAGGAGCGGCGATAACAGTCATCGCCTGCGTAAAACGAACGATTTCTTCCCGTATGATTTACAGGACGATAGCGGTTTGTCATGTTACTACTAAATGGAGCACTACGCATTACGAGCGGAAAACGGCTCCCACTTAAACCGATTCAAATCCAATGGGTCGTGAATGGACACATTATTCTGTTGGTACACGGGAGTAGAATACAGAACGTCATTGGGACAGCCATCACCAATTCCAGCGGAAACACAAATTGGATCCATACTTGAGCTCATCATCCTCCCCGTTCTCTTTGAAACACGCAAAAGAGCGATAACACGCTTTGAAAGGGACGGAAGAGAGAATTGTTTGAAAAGGGGCATGTCTGTTGTGGGTGTTCATACTCTTGATCTATCTAATGCAACGTGGATAGGATAATCAGAAAAGAGGTTGTGTGGCTGTTTCATCATTCCGCAAAACGGAATGAAAGATGAGAAGAATCTGTGAATAGACGTGAATGAAAAGAGTAAAACGAGCAGACTATCCCATGGACAGAAGCACAATTGTCTTAGTCCATGCCTTGTGTCCGTGTGTTTACCAACGTGGAGGCGGAGAAGCCCGCGCAGATTGCGTTTTTGAAGGAATTGTCCGCTACGATTGCGAAGCTGCTGAATAAGCCGGAGGGGTAGAACTTGACCTTTCTTTGTTAGAAGCGTAGATATGTGACCGTTTCCCTGATTGCGAACCAGTGTATGCTGTGGGGCGGCGAAGATGTGCCCTGTGCTCAGATTCTGCTGATGAGTCTTGGCGGTCTTGACGCTGACGTGAATGCAAAGATTTCGGGAAAGGTACAGGCGCTGCTGACAAAGCACTTCAAGATTGCTTCGGATCATTACTATATCCAGTTCTGCGATTGCGAGGGATACATGATTGGATATGACGGAATGACGTTCTAATTTCGAGCCGTTTGTTGCAAGAAACAAGGATAATGGGTTGCAAGATGGATTCCGTCCCCCTCGATTGAGTACTCGAATGTTCGTGGCGTCTTCTACGCATTATACAATGTAACAGCACGTACAAAGCAGGGAGACTTGTCAATAATGCCCAATCGCTTCTCACTGTTCTGTACAAGATCAACCTTGTAATCAAAGAAGTGGCTACGCGTGTTAGGACATTAGTAGTCTCACTATATGTTTGGGTGAAGCGCATTCTTCAGATTCCCATCCGCCGTCTTCCTTGTTTGATTTGTGGTCTACGGCTTGCAGCACTCAATAAAGCATACAAGAACTGGACACTTCCACTGTAGAGCGATTTGCCTGAGAGTCAGGAAGAGATGGGTGATGATCGAGCGACCATTGTTCATATCGAAGGCCAGATAGGGTTGGACGATGGGCGTTAAGCTGTCGACGAGAACACAGCCCCAAGAACAATCCATTGCCGTTGGAACCCGTTCCAACACCTCAAACACATCGGAAATGGTTTCGACTGTCTCGATGTGTAAGTTAGACAGAATTGCCGTGTTCTCCAATCGACGCTCCTGCATCATCGACAGAAGGCGGTCGAACACGACGCCTCTATCGCTCATGAGGTACAGCACATGGAAGTTGTTCGCAATGCACCAGCAGGCAGCGGAAATAAGCAGCTGCGTCTTTCCCACTCCAGGAGGGCCCGAAATGAGAGAAAGCGCGTGCTTGTAGAAAAACTCTCCGAACACAGAATCCAGGGAAAGATCGCCCAGGGAGAACTTCGCAGGGTAATCATCTTGGAGAAGGAGGGTACCGAACGAAACACCGTCATTCTTCACAGTGGAGAGGATCGAATCTCGCAGAGAATCAACTACCTAGAAATAACAAAACAGTAGGGAAATCACCTGGAGTGGCATACCGAGTTTTACCGACATGTCAATTCGATCGATTTCAAGGATATCAGCAACTACGCGTTGAGAATAGAGCCAAATAAGGATACCGGTGACGGCTTTTGGATAGAACGAGCGGAGCTTCTGTTTCAAATCATCGCTGATCTGCTCATTAAGGAGCAACGACCACATCAAAGGGTAACAACGGATACTGAACTCATTATTCGTTCCCTCTTCTTTCCTACATCTCTGTGAATGGAAGAGGGTGGTAAAGGAGACAGTGATGGGGAGACATCAGTCTCCGATCGAGTGTTTGCCTCGATGTGCTCCAGTGTGCTATCAACGTACCAGAGCATTTTGAAGGATACAGAAATTGAAATACTATGCAGAATAGTGAATTTGGATTCCGATTCGCGTCGAGTTCTCTATGCGATGTAAAAGAGAGTAATGGAGGTGAATTGCAGGTATATGAGGAAGACGAAGTATTTCTTCTGCTTAAAATGCAGAGTCCAAGTGCCTCACTTAAGTGATGTAGTGCTGCTTGAATGAAATGATGTGCAGTGTGTTGTCCACTTGTTGCGAGAGAACCTGGTGAAGCCATGTGACGTGCAAGACTTGCTTCCACTTCTGAACGAGATGCCATTAAAGGATCTGCTTTCTCTTGCGAAGACGGTTCATGTCGATTCATTGCTCCCCGCAAAGTCCCCGTTAACTCTCATCGTCATGAATAGAGACAACACATCGCGAGATTCGGTAATGGAATTGTTTCGAATGATGACGAAAATGCCTCATCATGGTTCCCTTTCAAATAGCCAGAGACTCTTCGATTCCATTAGTTCCCTCTTTGGCATGCCACTGCTTATCAGGGAATCAGTCTATGAGTTGATTTTTTATGTGCACATTCTCTACAACCCGTTCAACGCGTACACCTGTCGTAATTGCCTCATCGGCTAGTTCGTCCTCATCCGTTCTAGCTGAATTGAACCGCGTCGAGTATCCAGCCTATTTTTTGTTTCCGCTCACTCCGTTTTTCGCCAATCGCATTGATCTCGAATTGTAGCTGTCTTTTCCTCTCTTCACTGTAGTTTTGTTTCCGTGCGGAAACTGTCCAATCACATCCGCTGCAATTCGCTAGCCGACCTCACCCCCGACGAGAATCACGTAATTGCCCTTCAATTCCTCTCTCTTTTGCACCCAATCCAGCAAGCTTTTCCCGCTGCTCAAACCATCTCCATTTCGCCCCTGATAACCAACTCGGCTCAAACCACACCCTCCAAACCACTGAACGCGCACACTCCTGTCTTCATCTCCTTCATCGAGCTGCTAACTGCCATGGGGCATTTTCTTCGCGTCGTGTTGACAACCCGTCAATCTTCGCCTCAGCCACCCATAAACTCCGCAGTGCTTGTCAACGTCTCGGACGCCACGCCTCGCCCGTACGTGAACCAGCTCCTCCTGCTCTATCAACTCATTCCCTCTCTTCTCTTCCACAGGGGCTTCGAGACCATTCGCCGACACAAGAACGCTTTATCTCAGTTCCTCCTCTGTGCCGTTCACTTCATCCACCACCTCGCCTCCCACGCCTGCCACGCCGACGCGCTGAGCCTCGCCGTGGGCCTTCTCAACACCTCCCTCTCCACAGAGCACCACGCGTACCTCTGGCGTATGTGTGTGATCGCCGGTGCACGGCTTCTCAACCAATCCACGCTCCTCACACTCATCGAAACGGCTCTCAAGGACCCCCTGGGTCGGCATACCCCCTCCCTCTTACGCCTAGTCATCGGCGAGCACCGCATCCACCTTCTCCAGAAGTACAACAAACTCGCCGTGCCGCCCTTTCGATTCTCCGTCACCAAATGGCGGCCCTTGCCGTACCTGATTCGCTTCGTGAACGACACGCCGCTGAAGGGCAAGCCGGGCGAGAAGAACAAGTACTTCAACGAGGCGAACGAGGTGGTGACGGTGGAGGAGGTGGCGGGCGAGTGCTACCACACTCTTTTCGGGTACACGGCGCGCCACGAAGAAGGGCAGTCCCTGCGTTGTTCCGTTCCTGTTTGCTCATGGCTAGGGCAGCTGTTTGTTCTCCTTCTCTGGGACTGCATCTTCCTCCCACTCCCGTTCGCTTTCCAAAACGACGCGCAGTCCAAACCCATCGACTACGGTACCAGCTGTTTCTACGCCGCGCGCAAGCCCGTGATCGACGCGTTGCTGGACCGCATCGATGCGCTGAGCGACGAAGAGGCCAGCGAGTTCGTGGCCACCAGCGTCGCCAACCATCGCGGCCTGGCCTGTCCGCTGGACTGGCGGCAGGTGGACGCCGCGTGGTTGCAGCGGCTGGCCTTCCATCTGGGCGGACACCGCCTGGCCGTGATCTGCAGACGGCTGGCGTCCAACCTGGAGCTGTTCGGGAGCGGGTTGCCGGACCTGACGCTGCTGCGCGAGGAGACGCGCGAGGACGCGATGAGCCACGTGCTGTTCGTGGAGGTGAAGGGAGAGAACGACGCACTGAGCAGTCGGCAGAGCGACTGGATCCAGTTCTTCCAGGAGAACACGGTCAACTTCGAGCTGTGCCAGGTGGGTGGAGGCGGCGTTTGTGAGCCGTAGATTTCACACTCGCGGGAGACGGGCTCCACGCAGTTCTCCTCGCCGTTCGTGGTGGAGGAGACGGCCGGCGATGCGGTCATGATCCCTGTACGGGCGCCGCCCCACTCGCCGGTGAAGCCGCACCTGCCTGTGGTGAGTGCTTCTCCCAAGAAAGCAGTTGTGGCTGCAAAGCAGGAGAGGCGTGTTGAGGCGGCGACTGTGAAGCAGGAGAGACAAATTGAAGCGACGGTAGTGAAACCAGAGAGGCGGGTTGAGGCAACTATGAAGCAGGAGAGGGGAATTGAGGCAACAACGATGAAGTCGGAAAAGCATCTCGAACCAACAACAGTAAAACGAGAGAAGGGCGTGGAGCCACTCTCTCCAAAGAGGTCGCAGAAGCGAGCTGAACCCACTAACACGAAGGGCGCAAAGCCACTCAACCTCAAGAAACAGACCTGTATCACTTCCTTCTTTTTGCACAAATGCGAATGCTTGTTCAACAAACACGCCCTCAAACCATCGTTTCACGATTTGACTTGCGAAGTTCCTTCTCACGCTTCAGCTGCTTGAGCGAGATACCCTTTCTGCTCATCGTCGCCTTGATGTAGTAGATCAGGAAGACGATGAAGATGA
>OIWT01004534.1_pt1 | contig 11114 bp, 20 predicted proteins | sample 1587701 | NCBI WGS metagenome assembly OIWT01 (sample SAMEA3888904, study PRJEB22519) | human gut metagenome | biome: human gut; feature: human-associated habitat; material: faeces | place: Denmark | collected 2009 | reverse complement strand
CTCTGCTGAAGGTGAGTGCAAGGCAAAGGCGTGAGGGGTAGAAGAACGGTGCGGAATTCGTGCGCGCCGATGATTCTTTTGTGCAATCCTTGTTTTAATGTTGTCTATTACTCTTCTCTCTGTTGGAACAAACACGGGAATGGTACTTCCAGATGGTAACCGCCTTCTCCCCCGTTCCCAGCACGGCGAAGAATTTGCCATCCGGGCTCGTCTCAATGGCCTTCACGGTGGAGCCCGTCATCTCGCCGATCTCCTTCACAATCGCGCCGGTCACGGGATTCACAATCGCTCCCTCCTTTCCGAGCGCCACGACGGCAAGATCTTCCAGGGGGTGCAGGGCCAGGTGATTGTACCCCTTCTTCAGCTCCACGCGGGAGAGGAGGTGAGGATCCTCCTGCACCTGGTAGCGAACGGCCACCGTCCACATGTAGAGGCACGAATCCTTGCTGACCACGGCCACACGCTCGTGCTGGTCAAAGCTCACGTCATACACGGAGCTGTGCACTCCAGAGAGCGTCATCGCCTTGATAAAACGCTGGTACTCGCGTGTGGAGGAAGATCGCACAATGGCGAAGACCTTGGTGTCGGAACCAAAAGATCCGCACGCGAAGAAGTCCTGGTGGTAGTTGAACGCGCTTCCATAGTTCTCCACCTGCGCATTGTCGATGCGGCTCTTCAGCGCTCCGTTTGCGTCATACACACGAATGACAGTGTCCGAACCGGAGCACACGAGCACGATGCACATCTTGTCGCCAGATCCGGAGACAAACACGCGGCTGGGGTACGCGTTGCGTTCTACGAGTCATCCAGCAGTGAGAGCCGCACCGATGGGGAAGTGCTTGTAGAGCGTGCCGCCCTCCATCGACAGACGGTAGATGGCAATCTCCTTGCTTCCCAAGAGGGCGCACACGAGGTACCGATTGTCCTCCGTGAAGTCCATCGTGTCGACCACGTCGAGGTCCGTGCTCACGCGAATGTACCTAGAAATCACCAGTCTAATGAAATGCGACTTCGGATTCGGAGAGTTCAGAGTGCTCATAATGTACACGCGGATGGTGCGATCGTTGCTCGCGGTCGCGGCCAGCTTTCCTACGCATTACACACACTCCACGCAAACGACCGTCTCTGCTCCAGCAGAAGCAAGTGATGTCGCTGGAATGACCTTTCAGGGATGCGACGTAGAGATCATCCTGAGGAACAAATGCCTTTCCATCACGCCGTTCCTCTATACCCTACCTTCTGCGGCTTTGGTTTGTAGTTCTTTGGCGCCTTCTGAGCCTTGGTTGGCTCCTAACAATGAAGACAGGGTATGAAAACGACCTTCTTATCTTTCTGTTCTTTCGGAGCATTCTCTTCTTGGATGTTGACAGGCTTGCTTTCGGATTTCGAGGATCGCGCCCGAATGAAGAACAAGAGAGCAATCGCTCCAGGAATCACTACATGTGAAGTGGATATGTTGATCCCTGCAGATAGACAGTAGAATCAGCAGCGCACTCATTTTTCATGCCGATTTGGGATAGCGCACGCAATCGAATTATCGATGGATCGGATTTCGTGGGCCCCTGCGTTTCACTCCTTCCAAAAGAGTGATTTCTTTCGATCTCTCCATTCTTTTTCACTCATGAAGATTAAAACCATCTCAAGAGCGAAGGAAGACTACGTGAAGGAAAGGGACGGCGACGTGGAGAAGATTCATCGCAACATCGACCCCAGGTATCACCCCTTTCAGCAGCAACGTGAGGTACAATGGTGGTATATTGATTTGACGGGGTAGTATACTCGTGCGCTCAATGCGACGAAGCTGGAGCGTGTGTTCGCCAAGCCGTTTGTGGGAGCGCTGTCGGGCCACTCGGATGGCGTCTGGTCCATGTGTACGAATCCGCGAAGTCTCGTCGGTGCTGAAATGAGCGTTTATGCGATAGGTTCAGTTCATTTCGGGTGCTTGCGATGGAGAGATCCGCGTGTGGGACTTGCCGACACAGAAGACCGTGTTCCGAGTGCAGGCTCACTCTCGCTTCGTCCGCGGACTCGTTTGCGACAATGCGGGAACCACCTTCTATTCCTGCAGCGATGATAAAACAATTAAGCGATATAGACTGACTATGGACGTGAACGCCGTAATCCCCAGCCTTTCCCCTCATCCATAGCAGGGAATCAAGGGAGACGACTACAACCCAGAGCCGCTCAACATTTGGTACGGAAAGGAGGGCTTCACGTATTCCCCCGATTATCGCTTCACGCGTAGCTCCATCGACCACAGCCCCGTGGACAGCACCTTCGTCACATGCAGCTCCATCCTGAACGTGTGGAGCCCCGAGCGCCAGGAGCCCGTGCATCATTACTCCTACCAGACGGAGAACATCTTGCGCGCCAAATTCAACCCCGCGGAGCCGGGCCTGGTGGCGTCCACCACCAGCGAGCGCGGCATCATCCTGTACGACATCCGCGCGGCGTCGATTCTGCGCAAGGTGCAGCTGAGCATGGTGTCGAACGACCTCGCGTGGAACCCGCGCGAGCCGATGAACTTCACGGTGGTGGCGGTTGGATTGACGGGTGAGGCGTAGGCCAACGAGGACTACAACCTGTACACGTTCGACATGCGCAATCTGGAGAAGCCGATGACGACGCACACGGACCACGTGGGCGCGGTGCTGTCCGTGGCCTACAGCAGTACGGGCCGCGAGTTCGTGTCGGGCAGCTATGACCGCACGCTGCGCATCTGGCCGGTGCAGAGCTTCCGCAGCCGCGAAGTGTGCGTGTGGCGGCGGCGCGTGAGGCGTAGGTACCACACCAAGCGCATGCAGCGCATCTTCTGCGTGAACTTCTCGGCGGACGCGCGGTTCGTTCTGTCGGGGTCGGACGACACGAACATCCGGATTTGGAAGGCACAGGCCGCGGCGCCGCTGTGTGGGTGATGGAGGAGGTAGTGAGCGGTAGACAAGCCGACGAAGCGGGAGGAGGCGAAGCTGGAGTACATGGAGAACTTGAAGAAGAAGTACGCGGCGTTCCCGGAGATTAGCCGCATTTCCAGACATCGCCATCTCCCTGCGGTGATTAAGAAGATGAAGGATAAGGAGGAGCACAAGAAGAAGAAGACGAAGTCCGAGTTCAATGAAATGGAGTGATTTTAGAACAAAGACTTGTTTGAATAAGCAGATTACATGGGAATGGTGGGAAGCGCAGACATGGAAGTGGCGGCGGCATCCATCTGCTTCTTCTCCAGCTCCTTCGTTCCAGCGTCCTTGATGTCTACGGATTACCCTTCAGCTCAAATCAAACCGGCCAATCTCATTCCCGCCACTTCGTACAGAACCTTATCCACCGTCTCGTCGGCAGCCTCCTCGTCCTCCGGAGTGAGGTTGTTGAGCGCATCATCGGTCATCTCGCTGACAAGGCCGAACTACTCGTTATCCACAAGCCACAGTTCAACCTTCTCCATCTCCTTCATATACTGCGTCGTGATCGCAGTCACCTCCTCCGCACTCATTCCCCTACAACTCAGCAGGGAACAGCACAAATACTCATTGATCTGCTTCATCGCCTCAAATCCCTTCTGTGTAGCCATGACCTGCATGATTTGCGCTGATGATGACTCCACAAAAAACGGGCCCACCTTTCTGAAGACCCATCTGGGTGATCGTCGACTCCATGTTTGCGATGATGCTGTGCATGCGTTCGATTCCCTTCTGCACCTGAATGCGCGTTTTGCACTTAATCTGCAGCACTGCAGTGCTGGGCTCCTATCTCTCATCTTGCAACACTTGCATCACCTTCTTCTTGGCTTCCCTCTTGATGTCCAGCTCAATCTGCTTGCGAGTTCTCTCCAGCTCTTCCATTATCGCTCAACTCCAATCCCTACTTCGGATCTGATGCTTTACTTCACGAATATTGGCTTTAATGCTGTCCTTCATATCTGCGTACTATTCTGTTAACAACTCGCCCTTTTCACGTACCTTCTCATCGGGAGTACGGGTATCCTTTGGCTTGAACAAATTACTGAACATGATGCTTGTTTCGTTGCTCTTTTTTCTGATACTTGATACACTGTAGAAAGCGTATAGTGATTATCTTGATTATCAAGGACGATTGAGTATGTGAAGAATCAGTCCTTCTCACCCATCAGTCAACACCTCTCCTCCCCAGCACTTCCTTTCGAGGAAGAGAGAGTCATTCCACTTAGTCCGCCTCTTAAGTAGATGAGGTTCCACCTTCAATTAGAGCACCTTGGCGCAGGGGAAGCGTGCAGGGCCCATAACCCTGAGGTCCGTAGATCGAAACTACGAGGTGCTATTTTTTTCTCCCAACAAACAGCCCCACGCTTCGATTTGGCTCGAGCCAAACAGCAACATCATCTTCTTTTCCGTAGATAAACTGTCATGAGTGCAGTACATCTGATCAGGCTGGAATGCGTAGGTATACAAGTGAAAAGCGGGGTTCTCCGTCGAGCTCCTTCCAGCGCTGTCATCGGGTGAAGATGGGCCCAGCAGGAACCGCTCCATAAAACGCTCCTCATTCTCCTCCACCGTCCCCGTTCTAGCAGTTCGCGTAGCCTCCTCCTTCTGCTGCGAAGTCGCCGCGCTCTTCCGAGCCGCTCTGAGCATCGCCTCGTAGTACAGATCGGAATGCCAGCTCACCTCCTTCGCCGTAAACTTGGTGGCACGCACGATCACATCCTCCGCAGTGCCCAGCGGGAAGATCTTCGCCTTGAACCAGCAAGTGCCGTAATTGGGATTGGCATGCTGGCATCGCGTGTAGATGGCGCGGTAGCTGCGAGCGCACAGCAGCCGGAAGAGCTGGTAGGTGTTCGCGGAGTGCGCGAAGAGGAGGAACTCGGGCGACAACAGCATGGCGAGCCGCACCGCCTACACCTCATTACCCGCCGCTGAAACCACCTCGATGAAACTGTCGCCGTATTGGGGCGTGAAGAAGACGGCGAGGTTGAGGCAGTAGCGCGCGCGCTGCAGCGAGAAGAGCGAGGAGCAGGGGTTCAGGAACAGGCGCGCGCCCTCGCACCAGACCTCGCCCGACTTGGACACGAATTGCAGCGCGCGGAGGAACACGAACAGCGCGCGCGACGGTCCGGCGGCTCTATGGGTCAGGCGGCGTCCGCACGCGCACTGGTGCACGAGTTGGATGAGCGAGGCCCAGAGGCGGCCGGCGCCCTTGTTGTTCTGCACGCACTGCGTGTTGAGGCGAATGGCCTCCAGCAGCCGGCCCTGCTTCAGCTACGCTTCAAGTGACAAGGATGGACTCACCAGCAGATACACCAGCTCCATGCCCAGCTTCCACTCCGCCGGCACCAGCGCCACGCCCGCGCGCAGCACCGCCATGCTCAGCGGCAGATCGCCCGCGTAGTCGAACAGGCGCGACACCTCGAAGAACAGCGCGTGCGTGTTGCGCGTCGGCACCAGCGCCGCACTCCGCGCGAAGAACTACGATTCATACTCACATACTATTCTCACCTCTCGTGCCGCGCGCCGATTGCCTGCCAGCATGCTCGCGCGGCCCGCCAGCAGCCAGCACTTCCAGCGCAGGTTCGGCGGACACAGTGGCAACAACACGCGGAAGTACCAGCCGCAGGCGCGCTGGCCGAGCGCGGTGTTGGCGCTGTACTCGGCGAGGCGGTCGGCGCGGCGGTGGACGATGAGGCGGAGGTGGACGAGTGTGCGGAGGAGCATTTGGATGGCGACGTAAAACACCTTCCAGCGCAGCTCCGCGCTGAGAGACTGCACCGCACTTGCCATCGTACTCACCAACTCGTGCGCACGGATTCGTGCGGACATGTCCGAGCCATCCCAGAGCATCATCTCCTGGTGCTCGAGGAGATAGAAGAAGGTGAACCAGAGCGGGCCGTGCTTGGGGTATTCCACCACGCAGGTGCGGAGATAGTCCACCGCCTGCGGCAGGCTCACGAACCGCGCCAAGAACTGCACCTGGAACAGCACCAGATTGCCTTGCGTCACCACGCCCGCCGCCTGCAGCCGCGCGAACGCCTGCTGCGTGGCGAAGCTGCCGCCCAGCTTGGCGACGTGCAGCCCGCACTCCATGAGGGTCTTCACGCCGCGGTAGCTGTCCCCGCGCAGCAGCGCCCACATCACGCGCTCGAGGCTCGCGCGGTCGCCTACACGCTCCTCCAGACGCACCAGGCGCTCGATCGCCGGCTCTGACCACGCGTCCGCCGTCTTGCGCGCCTCGAGGGCCGTACAGACCGCGCGCAGCGTCGCGCACACCTCGCGGAAGCAGCCCAGCTCTGCCTGCAGGCGCGCCAGCTCCAGCCGCACCGTGGGCTCCGCGGGAAAGCTCTGCTGCAGGCGCTCCAACGCCACCAGCGCCTTCTGCGTGTCACCCTCCCTACGCCAACGCAGCGCCTGCTCCACGCGCTCGCGCACCTCCGCCGACGGGCTTGGAGGGGCTGGTGGGGCTGGCGCAAGGGTCTTGGCGGGCAGTGGCGGCGTGGGGGTCTTGGCGGGAAGGTCGGGGCGCACACGCTCGCGGCCGCGGAAGAAGACGGGGTTGCCATAACGGCTGCGGTCGTAATCGGGTGCGTGGCGGCTCGCGTGGACGGAGTAGGTGGGCGTGTAGTCACGGGAATAGTTCGGAGTGTAGTCATGGGAATAGGTGGGCGTGTAGTCACGGGAATAGGTGGGAGTGTAGTCACGAGAGTAGGTGGGGTAGTCAGAGGCGTAGTCAGCAGCACGCAGTGGTTGTCGGTAGGAGGACAACTCCGCCTCGTGGGCGAAGTCTGCGTTGAAGAAGGCGGACTGCGCTTCCTGCACGGCGTAATCCGGCGTGAAGTGCTCGGGCGTGAAGAAGTCCCCGGCGCGCGTGTAGGCGGCGGGCGAGGGACCCATGTCGTCTTCGGACAGGTGGGTGTGGGTGACGTAAGGACCAAAAGAGGGGGGCTCCCCTCCGTAGACGGCGAAGGGCGGCGGGTCGAGCGGCTGGTAGGAGCGGCGCGGCGGCGAGAGCGAGGCGCGCACGGGCTGGAGGCGCGAGGGCGAGGAGGACAGCCGCAGAGTCTGAGGGTTGTGGGAGTGATGCGAGTGATGGGAGTGGTAGGAGGCGTCGTCGCTGTCGTCGCGCTGGAAGCTGCCGTGCGAGGACTTGTAGCAGTGCTGCGACAGCCCCGACCGCGCGTAGTCCGCGGGCGCCTGCGCGCCTGTGTAGTCGTTGTCCGAGTGGTAGCCCATGTCCGGCGACTCGTAGCGGCCAGCGGCCAGCGGGGAGCTCGCCTCGTCGTCGGCGTGGTTGGAGCTGGTCAGCTGGCTCGGGTTGAAGGGGTTCGTGCTGGAGACCGAGGTGTCCGACTGCGTGCTGTAGCCGGAGAAGGACGGCATTAGGTTGGGGACGAAGGCGCGGGAGGACGCGTAGGGGACATCTGGGAGGAAGGCATCTGTGCATGACTCCGTTGCTGCAGACGCACTTTGGTAGTCCATGTAGTCATAGTCGAAATAGTTCTGGGGTTCGGCGTAGGCGTTGTACATCCTTCGGTTACTCGGGGTCATATAGTACTGTCCTTGGTTGTACAAGCCACTGGGTTGTTGCTGTGGGTTAGAAAAGCGTGGAAGCACCCACTTCGGCTCCAAAGGGTAGAAAGGCATCGTTTTCCAGTGTATCGATCAGTTCATCTTCGTACTGTGGATATTGCATCGAACTGACGCGGTTGGACCTACATGTGAGGGATTCGCGGAATGCGTGCGTAAAGGAATAACCGCTATTGCGATTCTGATTCCTATTGCGAGTGAACTAGCATATTAGTGGGAGGAAGAAGAATCAGTACGTTGTGATTGCCGTTCATTCTATCCGCGATTTGGACGTGCTGCACGGTCTAAAAACCTCCACTCTAGTTATCCTTCGTGGAAACGACTGCAGTGACGCGGTTTCTGAAACGCGAAAAGAAAGCGGAAATCGGCCGGAATTATGGAAAGGGCAGTTGCCTTTCGTTCGGGCTGGATGAAGTGGGGCATTTGCTCAGTGCTGCTGGTGCTACTGCTCCTCTCCTTTACAGCAGCGGGTTTGCAATGGATGCGATTAATACAGATTAGACTGTCTTACCTTCGCATCGCAATGCCTGTATCGAACCTCACGTATGGGTGCTTTGAAGAAGTGATCCGCCAGAGATTCAGCGTTTGGGCGTGTTTCGCGACAAGAATGGGATTCCGACCCAGTTTGTCTATACGATCACCCGTTACAACAATCAGGAGTGCACGGGTGAGCAGTACGCCATCAAATACGAGTGCGTGCTTCCTTTTTACCTCAAGAATAGAGAGTCACTGTCCTGCGCGCACAGTGAAATCAACGGATGTGATGATGACACGACTTGCCAAGTGGTCAGTGCTTTTACCTGCTCGAAGACTGTCGATGCGATTTCGATTCACTTGTACAATCTGACGGAAATGGCGCTGTATGGCTACAACTGTCCCAGCTCCATGCTGAACAGGGACGTTGCGATTAGGTAGTCAATACATGGAGAAATGATGACACAGTAAGAACGCGTGCATGACTGGAAGCACGAAGGGTTTTGCTGAAGTCTCCCACTTGTTGGGTTCTACGGGACAATACGCCGTGTATGAGCTGGGTGGACTCTTCAGAAGTGTGTCTAAGGACTAGTGGATGGAAGTGTCCGAATTGGACACGTCGTTTTCAGCAGGGAAGAGAATGAATGTGCGTGTTGATGTTTACTATCACTCCTAGTATGCGAAAAGTCCTATTTGGGACGTAACAATCTCCTCGTTGGTCTAACGGATAGTGTCCCTTGTCATTGGTGGCTCGCTTGTTGCAGTTGTACTGGCTGTGCTCATTGTGTTCTGCCTCACGAAGCGGTATGAACGGAGGCGGTTGCGGCGACTGTCCAGAACGACTCGCATCGATGTGGGAGACAGCGATGACGAGGACGAAGAGGAGGGGAAGAGCACATCGCCCACACCCGATGTTATAGAATAGTGTACCCTATGGCTTTCCTTGTTGAACACGCACGAAAAATGAGTGCATCCAATCGGATCGATTTCGAGTCTATCTCCCTGCACAATCTCGTTTGGCTTGGTCCGAGGAAAGGATGGAAACCTCCGATCAGACGGTAGTGGGGAAAACGGATTGTGGGTGAGAAATAGACTGGCGATTCTGCGCTGAGGGAAGCGAAGGGAGAGGAAGAGCGTCAAGCGAGTCCGTGTGTTTGATTTCGCTTAACATTCAGATTGCCACTTGAAGGAAGCGTCTGTTTCTCATCCCTCCGATACTCCCATTTCATCCTGTTTACTAGTTGGATTCGCTTTGCCGGATGTTACTGTAGGATAAATCAGAGCCATCGCATCAGATCATTGGAGACGTTGTGATGGAGTGTAGAAGCAATTGTATGCATTTCATTCGTAGCAACAGGCGGAGTACAGACGGAAAGTGATGTCCATTTCGGTGTGGTTCTTGAAGGATAGGAAGTGGATCTTAGCCGAAGTGTGAGAAGGAATCGGTTGAACAAGAGTCTGGGAGACCGTCCTCCTCTCGTGGACATGATTCAGCGGGGCTTGATTAGTGCGCTTGGACTCGTTTGGTGACGGGTAGACCCCGACGTGAGTCGTCCGCTGTCTGACCGTTTGCAGAAGTTGGAGCGCCATATGAAGGAGGATTCTGTGAGTCCGTCATTCCGCTCTAATTTGCAGATTAGTCGCAGTTTGCAGAACCGCTCGAACATGAATGATCTTGTTCGGCGTGGCATTCAGAGTGAGTGTGAAGGAGGGCGGTAATGCGTAGCGGATCCCAGCATGACCCCGCTGCTTCGCTCGAAGATGGGCGAGCTGGAGATGAAGATGAAGAAGCACATGATGGAGCAGAAGTGCTAGACGAAGATGCGATTCATGCGTAGCCTCTTCCACCGTCCCTCGCCGAAGCAGCTGCGCCAGTCTTACCCGGGCGTGTACGCGAGCCTGAGCGAAGATGCGAAGAGATCGATGCTGGAGAAGGAGGGCACGGCGATGGTGAAGGTGTATGTTTCCTTCATCGAATCGACGCTGGAGCAGATGCTGGTGAGCGGGAAGATTAGCGCGGAGCAGTACAACCGCCTGTACAGTGCGGTGAATGAGGAGGGCGGAGCGGTGCGGAAGGAGCTGCTGGAGGCGGTGGGCTGCTTCACCGTGACGTATGATGTGGAGAGTGTAGGGGAAGGCGTCGAGAGTGAGGCGTAGTATGAGAAACGAGTGCTAGCTGTTCTTCATTAGTGTGGTGTGTTTGTTTTGATAAGAATGGATACGGTGCGGTGGATCTCATTATCAGTGGCAGTCTTTGGTAATTTCACTGAATATGGATTGTATAGGGGAGTATGAATTATTGGAGGAGCGTAATCAGGCGTACGGAAGTGGAATTGGAGAATGAAGCGTAGAGGGTGTATGGACAGAATCAAAGCGAGGAATACTATGATTGTGGAATGTGTGAAAAGAGTTTCTGATGGAGTGTAGTGAAAACGGCGAATTGGTGTTGATGGAGATAGTGCAGAGAAATGGCATGAATGATGAGCGGTTTGTGGAAGAAAGAGGAAAGGAAAGATACTGTTGCAGAGCGGGAGTGATGTCTAGGGATGAGGGAGAAGAGGAAGAGGGACTCTTCGTATGAACGGTTCTCTTGCATTTGAACGCATATTTCTTGTCAAGACTGACCGTAGTGAGAGAGGGCATGTCTGTTTGTGAGGGTAGAGTGAATGGAAGTACCCTCCAGAGTGATGGAACGAGGATTATGGAATGTACTACTGTAATCCCCTTCAGTAGTGAGTGTTGTGAGTTTAGGCAAGTCTATTAATCAGCTCATTTTATAACCACTACTTCGCATAATCAATTCAGTTGAATCATTATAATTGAAAGTGAATACATTATAGCCAAGTTGAATGGAAGTCAATTCAGGCAAATCTATTCCTCATTCTGTTTCTGTTTATTCACTCTCAAACACCACACGAGAACAATCATCAAATGCATTACTACCAAATAGAAGTGATTTCAAACTGGGCAAGTCTATTCATCACTTCATTCATTCAGAATCACTCTTCAATTCCAATGAAGTGTAATAGAAACTGCAACTGTCTTCATTCAATTCTCCCATTTCAATCACTTCCAAAGAAGGCACATTCTCAATCT
>OIWT01004533.1_pt1 | contig 11114 bp, 5 predicted proteins | sample 1587701 | NCBI WGS metagenome assembly OIWT01 (sample SAMEA3888904, study PRJEB22519) | human gut metagenome | biome: human gut; feature: human-associated habitat; material: faeces | place: Denmark | collected 2009 | reverse complement strand
CCCGTTCCAATCCCTACCGCATTTCCTATGAGGATGTGTGCAAAGAGGTAATGGGTGCAAAGCAGAAAGCACAGCTGCGGCGAATTGTGGACTTCAAGTTCACCCGTCATCCGTCCCTCAATTTGCCGGAAGAACGGCTGACAGCCATTGAAAAACAGCTTGGAGAGCGCACAAGAGAACTGCTCTCCATTCCGGTTCAGAGAAGTGCAAAGCGCAAAAATGAGGATGAATATTACAAGTCTTGAAATTGCACAGGCAACAATGGATATGTTCTTTTGTTTGTTCTGTCTAATAATATTTGTTTCAATTAAAGCAAATAATCCAAAACAGAAGAGTAAGTAACTAGAATTGCTAATCTTATGGTATTTGCTATGAACATAGCAATGGCAAATACCTATGTTAGGTTTGTTAGTTCTGTTTTTGTTGAAAAAGGTGCTGAAGTAAGTGGCAATAGTGTTAAAATTGCCAATTAAAGTGTACCCCAAAAACTGGACAAATTTTAAGGGTAAATCCCAATAAATGGACAAGCCTCCAAGTGCTATATGATATAATTATGTAGATGCTTGGAGGTTTTTTATGAGAACATTATTTACACAAGAAGAGATTGCGTTATTAGAAAAAAATAATTATACACATCTTGTATCCAAGTCGATGATTAAATTTATCGATGATTTCAAGGACGACTTCTGGAGATTGTATTTAACGGATCTTCCTGTAAAGGAGATTTTTCGAATGCTTGGTTACGATCCTGAGGTGATAGGTACTAAACGAATAGATGGTTTTGTCTACAACCTTGGAAAATCCCGATTAACAGATGAGCAGCGAATTGGAAGTATTTCACGAACATCAAAGGTTAGGTGCCCACCAGCTGATGTGAACTACTCAGAAATGAAGTCTAAAGAGGCCATAAAAGCCATGGAAATAGAACTGACATATTTACGGCAAGAAGTGGACTTTTTAAAAAAACTTTATTCTTTAATCCCTCTGGAAAACAAGGAGGAAGAATAATGAAAATTGCTAGTAACAAGTTTGCGATAATTCATGATATTATCAATACACCTGGAAATGTTTTGCGAATAGACGAATTATGTAAAACAGCCGGTGTTTCGCGTTCAGGGTATTACAACTGGCTTAAATCAGAAGATAAACGAAAAGAAAAGGATATGCAAGACCGGAAGGATTTTGAACTAATTCTAGAAGCTTTTAAACACAGAGGATATGATAAAGGAATCAGAGGCATCCACATGAGGCTGCTGCATATGGACCCACCGGTTCATATGAATGTCAAAAAAATTCAACGTTTAATGAGAAAATATGGCTTGTTGTGCCCAATAAGAAAAGCTAATCCGTATAGAAGAATGGCTAAAGCTCTGAAAACAAGCAATTATGCAGATAATCTGGTACAACGGAAATTTAGAGAACATGGAGCACGGAAAATATTACTGACAGATATCACGTATCTTCCATACAACGGTACATTTGCATACCTATCAACGATAATAGACGCATTTACCAAGCAGGTTCTTTCCTACGTTCTGAGCGATAACCTAAAGGTGGATTTTGTACTATTAACAGTTCAGCAGCTAGTAGATACACACGGGATTTCATTATCTGAAGAAACGATAATCCACTCGGATCAGGGAGTACATTATACCAGCTACAAATTTATCGAAATTGTGAATGATGCAAAGCTAAGACAGTCCATGAGCAGAAGGGGCAATTGTTGGGATAATACACCCCAGGAATCGTTCTTTGGTCACATGAAAGACGAAATAGATATTACAAATTGTTCTACTTTTGATGAGGTAAAAGCTATCGTAGATGATTGGATTGACTATTACAATGATGAACGTTATCAATGGGGGCTTGCCAAATTAATTACAACCGGTATTTATCCTATAAAATGAGAAGGCCACATCCGTGACCTTCTCAATAACAACTTAAATTATGTTATATGGTTTTGTGGGTTGTGTCCACTGATTGGGAATCATCCCAAACTCCTGTCCTGATTTCGGGAACATCCCTTAATTTATGTCTAGAAAACCGGGTACACTTTATTGGAGAATTTCCGTTAGCCCACGATTCCATCCCGCAGTTGATTTTGGAGAAACCACAAGTAATTTTGGATACCCGCTTTTAGATACGCGAAAACCCATCGGGGAGTTTTCCCGATGAGCCTTCGCGTGTTTACATACAAGTTTTTTAAAAATTCGTTATTTTGCTTTTGACCATGTTCTGGTTGCATACTTACACTGCTTGAGTGCTGTCTTTGCAACAAGTTTACCATTTTCATCGTAAACTCTTACCTGAACTTTATAGAAGTATTTCGTGCCCTTCTTACCGCTTGTATTCGTATAAGCTGCAGTTTTCTTTGTAACTGTGGACTTGTAGGAAGCTGCTTTCTTCGTGGAACGGTAGAAGCGGTACTTCACTGTGAAGCCAAGGTCTTTGAGTTCCTGAATGGAAGCCTTTGTCTTCGCATTGTTCTTCAGGACTGCCTTAATATTCTTCTTCGCTGTCTTGCTGGATCGTGCTACGAGCTTTAGATCTTTTACGATGGATTTCGCTTTTTCAATCTTCGCTGCAGCATCGTCTGTCGGTTCTTCAGTTGCTTTTTCGATTGCAACGGTTACTGTAGAACCAGTCACCGCTTCGGACATCGCTTTCAGCTCGTCCTGCGTATAAGTCTTATCCCCGAACGGTGTCTTGATTGTCAGTTTCGCGTCGGTGTCTTTTACGATGGAGTCGATGAAGCTCTTTTCAAGCGTTACATCTGCCTTCGCTGCGTCGCCGACGGATTTGCCGGAAACATTTAAAATGATTTCCTTCGACTTGCTTGCTTTCGCCTGCTTCAGAATTTCTTTCTGATTATCAGCGGAAACTTTAACATCGGCAACCTTAGTCTTGGTACCGTCAGCGTTTGTCTTTTCGCTCACCTTGACTTCGGTTGGAGCGGTTGTTGTTCCAGTCTTGGTGTCGGTTGTGACATTCTTGACTTCTTCGATAACACCGCCGCCCGGTGTGTTCCAGTCCTCGGAGCCCTGTTCTACCGTGTAGTCGTCCGTATAATGGAACACAATCGTATCACCATCTTTTAAGAACTGCTCATTGACTGCCAGAAGTGGATGCTTATCGTTTAAGGTATACATCCAGCCGGAGAGGTTTCCATTGTCGAATTCTGCAAGTTCCAAATCGTTGTTATAGGTTACGGAGTAGATATACTTTCCGTACTGGGTATCTTTTGCATTGAAGGTAACCGGAGTAGCAGCCTCTTTTTCCACCACGTCTTTCAGGAAATCCCAAACGGTTGCGTTGAGGTCTGCCTGATATTCTTTGTTTGGAAGCCATTCCGTTAATCCATCGTTTTTCAGTGTGTGCTTTTCGCCTTCTTCTCCGTGGAAGCTATCGCCTAAAAGTTTGAAATTGACTTTGATTTTGTCCGGATTCGCTGCTGTACCATCTGCGCGTTTCTTAATTTTCACCGTAAAGTCGCAGGCTGCATTGTCATAAGTTGCAGTCAGGTGTACGATTGCCTGTTTGGAAGAATCAAATCCGGTAACCTTAACGCCATTTTCCAATGTTGGGTTTGTGGTCGTGCCGTCACTCCATGTTACAGTAAACTCAATCCCGCTTAAATCGAGCTTATTGCCGATGTAATATTCGTTCTTGTAAGTACCGCCAACTTCGATCTTATATGCGACCGCCTTATCGGAAAGCACCGGACAGTTTTCGCCCTGCTCCCAGTTGTGCATGCTGCTTGCGTGTGCGTTCAGCAGTCTGACGATAGAGCCGTCCGTCATTTCTTTCTGCGTGCAGGCTTTTGCAAGCTTATCCTTATCTTCGCCAAGTGGGTCGTCGGTACGGTTCATTCCGGTTTTCGTCACGCTTGAGTCGCTTCTGTTAGGTCCATCCTCACGGTCTACCCAGTCACAGATGTCTTTCGTGCTATCCCTCGAAGTATCATAATAGTAAACACCGTCATGCATTCCCATCGGACGGATCTTGCTTGTGTCGATATGCTCGACAGCGCCGATTCCCTTTTCCTTTTCACCATTTGTAATGAAGTAGTAGTTATTTTCAATTACATTATTTTTATTTAATGAACGCATGAATCCTGAAACTGCGCCCTTTGAGCCGCCGATATTGGCCGCCGGAATTGCCTGTCCTCCGGATTCCGTTGTAGACTTCGGCGGAACTTCCTTGCCGTTTATGTGCAGCGCACCATAGAACACATTGTTACGGATATAGCCGATTCCGTTGTCCCATGCCTGATCGCAACCACCTTCACCGCCGAAAATGCCGCCGACCGCCTGTGCGCCGGTAATATCCGCATTTACATAGCAGTTTTCAATGACCGCGCATAAGGTGTTCGGTGCAGTTTGATCGTCATAGCCTGCGCCTAAGATACCGCCGATATATTCATCATCCGCGTGGATGCTGCCGGTAAACTGCGAATTTTTAATGGTGCACGCGCGCATCGCATAACCTTTTATGCCAGCAAGCCCGCCAACATAGCATCCAGTGCTATAAATATCGGCGCCACTCTTGCAGCCGACCAGAACGAATGCGCCGGCACCGACAATGGAGCCGAGAGCGCCTTTTCCTACGACATCACCATTTTCGTCTAAGCCGATCTTAACGCCGGATTCTACTTCACAGTTCGTAATGTTGATACCACCGCTGTCGCCGACTAAGCCGACACTTCGTGTTTTTGAACCGCTGAGCAGCTTGCAGTTAATCAGATTTCCGCTTTTTCCGCCTCCTGACCCTTGATTTGCACCGAAGGAAGTTGCCAAACCGCAAGAATCAATATATTCGCCTTTTAACCGGAGATTCTGAACAGTCGTGCTTCCTACAGTACCAAATAAGGATTTTGCTCCTTTCGCATAAGTCAAGATATGATTTTCACCGTCAAAGATGCCCATAAACGGTGTCTCTTTCGTACCGATTTGCTGCCAATCTGTTTCAATGACGATCTCATCGGTTTTCAGCGCAAAGTAGGTGTTGGAAAAACTTTCTCCTCCTGCTACCTTTTCCGCAATCAATTTCAAGTCGTCATAGCTTGTAATTTTATATGGATCATCCTTTGTTCCCAGTCCGTCAAGCGTAAAGGAGCTGTCTTTCACGGTTACTTTTACCGGGTCTGTCACTAGCATCGTTGTCTGATCATCTGCAGTTGTCTTGAATACTACGCAGATATAATACCATGTTCCCGGTTTTGCCGCGGTTGCCTGCTGCGAAAGCGCTGCCATTGATGTATTATTTCGGAAAAGGCATGGACTTACTATTTTCAATCCTTTCAGTCCATCCGGCGTTTTCGTGGTATAGTACCAGTCCGCGGTGATCTTATCACCTGTTGACGCGGTCGTACCCTCCGAATATTTCAGCGCGAGAGTCAGCGCCTGCGTTTTCAGAGATGCAGCATCATCGGTTATAATGTCCGAAGGTAAGGAAGCAACCTCCATTTTCCCTTCTTCTGTGGTTGGTTTTACATAGTTGCAGATAACCGTACTTTTGCTTCGGGTCCCCGTAGGGTCTACCTTTTTCCAATTTGCAGTGGTTCCGGCATAGTAAATAACATAATTGTCACCAAACACATTGCCGTTGATAGAAGTTAGTTTAATGTTATTAACTGACTTCGGAAGGAACAAGCTTTCCAGTCCTGAACAAGGTACAAACGCATCCTGCGGAAGTGTTGTGACATTGCCCTGCACCTCAATACGCTTTAAGGAGTTACAGCTTTTGAACTGATTCTCGTTCAGTTTGGTAATGCTTGGAGGAAGAATAATTTCTTCGATTGAAGTACCCTTGATTGCCTGAGCGCCGAGATCGGTTAAAGTCTCTGGCAGTTTCAGTTCCTTCAGTTTTTCACAATCCTGAAAAGCATACCATGCGATTTCCTGCAGTCCGTTCGGAAGCTCTATGCTTTCGAGTGCGGTGCAGGAGGAAAACGCAGAACTTCCAATTGACTTCAAGCTGCTTGATAAGTTGATTTTTTGTAATGCGGTGCAGCCGAAAAATGCATTATACCCGATACTTTCCACCGTACCCGGCAGAGTAATTTCTTTCAGCGCCGTACAATTTGCAAAGCAGCTTTCCGGAATTGCCGTAATTTTGCTTCCTTCTTGAAAAGTCACCTTCGTCAGCTTCGTGAAGCCTGCAAAAAGGCTTGGGTTTAAACTTGTAACCGAAGCCGGAATAACAATGGTCTTAGTGGACGGAGACACATAATACAGCACCGTCTTATCCTTGTTGTAAACAGATCCGTCTTTTTCAAAGCTGAAGTTTGCCGTACCCGGACCAGAGAATTCAATCTTTTTTACAATTTCGTCTGGGAACGGTGTTTCCCCCCACTCTGTCAATGTAGATGGAATGTATACTTTTTTCAAAGATGTGCAGTCTTGGTAAGTTCCTGTCTTGCAGAAAGTTGAATCGCCAAATGAGGTGACACCTTCCTGATAGATTACTTCTTCGAGCGAAGAGCAGCCCGCAAATGTTCCTCCGTAGCGGACAGAACCAATCGTTGCTTTCTTCAGTCCGGTGCAGCCTGCGAAAGCAACTCCTTCGCAAGTTGTTCCTGCCGGCAGGGTAATTTCTTTTAAAGCTGTGCAGTTCGCAAATGCCGCAGTACAAATCACAGCCTTGCTTTCACCTTCAAAAATGATACTCGTCAGTTTCGGACAATCACCAAATTTAGCCCGAAGCTCGGTAATCCCCTCTCCGATGACCACTTCCTCAATCTCTTCGACATAAGCCTTCCATGGCATCTTTATTTCCTTATCGCTTGATGAGGACGCTGTCGCACCGGTTCCGCTGATTGTAAGCGTTTTTGTGTCAACATCAAATTTCCACTTTACGTTGCTTTTGTTATTCGACGCTCCACAGTCTCCGCTTGGCATCGCGGAAGTGATTGTGCAGACAGGCGCCATCAATGGACGGTCAAAATCACTGACATCCACTGGAGATTCACTGCTCCAATCCTGTACCGTACCTTTGGAAGTACCCTGTGCAGTTACCACATATTCGCCTGCCGGAAATACTAAGCTTACGCTGCCGTTTTCATCGGTCGTCTTTCCTTCCAACGCCTGAAAACTTCCATTTTCCCATGTTCCAATCTGCACACCGCTCAAAGCCCTGCCGCTGCCATCGGTCAAAGTCAGTGTAAACTCCCTCTTCGGCAAAACTGTTTTTTCTGCAACATCAAATTTGCAATAAACGTCGGAATAATACTTGTCGTCCTTGTTGATGGAAGCATAGATCTGATCGTTTGCTTCCAGATAGGTTTCGTTCACGCTGCTTCCCGCTGTGCCATTGACGAAAAAGAGTAAGTTCGACGTTGGTTCTCCCCAAAGCTTGCTAACCGTAAAATATGCGCCCGACTGTGCAGCCTCATAATCTGCTTCCGTTTTGTATGCTTTATGTGCAGCTTTCAGCGCTTCGTCTAAACTAAACTTATCATCCCCGTCCAGATCTACAACTGTCAGCGGCAGGTTTGCGGCTACTTTACCCTCGCTTGTAGACGCTAAAATTCCCTTTTGATTGACTGTGATGCTTGCCTGTATCGGTGCAATACCGAGCCTTGCCGAAAGTGTCTTACTGGTTCCGGTATATACTGTACCATCGATCGTTGCGGAAGCTGTTGCATAATAGGTTGCGGTAGTTCTTTTCTGATTCAATTGAATTACAGACTGCCACGCTTTTCCCGGTAGTGATATATTACTTTTTCCATTCTGATACCACTTATATGTGACCTTGGTTCCCTCCGGCAGTTCTCTCGGATTGCCCTCTGCATCATAATATTGCGTAACTTTTGCTTCAATTATTTCTACATAAGATTTGCTTTGGTCACTGTTACTATTCGGGCAGAAGTGCACCTCTGAGTCATCCAAATCTGTCGTAAATATCAGACAGCTTTTCGGTGTTTCCGTAGTTCCACTGCCATCACCGTCAGCCGCCCACGCCATACTCGGCATATAGGTGAATACCATAATTACCGCCATGAGAACGACGAGTGCTTTTTTGAAATAACTTACTTGTGTGTTCATATGTATTCCTTCTCCTTTTTCTGTATTTCGCCTTGCGGCTTCCTGTCTCTGCAAAGTGCCGCTTGCGATGATCTATGTAAACACTGTTTTCTGTGTAGTGGACGCTGCTCGCTTACTGCTCCTGTGTAAGTCCGCCGCTCTCCTGCTCCCGCTTTTGCCTGCGGTATTCTCGTTGCTGGGCTCGCTTTGCCTTGCGCTTTTCTTTCTTCTCCAAATAATGCTCTCCCACAGGTCTTGTCCCCGCTCGCTCGAGCATCCGCGGCCACGGTCCGAAGCGTGCCTTCAATTCCCGGTCATATAGAACATCCTTCTGCATTGGCTCTCTGCCGTTTTCCTTTGTGAAGTCTCGTACAAGCTGCAAAAGTTCGTCATCGCTCATCGCAACATACGGCGCACGCAATGCATTCAGTTTCTGCGCTTTTTCAGAATTGGTCAGGTTGGGATCATCCTGAATGCTCTTTTTCAGTTCCCTCTGATTCATATGCCCTCTCCTTCAAATTGATCTATCAAAGTCTCCTGTCCTGATGGGCGATGTCACTTCGGCATCGCCCGGTAAAGGATGAAAAGAATGATTTTTTGAACAAAAAAACGATGATTGTCATAACCATCGCCTTTGTGATACAGGAATCATGGATCTGCCTATGCTGCCTTGCATGAGACTCATCCTGTTTTTTTGGTTTGTAGGTCTTCTGACTGATCTATTCAGGCTGCGCGTCTAATCGCCGCTTGCGATCTCGCGCCTTACTGCCAACGCATTGCTTCAGCCTTCTCTCCGGGCCATGACAGCCCTTCCAATGACCGGTTTTCACCGCACGCGCGGATTACTCCGCGTGGAAAACAATGCTTTAGAATCACAGCTACTTTCGGAATCCTAGCGCGTGCTTGCAATCTCAAATGTGCAGACTGCAGATCCTGCGACGGATTCTTTCCGTGTCCGGGACTCTCACCCGATTCCCTTGTTCAGCGAACAAGCATGCGTGTCCGATTGTTCGGGTCGCGCATTTGCCACAAAAGCCATGCTATGTAATTTTAGGTACAATTGCAGTCGTTTCCTACGAATCAAGCTTCGCAAAGCTCGCTTTCTTCGGGAAACGTTGCATAAGGAGTTTCCACTGTTTTCTCCGAAAACAGGGACAACTCCATTAAAAAAACTTCTCTTTTTCAGCTAAATGCCAAACAAAAGAAGTCCTAGTTTGTTATCGTATTCGGTTTGCTTGCACGCAAAAATGACAGACTTATAAGTCTGCTTGCTTGCTTGCTTGCGCAAGAATTATGCCATTTTTGTAATTTTCAAATCGTTTTGCGTACATGTTTGATTTCCTCGTATTTCCAAAATCCACTCTCATTCTACACCAAGTCATCACGCTTGTAAAGGGGCAATTTTTTAGGGGTCGTGTCAAGTTGTTGTGGAGTTTTTTTGTTGACAAACTCCAATGTTTTTTAACAGTACAATATGTTTCGGCTTTCTCCCAGGCTTTCAATCAGGATTTGCGTTCCGCTTGCTTTATCCATCGGTACGATCGGCTTTTCGAAGATACTCCAATCAAAGCAGCCTTCGCCAGCTTCTTTCATCATCCGCTGTGCATATTCTCGGTATTTTTCTTTTCCGTTAAGCTTCTCATCCTTCTCTTTGAAATCTTCTCTTGTCAGCGTCCCACCATTTTTCAAGTATACTCTTGCCTGACTTAACTTTCCCAGGCATTCCTCGCTCCAGCCCATCGGGTCCCGACTGAACCTTTCCGACAGCACATGGCTAATCTGTCCTTCTGTGCAGCTTCCCGGAATGTCCAGCCTCTTCCTTCGCACGATTTCTTCCCTGTTGTTTCGGATGTAGCTTCCAAACTCTTTCACCGCTTTTGTTTGCCTCTTGTCGCCCTCTGCTTCCGCATACAGTTCCTGCAGCATTTGATCCGCTTTCTTACGATCGTTTTCTTCAAAGGCTTTGCAGAACCGGATGCGCAGGTTTTTCTTGGGAAATCGCACGCTGATGCGTCGTAAATATTTTTCCAGGTGAAATCCATCCAGTACATGCTCGGTCTGTGCAAAATCCTTCAGTCCACTCCGGATCCAGCCTCCTCCGTCTGCATGCACATAGATCTTCTCGATGCTGTCTACGGCATACGCTTTCTGGATGTAGCCTTCGACGGTATTCCATAGTGCTTTACTGTCAAAGTGCTCATCCACAAAATGCATCGGGCAGATCGTTTTTCGCCTTCTCCCATTTGACTCGGTCCCTTCGGTCACGCTCACCAGCGGAACGATCTTTCCCTTCTTTCCGGCTTCTTTCTTTGGCTTCTGCAGATGCACATGGTCCTCATCTGCATACACATGGAGTTCCTTGACCTTCTTCTTTTCGATCCAGTCCGGCTCTTTCTCCAAAACCGTAAGCTTGCGGATCGCATTCCCGACACTTTGCCGGCTGACACTTCCGCCGGTTACAATCTGTGCGCTTTTGGCATAGGAGACTTCGCAAGCTTCTGTTACAAGCTTTGTTCTGACATTGCCGCTGATGCGTTCATATCTTTGAAGTCCCAGCATTGCATCCAAGACAAAAACATAACGGTCGCAAGTTTTATCAAAGAAGTAATCTCGCGGCAGGTTCAAAGTGCCAAGTTCCGTCAAAATTGATCGCTTGCGATTCTTTTCTTTGAGAATCAGCCCAAGTTCCTTCCTCGTAGCTTTCTCTTTGCGTATGGATTCATTTAGCTGCGCTACGGCAGCCTCCAGAATCTCGCACGCGGCTGTCTTGCAGTCCGCAAGAACATCCGAAGCTAAAGTATCAATATCAGAAATTTTTACTTCAAAAGCTTTTTTTGTAATTTTTTCTACCAAATCCAGTGCAATTTGTTGTATAATGTTTTCCATAGAGATTTCTCCTTTGGTTAGTGTTTTACCAAATTCTTATTTTAACACATTGGAGCTAATCTCTATTTTCTTTTCTCTAAAAACTCCACAACTATTTTACACTATCTATGGTCTTCGATGTGGTCTGTCAATATAAATTTTGGCCGCAATTACAGGATTTGCCTTTTCACCGTCAGTTGCCGCATAAGAATCAGTTTTTCTTTT
>OIWT01004532.1_pt1 | contig 11117 bp, 14 predicted proteins | sample 1587701 | NCBI WGS metagenome assembly OIWT01 (sample SAMEA3888904, study PRJEB22519) | human gut metagenome | biome: human gut; feature: human-associated habitat; material: faeces | place: Denmark | collected 2009 | reverse complement strand
TCTCTAAAGACAAAGCTCATGATTTGAATAGTTGAAATGAAATAAATAATGAGGATGGGTTGGGAGGCGAAGTGGTGGATTGTTCTGGATTGTTCTGGAAGCCTGTTCCATTTCCGGATTCCATATGGAAAACGCGCAAAACGAGACGTACTGAGTGCTTTAGGATTGTATGTACCACAGAAAACGGTTGTCACGAGTGAATGAAGAAAACGGCAGTGCAACCACAACACTGCGATTCTCTTCACTTCACGAATGGAATGCAATACACAGGATTCACTCCACGCAGAAACACTTCATGCCGTCCAAAAGCACTTCCAGAGTGCAATACAGCCCCACCTCTCAACGACCACCACATTACCAGGAAAACGGGAGCATGTACAAACAGACACTAACCGTTTTCCTTTTCCTTCATGCTTGTTTTTGATATCTTGTACAGATTGCCATTGTAGTGCTTGGGTGGAAACTTAAGAATAGTGTCGCTGTGGCGTACATCATCCCCTGCTACTCTTCCTACAACGCGGTTGTGAGGGATGACAAGAAACGCATCCAGCGTTGGATTGGTTACTGGTTGTATCCGTTTTCTCGCCCTCATTCACAGGATGGTCCTTTCTCTGTGCGAAGTCATTTTTCTGTTTACTGACTTCTTTTTCCAGCGGTAGGTTCTATCTATGATGCGCATGCGTAGTAACTGGATCTATCTTCTCCTGAAGCTCGGTTTTGTGTTCTGGATTTCCGTTCCCTCGAAGGGGGTGGAAATAGTGAGAAGCGGTGATGAATAGGGCGTGGACTTCATCAGTGATGTGATTATCACTCCCATTGTGAACGTATTCGTGCATTATGGCCGTTCATCCATAGGAGCACGGAGAGACGATCGACAACGGCATTGCTGCCATTACCAGCAAGATCTTCGAGTTGCTGCGCCTTGCCAAGGACAAGGCAATCAGCAGCATCCCTGCCTTGCTGCATCTGACCTCGCAGCTTCCCGATGCTCCACCCGCTAAGAAGGATTCTTCTGTTTGTTGAACAAACACAGCAATAGCGTTAGTTCCTTGATCTCTTTCTTTCCATTTGATCCTCGTCGCGATCTCTCTTTCTGCTTGAATGATCATCATTGCTTCTCTTTCTATCAAAATGATCCTCATAGTGATATCTCTTTCCTCCCGGGTAATCCTCCCTGCTTCTCTTTCTTCCCAAATCACTTCCTCCCCAATTCCTCTTGTTATGCCCATAATTGTCCGAATAATCTCTCTTGTAACCCCTCTTCTCCCCCGACAATGCATTCCTTATGTACTCCTCGCTGCTCTTATTCCACCTCTCCTCCACCTCCTTCTTAAACGCCTCCACGTCAATCGGATTCGCCTCCTTCGCCTTCGCTGTCTGCAGCACAAGCATCAGCGAGTCGTTCTTCGCCGCCATCACGCTGAAATCATCCTGATAACCCATTCCGTTCCGGTAAAAGTGGCTATTTCGGCTCATCTCGCACTGACAAATAAAGAACTGATTCTCTTCATCGGTCTGTCGATCCGGCGTCGTGAAGCGAGTGAGATTGTATGATTCACAATCCTTCTCATCCCACTTGGGAACAATGATGAAGAAAGTCAACTCCTTGCCAGATTCCTCGGCTTTATTCAGCAGGTCCAGAATATGCTTGATATTCCGGATCATGCACTCCTCCACGAAGGGTGGGTTGCTCTCGAACACGCCCTCGTCCGCCTCGTAGTCAAAGAAACTGCCCTTGGAGCCGAACGGCGCGTCGGTGTCTGGGAAGCGGCTGCAGTAGGAGTTCAGGAGGGCGCAGGAGTTCATGGGCGAGGCGAAGCATTCGTGCTGGAGATGGTACTTCGATTGGAGGAGTTCAAAGACGGATGTGGGCAATGCCATCTGGTAACCGCGAACGGTGCCGCTGATGGTGTTGTAGCTAGAGTGAATGCAGGAGAGAAGGATTACCGGAGAAGAAGGAGAAGAAGACGCGCATGGAAGGAAGATGGGTCTTCTGGATTCTTCTGTTCATAGAGCGATTTGAGATGTTCATAATCGGTCTTGTGAATCGTCACCTCCTTCTTCCCTTCCTCAGGAAGCGTAAACTCAAATCTGCAATTGTCAATGAGAGGCTGGAACGACACAGTCAACTCACTGTCTTTAAACTCTATCCCATTACGGTTTGAATGCAATCGATACCCTTCTTCTTGGCAAGAAACTCCTTTTCGTACACAGACTTCGCGCTTTCAATGAATTTGCTATCAATTTGCTTTGCCACATCCTCGGAGAAGCCACCCTCCTTCATTTCGCGAATCAACCACTTGTCGCTCTTCGGTTCGGCAGGGATCGGGTATTCCGTGTCATTTGTCTATCCATCAACAATACAGCATAACGTAACTCCATACAATTCCTGGATCATGAGCCAACGAGACACGATGGCCGAGATTCCCTCCTTAGTTCCAAGCCGCTTTGATCTCTGGGCAGCCTTTGAGTCCCCGCTCATGCCTCCACATTCGTTAATAACATCGGCGAGTTTAGCTCCAATCGAGTCATAACAGGAATGAAGAAGAAGTTCGATTCGTACTTTCTTCTCCGATATGCTACTCATCATCCCATCTACAGTAAGCAAACGTGAATGGCTCTATCATTCCAGCGAGAAAAGAAATGCCGCCTTTTGCCTTTTCATTTATTCGTATTGAATTGAAGCGGTAGTGGTAAATCGGTAAATGGCAGGGAACGAATCTGCTTCCAACAAGCAGATTGATTACATGATGAGTCTCTTCGGCATGGTGCGCAAGGACGATGGGGTTCATCAAATCATAAACAGCGATGCGTCACAAAAAACGCTGTATGCACAAAACATGAAGCGCCTTGCCGAATTCTGTAGTTCGCCGGAATTGAGCGATATTGACATTCTGCAATTCTTCAGTGGATCTGCGATTCCCGTACTATTCGAAATCATTAATAACGATATAGTTTGTGAACATCTTGGTGCAACTCCTGTATGGCTTGTCCTTTTGCGACTATTCCGAATCGTTCACCTATTCGATGTACTGTCTAACCCGGAATTGCATGGCGAGACTGCTGGTGGACGATGACAGTCGTCTGATGTCCTCTCTTCTTTTTGACTGCAAGGTCCTTGTCGAGGTTCGTTTTCTCTCCCTTTGTTATGGATAGGACATCCTCCAGTTTCATGCGCACTACTCCCCCAATTCCACCGTGCCGAACGCGCATCTGCATGCGTTTCTCAGCGTGTCGCGCCATATCGGAAACTCCTATGGCTCGCTGAACTCGCAGAGCGAAACATGCAATCCTCTCTTCCTTCTATGACTACTAGACAGCGGCTCGTCGGAATTCAACCGCTTCGTCATCTACGACTGCTCCGATGGAGCCACGCGCCAAGCCCTGCTTCGGAATTGCGTGGACTTCATCTCATTCATTCTGGGAGACTTGCCGCAGGCCGTGTTCTTCACAGAGTCGGTGCTGTGCATGCACACACTGGCGCGCGAGCTGCTCAAGAGCTACATCACCATTGATCCTGCGATGGAGGTTTGGCTGTGTGCTCCGTGTGACCTAGATTATCACCGTATTGATGAGACGCGATTCCAGCCTCGTAAACGCGCTTTCCTACACCACCACCGTGATTCAGTCCATCACCGCCAATCTGCAACAGACCAACGGACTGGGCGGCGTCACCGCGATCGCTTCCATCTCCGACGAGCACTTCGCCCGCTTTCTCGAACGAGTGGAGGATCTTCTTCGCCGCGTCAACGCTTCGCCTGTCCTGTCCTTCCCCGTTTCCACTCTCTTCGGTGCTCTACCAGCCTTCATCGCTGCCCTTCCCTTCCACTCGCTTCCCAGTTTGTTAGGGCCCATCTGTCCCATCATGACCCAATTGATGACCATGGATGGGATCCCCGAATCGACCTGTTACTCCTTTCTCATCACGCAACTCTCTCTCCTCTCCTCCCTACCAACTCCGACCGCCATTCGGAATGCCCGAATTCTCAGCGGTTTCGGCTTCCATTTCATCCTCCACAAACCCGATCAGTTCATTCCTCTTCTTCACGCCTCCACCTCCCTCTTCGATGAAACTCCCTCCAAGAAGCCCCGCGGGGATTCTCTCCTATCCGCGGAGATGCACCCCGTGCTGTTTCTCTTCCTCCTCTTCCTGTACAACGCCGTGGTGATCGGACTCAATCACGCCTCCTCCTTCTCCGCCGAGTTTGTCGACGCCTTCGCGCGCTTCCAGCTAGAGCTGGTGCAGTGGTTTGGAAATGGGGTGGTGCCCGCACAGCGCCTGGGCGAGGCGACGCAGGCGATCCGCGACGAGGACGTGATGCTGTGCGTGTGCGTGGAGGTGTGTCTGACACAGCTGCTGGAGAAGGAGGAGGAGCTGAAGCGACGCCTGGCGCGGTACGTGGAGTTGTCTCTGAAGGGCGAGGAGGCCACGGGCGCGGTGCGCCAGACCGACTGCGTGGTGATGTTCGACGGAGAGAGTGGAGGCGTGTGAGGCGTGTGAGGCGTAGCCAACCGGCTGCTGCTGCGACGTGCGCGGGCGGACGGCGCCGATACGGAGTGGCGTGTGGAGGACGCCAACCGCGCGGACTGGCTGCTGGTGCTGGCGAGCTGCCTGCCCTGCTTCCTGTACGCTTGCTCTCTCGCTGTGACATAGCCCACCCTCCGCTGTTCTCCCCGACGCCACGCTCTCTCTCCTGCAGGATGCCTTCGCACACCTCTCCACACACTCTTCGATTCAGTGCCTTCTCCTTCTCTCTCTCATCCGCAGCGGCACGGGCTATCTCCCTCTCTTCTTCCACTCCGCCTTCCTTCACTTCGCGTCGCCCTCGCAGTTCGCCTCCTTTCTTCTTCCTCTTCTTCCCTCTCTCTCTCTTCCCACTCTCCTTCTTGCCATTCAAACCATCTCCTGTTCGCTCAGCAAATTCACCACGCACACGCGCTGCTATCTCTGTCTCACCTCCTCCTCCAACGCCTATCACAACTTCATCCACGCCTCGTCCGTGCAAGCCTCTCACTCCGCCATCGACTTCAACGAACTCTACTTCAGTCTGTTCGACCTCGTCCACTCCCACGTCCTCCCTCTTCTCTCCTCCTTCGCGCCGCTCTGTCGCTGCGAGGCCTCCATCATCTATCACTCCTCCTCCTTCATCTCCTTCTCCACCAATCACTCCTCCTCTCTCGTCACTCTTCAGCTCAGCAACACACAATCCACCGCCACCACACGCGAGATCGTCTCCAATAGCTGGATCTTCCTCCACGCCGGAAAACTCCGCGATTTCGTCCAAAACACGCTTCTCACCAACACCTCGCTTCTCTCTCACTCTTCCTCCTCGCTTCTCCTCCTTCTCTACTCGCTCGTTCCCGTGGACCTTCTGATCGCCTCCGTCGCCGACGAGATCAACTCCAACGTGCTCCAGTTCGGCGTGTTTCTCTCCGCCATCCAGCTCGTCAACGCGATGGAGACGTCCTTCAAACAGTGCAAGTCCGAGACCGAGTACTACCAACGCGTGCTCAGCTATCAAGCCGTGCTCAACGCTGTGATGACGGTGCTGGGCGGGCTGAGTGTGATTCTCCTCCAGCACCCCACGCTGAAGCCCTTCATGTCCCTATTGGTGATTCAGTTATTCAAATGGGTCATCAACAACGATAACAACATCATTTACGACCTCGCCCTCCACCAGCTGGTCGAATTCGCCCGGTATTCTGTCATCGTTTGCCGGAAGCAACTCTTCTCCGTTCTCCCCGACTGCATTGTCGGCGAGATCGCCAAGTCGCTCTTCGCCATCTCGCCACAACGGCAGGATTCCATTATTCACGCCGTTTTCGACAGCTCCATAAACCGCTCCGATTTCTACATCCAGCTCTCCACCTACATTCTCCCCGTGTACATCAACCAGCTGGACGTCCCCTCCATCATCGCACTCGCTCACTCTCTGTTCCCTTCTCAACCCATCGCCGCCTCCATCGCCGTTCTCTTCCGCGGCGACCGCTGCATCTACAACGTGCTGGTGTACCTGCTGAAGCACATGACCAACGACAACATCAAGCCGTGGGAGCTCTTCTTCTTCCTGCAGTCCTCCTTCACTGACGAGGAAATCGAATCACAGCCCATCGTTTTTCCGCAGTCGTCGAATCTCAGTCTGATGAAGATGGTGCAGGAGCAGGGCCACTGCGTGTTGTGGCCCCTCCTTTTCGACTGCACGAGCACCAACGTGCACGACCGCGAGATCAGCGAAACGGCGTTGAAATCGTTGTGCGAGTCCCCACCCTCTCCTCGCTCTGACGAATAGACTGTACGAGAGTGATGGTTCCCATACGCGCGCCGATCTCTTCCTAAAGTCGTTTCACTACTTCAACTTCCAGATCAACCAGGCACTGTCCTTCAACCAGTACGATCTCCAGCGCGCCATCCTCGCGCTCAAACGCAGTCTCGACGACTACAAGAACACCTGTGCGCTGAAGGACATCAGCATGCCCGACACCTTTCTCTGGGGCGCGCTCTCCTTCGTCAAAAACGTCATTCAAGTACCCTCTCTCCTTCTTCTTCTCCGTAGCGTCCAGAAATCCAGCTCCACGCGTTCATCCTTCTCGACTCCTTTCTCGACATTCTCTCCGAGTCCATGCTTTTCCGCGTCTTCTCCGAAGTCCTCGTCTGCGTCGCCGCCGCCTTCGAGCGCCTTCACGCCTTCACCGCGCAGTTCACCTCACAGGACGCTCGCTTCCTTCAGCTCACGCCCGAGCAGTGGAGACAGCACTGCGCCGTGGAGGCCAAGCCGAAGGCACCCACGCAAACCACCATTGTGTCCTTCTTCTCGCAGGCCAAGAACGACCCCGCCAACTCCGAGCGTTTCATTGAAGAGAGCGGCATTTTCCTCTCCATTTATGGAAGTGCGGAAATCGCCCAGAATTCTGCCCCGTTCAAGGACCCATTGTTCAGCTTCACCAAAGCCACGCTCACGGCCATTCAGAACGATCCCGAGGCCTACGAAGCCGCCATGTCCGACTTCTTCGCCGCCATCATCAAACGGATTGCCGCCAAGTTTCCCTCCCAAATCATGGAGTGCCTGAATTCGCGCCCATATTTGTACTTTTTGAAATACGGCCAGTCCTACATCAACACTCTGCTGAACGTGTCTCTCCCGTCGTCCTGCTATCATTCCTACTCATCCTCCGCTCTTCTCCAACTCTTCGCGCAAATCATCACCATTCCGGAATTATCCCTGGAAATCGCGCCCGCGCTCCAGTACGTTTCGTTCGTACTGGACGTGTCGCAGGAGAGCTACCACGAGCTGATCCGCGGGAATCTGACCATTCCGGCGGTGGTCCAATCCTTCTACAACTACTGTCTGCATATCTGCTCAGTGATCGATTCCACCCATGATAATCACACTCTCGTCATCATCGGCCACTTGTTGGGACAGCTCGGCGCAATTGCCCCCAATCGCTTCGAGGCGAAGAAGAGCAAATCGGCAATTCCCTTTAATTACACGGACTTCGATTTGGCTCGCTATCTGATCAAACACTTCTTCGTCAAGGATTTGATGGGTCTGCCCAAACGAGACGTTCAAAACCGCATTGCGCTGACGGTGCAGAAATTGCTCCGATTTCTGGAGAGCAAGCTGACAGACAGTTTCAGCGAGGAGGTGACCGCCGACCGCGAGTTGGTGGCGCGCGTGCGCAAGGCGCGCGAGACGCAGAAGGCGCAGGAGGCGGAGGATACGCAGCCGTTACAACAGCAGCACTTGCCGCTGGTGCTTCAGCAGCTGTTCACGGAGGAGGAGATTTGCGTGATCTCGCAGTACTGGCGGACGGAGTACTCCACGCGCAACGAAGGTGCCGCCAGCTACCGCGGCTTCGAGGGCATCTCCGTGAAGTCGTACGTGAAGTGGGTCACCAAGCTCGCGGCGCGGCTGCTGGCCATGTGCCCCAAGGAAGCGGAGGCCGTCCAGTCCTCGCTCTCCATCGGCTCCTCCTCGGGCAAGTCCGCACGGTCTGCACAGTCCGCACGATCCGCACAATCATCGGTGCGGTCGTCGACGCTGGACATGGAGGTGAACGCGTCGCGACCCGCCGCACAGGAAGAGAGCGTGTACTACCTTTTCAAGCCGTTGTTGTCCTCCTCCTGCGCCGACAAGACCGCCTTCTTGTTCCCGTACATTGTGCAGTTCGCACTGCTGTTCCACGGCCGGCGCGAGAAGGGCGCGTTCGTGGCGCAGCTGGCGGCGTACTTCAACGAGACGCTGAAGAAGGCGGACGTACAGAGCGACAACGAATGCCAGCACTGCCTGGCGACGGTGCTGAGCCTGCTGGAGACGCTGCAGGCGTGGCAGAACGTGTACTTCGTGCGTGGGAAGCGCGAGAACAACAAGGCGCTGCTGGAGAAGAGTGCGGTGTTGGAGCGGTTTTTGGAGCAGATCGTGAAGAAGGAGGTGGTGCGCGTGAGTCTGATTCTGGGGCAGTATGTACGGAGTTTGAAGTGAGCGAGTGGCGGTGGTGTGAGCCGTAGGGAGATGGAGACGGTGGTGCGCGGCGAGCACTCGGTGGTGACGGGGCTGAAACAGACTCACATCGCGAGCGTGGTGGGTCCACTGCGGAGCGAGGAGACGAACGACCTGCTGACGGTGTGCTACAAGCTGCAGAACAAGGACCTGATGCGCGGGTACGAGCTGATGCTCGAGCGCGTGCAGGAGAAGCGGTCGGTCTTCCACGCGGGCCGCGATCTGGAGATGCGGAAACAATGGGAGGTGGCGCGGCTGTGCTACGAGCGGCTGTTCGACGCGAAGGAGCAGCAGAAGAACGAGGAGCTGCTGGCGGCGGAGGCGAACCTGAACTACTACCACTGTCTGCAATGCAGCGGAAACTGGAAGGAGGTGCGCCACCTCCACCTGCAGCCGTCCGCGTCCTTCGCGCAGTCGCTGCAGGTGCTCAACTGGAAGATCGAGAGCGCGTGGCGCAGCGGCGACTGGGCGAGCTGCCAGCAATTCGTGGGCGAGGTGGAGTGGCTCGTGCGCAACCGCTACGAGAAGGACGCGGCGAAGAAGAACGAGCGGTGGCTGTTCGGCGAGCGGCGCGCGAGCGAGCTGGACTTCGGGTTCGAGTACTATCTGGGCCGATTGTTGCTGGCAATCCAGCAGAAGGACGAGGCGAAAGTGGAGGCGGTGCTGGAGGAGACGCAAGTGGTGGTGGTGAAGAATTTGGCGGCGCACGCGGCGGGGAGTTTGTACGCGAATTACGAGCAGTTGCTGGCTCTGCACATACTTCAGGACGTGAACTGGGAGTTTCATTCGAGGAAGAATGAGGAGCGAAATGTTTGGGGAGTGTGGGGTGATGAGGGCTAGAAGGAGTTGTTTCAGAGCCGGCTGGATGAGACGACGAACGGCTTCGAGAACCGCGAGCGGCTGTTGGCGGTGCGGCGCGCGTTGCTGAGCGGGAACAAGGAGCAGGTGAACGAGCTGTGGAAGCAGGTGGGAGCAGAGAGCGGGGTTGAGGTGCAGACGGCGCTGCTGGCAGTGGACCACGGCGTGTACGCGGCGGCGTGGGTGGCGTTGTGCGCGCTGGGCGACGGGGTGAGCGACAAGGTGATCCAGGCGCGGCTGTACTGTCGACAGGGCTACACGACCAACGCGATGAACATTCTGCGGGTGTCTGTGAGGGCGTGTGGGGTGTGTGAGGCGTAGCCGACGGACCCGAAGCCGGTGCAGGAGCGCGTGCTGTGGGAGTACTGCAGTATCAAGCGCGAGGTGGAGCCGTACGATATGAGCATTGTGGAGTGAGGCCCGTCGCGCGGAGTGAGCTGTAGACAGTACAAGCAGCTGCTGGCGCTGGGCAGCCAGGCGAGCAGCATTCATTACTACTGGGGTCAGCTGCACGACCGCGTGTACTCCGCACAGCCCGCCGGGTAGTCTCGCTTCCTCTCCTCAATCGCAGCGCGCTGGCGGACCTGCAGGAGGCGGTGCGACACTACGCTCTCTCTCTCCAGCAGAGCGATGAGTTCGTGTACCACTCGATCATCCGTCTCACCACACTGTGGTTCCGTGTGTCGCAGGACGCGGCGCTGGACCTGCAGGCGACGGTGAAGGAGATGGAGGACATCAAGCTGTATCAGTGGTACATCGTGCTGCAACAGCTGGTAGCTGTGGCGCAGCACCCGAGCGACGTGCTGAAGAGACGGGTGAGTGTGATCATTGGGCGCGTGCTGGAGAAGTACACGGAGTTCGTGATCTGGCAGATTATTGGGATGTTGAATAACGATGCCGGGGTGAAGAGGAGTTTCATGATGTCCGTGAGGTCGAGTTGTTGGGGTGATTGGGGTAGATCATACAGGACACACGCGTGCTGAACAAGAAGAAGAGAAACGTGATGGAGCAGGCATATCAGGTGAGCAAGGCACTGCAGAGTATCAGTCGTGCGGACAAGGTGAACATGAATGACGTGGCGGTGGGTGCGGAATCGGGTTGTGAGACGCAGACGATCAACACGCAGTTTAAGACGCGGCCGTTGATCTTGCCCCTGCAACAGTACCTTCACTTGGGTGTGAATTCCTTCACTATCACGAGTGATGTGATGACGCGGGTGGCGTTTCATTCGAAGATGTATGTGGTTCGACTGTCCTCTTCCATCGACGTGTTCGCGTCGAAGGAGCGTCCAAAGAAGCTGATTTTCCGTAACGAGAACGGTGAGGAGTTTTACTTTTTGTGCAAGCAGGAGAAGCGAGGCGACTTGCGAAAGGATTTGCGGGTGATGGAGTATGTGTCCATCGTGAACCGGATTCTGAGCCAGGACGAGGAGGGCAAGGAGAAGCATCTGCAGCTGAATACGTTCGTAGGTGATGTGGTGATCTTTGCACTATGCATTGTGTGATCGTTTCTGTGATGAGTTGGTATATCGCATTCTGTGGTTATTCACATCACATCACATCACTCATCACATCACATCATTCATTCATCATTCATCATTCATCATTCATCACTCATCACTCATCACATCACATCACTCATCACATCACATCACTCATCACTCATCATTCATCACTGTTTTCACATCACATCACATCACATCACATCACATCACATCACTCATCACTCATCACATCACTCATCACATCACTCATCACTCAT
>OIWT01004530.1_pt1 | contig 11123 bp, 12 predicted proteins | sample 1587701 | NCBI WGS metagenome assembly OIWT01 (sample SAMEA3888904, study PRJEB22519) | human gut metagenome | biome: human gut; feature: human-associated habitat; material: faeces | place: Denmark | collected 2009 | reverse complement strand
CCGCAGATACACTCCAAGCCGCGGCCCGGAGTCGCTTTGCTGGGTGGGAACGGTCACGGTGCAGCGGCGGTTTCCCCGGCGGACAATCAGCTCGGCGTCGCCGTCGCAGTTTTCAAGCGCCCGGCGGACATCCTCGGCACAGCCGATGCCGGTCGTGTCGATCTGGATGATCTCGTCACCGATTTTCAGCCCGGCGGTCCTGGCCTCGGCGCCCAGAATATCATCAAATGCAGCCACCGTGACGGTATTGTCGCTGAGCTGCAAGCCCACGATTTTTCCCACGGGGATCAGAAGCTCGGTCGCCCGGGCGTTTATAGGAAGCAGCGTCATCGCGACAGCAAAAATCGTCAGAAATTTCCCGATTCGTTTCATTTTTCAGCCCTCCTCATGTTCGTGCCTGCCTTGTTAATATGACCCGGGCAGAGAAACATAACCGCTGTAAATGTCGAAAAATGAGGAAAGACAATGAATAATGTAAAAGTAATAGAGATTAAAAAAAGTATTTTTGACGCGAATGATAAAGACGCTAATAATTTAAAAGAAGAATTAAAAAAGAAAAAGACCTTCTTACTTAATGTAATGTCATCTCCAGGAAGTGGAAAAACAACCACTTTAATAGGACTAATTAATTTATTAAAAAATATTTTTAGTAAAAAAGTGAAAAAAAGATATTATTAAATAATATTTTATTTATATGTTAATGATTATATATATAACAGATAACTATATTATTTATATTCCTTCAAATAATTTTGAAATAGGTATATCAAGTGCTAAAGAAATCTTATATATTGTATCTATTGAAAATGTTTTTCTTCCTTTTGTTGACTCAATTCTTCGTATGAACTCATGCGAAACACCGACTTTTTCTGCAAGTATTGCTTGTGTTATACCAGCTTCTTTTCTATATTTTTTAATATTTAATGCTATTTTTTCATATAAATCGTTTTGACCATAAATACTACTCATATTGATCACCTATATATATTATGGCAAAAAAAATAAAAAATATATGTAAACACGAACTTTACATTTTAATAGATACAGTATATAATGCTAAAAAGGAGGAGTAAAAATGAATAAAATATGTAAAAAATGTAGGAAGGAGATTGATTCTAATGCAGAACATTGTCCAAATTGCGGGCAATATCAATTTAGAGTACCAACATGGGCGATTGTATTAATATCTATAAAATGCGCGATTGTATTATTTGTATTATTTATATTAACTATTTCTTGTATTATAAGTGCTGGTGATGACGATACATCATCGAGCAAAGTAAATGTTGAGAATAAAGAACAATCTCAATCATACAAATCAAATACAAAAACACCTAAAAAAACTCAGGAAGTTGTATATAATGTTGGGGATACAATAAGTACAAGTAAATTTGATATTACTATCACATCTATACATGAAGCAACAGAAGTTGGAGCAAAATATGTTTCAGAAAAAGTAAAAGAAGGTGCAAAATTTATTATAGTTGATATGAAATATACAAATAAAACAAGTAGTGTAATAACTCATTTAAATTTACCTGAAATATCGTTGTATGATACTACTACAAATGTTAAATATGATAAAAATGGTACAGCAACTTCTTATTATCAAATTTATAATGATATAGATGAAATTGGTTATGATGATTTAGCTCCAAGCTTAACTGCATACGATAGTAAAGTATTTGAAATATCTTCTGATTTATATCAAAATCATACATGGCAACTTAAAATAAGTAATATTGCAGATAATTCAGTGATTGTAAATGTTAAATAAAAAGATTGATAAAATCTTTTTTTATTGCGCATCATTTTATTTAATGATATAATTTTTTTAAGGAGCTGATTATATGTTTTGTGCAAAATGTGGAAGTAAAATAGAAGAAGATTCAAAATTTTGTAGTAATTGTGGAAGTACTATAAGCGAAGTAGATAAGACAAAAAATTCAAGTCTAGAAACAGGTGATTCAACTGTACCTTCATTTGTATGGGGAATTGTAGGTGCATTAGTCCCACTTGCAGGATTAATCTTGTTTGTTAGTTGGAAAGATACAAGACCAAACGATGCTAAAATAGCGGGTATAAGTGCTTTAGTAGCGTTTATAGTATTGTTTATAGTAAATTTTATAATAATCTTTTTAAGATTATCAGTTGTAATGTATTAGAAAAGTACTTTTTACTTTTCTTTTTATTTATAATAAATTAAGTTTATGTTATAATACTTAGCAGGTGATTTATATGAAAGAGTCTATATTGTTTTTAAAAAATATAATAAAAGAAAATGACATAGTTGTATGCGCTACTTCTGGTGGGGTAGATTCTATGTGTCTTTTAAATCTTTTAATAAATTTAAGAAAAAGTACAAATTTTAATATAGTTTGTGCACATGTAAATCACAATTTAAGAGAAGAGAGTTTTGAAGAATATGAATTTGTAAAGAAATATTGTGCTAAAAATAATATTATATTTGAAGGAATTGTTTTTGATAAAAATGTAAAGGGTAATTTTGAAGGTGAATCAAGAAAAAGAAGATATGATTTTTTTGATGAAATAATGCAAAAGTATAAGGCTAATTATTTATTAACTGCGCATCATGGTGATGATTTAATAGAAACAGTATTAATGAGAATTACTAGAGGATCTACTCTTGATGGATATTCTGGATTTAAAAAAATTACTGAAAGAAATAATTATAAAATATTAAGACCACTTGTTTATGTTACAAAAAGTGATTTATATTCATATGCTGAAGATAAAAAACTAGAATATAGAGAAGATAAAACTAATAAAGATTTAAAATATACTAGAAATAGATATAGACAAAATATATTGCCTTTATTAAAAAAGGAAAATAGTAATGTTCATTTAAAATTTTTAAAATTTAGTGAAGAAGTAGATGAAGCTTCTAATTTTATAGATAAATATGTTAATAATATATATGAAGAATTGTATATTAATAATTCATTTGATATAGATGCATTAAAAAAACTTGATATGTATATCTTGAGAAAATTATTAATTAAATTATTTTCAAACATTTATGGTTTACAAATAAATAAATTAGAGTCAAAACATATTGATTTAGTTATCCATATGATAAATAGTAATAAATCTAATGCTGTAGTAGATTTACCTATGGATATAAAGGCAATTAAAAAATATAATAAATTAGAATTTAAAACTTTAAAAGATCTTAAAGAATATAAATATGAAATTAAAGATGATAAAGTGTTAATTCCAAGTGGTTTTATAGAACCTATTTCAAGTACTAACTTAACTAGTAATTATGTATGTCATTTGAATAGTGAAGATATAAAATTACCGTTGTATGTACGAAATAAGGAAGATGGGGATTATATTGAGGTATTAGGTTTAAATGGTAAGAAAAAAATTAAAGATATATTTATAGATGAAAAGGTCGATATAGAAAAAAGAAAGTCATATCCAGTAGTAGTTGATAGTGATAATAAAATTGTTTGGCTTCCTGGATTAAAAAAATCAAAATATGATACTTTAAAAAGCAAAAACTATGATATAATATTATGGTATAGTGATAAGGAGGAAAATTATGACTAAAAATATGAAGAAAAACGTAAGTCCATACATAGCTTTGATATTCATAATAGCAGTTATTTATTTCTTAACTGGATTTGGTTCTAAAGTAAATAAATTAACTTATTCTGAATTTCAAAATGCTTTAAATAGTAAAAAGGTAGAAACAGTAAAAGTTTCACCAAATTCTAAAGGTGGTACCTATGATATAACAGGTAAATTAAAAGGTTATAACAAGAATGAAAGTTATTATGTAGTTGCGCCTTTAAGTGATGAAACAATTACTACAATAGAAAATGCTAACAATGAATTAAAAGGTAAAGATAAATTTAAATATGATTTTGTTGCTGATCCATCATCAAGTATTTGGATTAGTTTACTTGTTAATGTTTTACCATATGTTTTAATTGGTGGAGTATTATTATGGTTCTTAATGAAACAATTAGGTGCTAATAATAAATCAATGGATTTTGGTAAGAGTAGAGCAAAACTTCAAGAAGATAAAAATAAAGTAACATTTAAAGATGTAGCAGGTTTATCTGAAGAAAAAGAAGAATTAGAAGAATTAATTGAATTCTTAAAAAATCCTAAGAAGTTTACTAAGATGGGTGCTAGAATACCAAAAGGTGTACTTCTTGTAGGACAACCTGGTACAGGTAAAACTTTACTTGCAAAAGCAGTTGCTGGTGAAGCTAATGCACCATTCTATTTCATAAGTGGTTCTGATTTTGTTGAACTTTATGTTGGTGTAGGTGCATCAAGAGTAAGAGATATGTTTAGACAAGCTAAACAAACAGCACCATGTCTAATATTTATAGATGAAATAGATGCTGTTGGTAGACAAAGAGGTACTGGTTTAGGTGGAGGACATGATGAAAGAGAACAAACTTTAAACCAATTACTAACTGAAATGGATGGTTTTGGAAGAAATGAAGGAATTATTATAATTGCTGCAACTAATAGACCAGATGTACTTGATCCAGCACTTTTAAGACCAGGAAGATTCGATAGACAAATTACTGTATCATTGCCAGATGCTAAAGGTAGAGAAGAAATACTTGAAGTACATGGTAAAGATAAAATATTTGATAAAGATGTTAATTTTAAAAATATTGCAAAAAGAACAGTTGGTTTCTCAGGTGCTGATCTAGAGAATTTACTTAATGAGGCTGCACTTCTTGCAGTAAGAAGAAATAGAGAAAATATTTCTATGGCTGAAATAGATGAAGCTCATGACAGAGTAATTGCTGGGCCTGCTAAAAAGTCTCGTAAATATACAGAACATGAGAAAAAAGTAGTTGCATATCATGAAGCAGGGCATGCAGTTGTTGGTATTAAGCTTGATGGTGCTAACGATGTACAAAAAATAACTATAATACCTAGAGGTATGGCTGGTGGATATAATTTAATGCTTCCAAAAGAAGAAACATATATGTCTACTAAAAAGGAATTACTTGAAACAATAAGCGGTTTCTTAGGTGGTAGAGTAGCAGAAGAACTTGTATTTAATGAAGTAACAACAGGAGCACATAATGATTTTGAAAAAGCAACTAAAATAGCAAGATCTATGGTAACAGAATATGGTATGAGTTCACTTGGACCAGTTCAATTAGAACATCAAGAATCAAGTGTATTCTTAGGAAGAGACTATAATAAAAGTAGAAATTTCTCAGATGCAGTCGCTCTTGAAATAGATAAAGAAACAAGAAAAATTATTTCAGATCAATATGAAGTAACTAAAAAAATATTAAAAGAAAATAGAAAATTGCTTGATTTAATTGCAAATACATTAATAGAATATGAGACTATAACAAAAGAACAAATTGATTATCTTGTAAAACATGGTAAAATGCCTGATGCGGATAATGAAGGCGAAGAAGTAGAAAGTGCAACATTAAAAGATTTAAAAGAAGAAGCAAAGGATTTAGGAATAAAAGGTTATAGTAAATTAAACAAGGAAGAACTTGAAAAAGAGATAAATGATAAGAAGGAAGAAAAATAGTCTTCCTTTTATCATATAATTAATAGAAATGACTAAAAATCATTGACATTTAAAGCAAAATGGTGTTATATTATTAATGCTGATTAATTAAGTTTTGTATTAATTTACAAGACTTTAATTTATATCAAAATTGAAACACCAGGTTGTGTGTAAAGAAAGGAGTCGAAATAATGTCTACAATTAACCAATTAGTACGTAAAAATCGTCAAAGTAAAGTTAGAAAGAGTAAATCACCAGTTTTAGGTGTAAGACTTAATAGTTTAACTAAAAAAACTACTGAAACAGCTTCACCACAAAAACGTGGAGTATGTACTCGTGTTGGAACTAAGACACCTAAGAAACCAAACTCAGCATTACGTAAATATGCTCGTGTTAGATTAAGTAATGGTAAAGAAATAGATGCTTATATTCCAGGTGAAGGACATAACTTACAAGAACACAGTGTTGTACTAGTTCGTGGAGGACGTGTTAAGGACCTTATCGGTGTTCGTTATCACGTAATAAGAGGAACATTAGATACAGCTGGAGTTAATGATAGAAAACAAGGTCGTTCTAAATATGGCGCTAAAAAACCAAAAGCTAAGAAATAAGAAAGGAGATAACTATGAGAAAAAGATGTGCAGTTAAAAGAGATGTTTTAGCAGATCCAATATATAACTCAAAAGTTATAACAAAACTTATCAATCAAATAATGCTTGATGGTAAGAGAGGTAAAGCTCAAACAATCGTTTATAAAGCATTTGACATGGTTCAAGAAAGAACTAATGAAAATCCAATGGATATATTTACTAAAGCATTAGAAAACATTACACCATCTCTAGAAGTTAAATCAAGAAGAGTTGGTGGAGCTAACTATCAAGTACCAGTTGAAGTTAGATCTGAAAGAGCTCAAGCTTTAGCACTTCGTTGGCTTGTAAACGCATCTAGAAGTAGAGGCGGAAAATCAATGGCTGAAAAATTAGCTAATGAAATAATTGATGCATCAAATGAAACAGGTGCAGCATTTAAGAAAAAAGAAGACACACATAAAATGGCAGAAGCTAATAAAGCATTTGCTCATTATAGATGGTAGGAAAGGATATAATTATGGCTCGTGAATATAGTTTAGAAAAAACACGTAATTTCGGTATCATGGCTCACATAGATGCCGGTAAAACAACTACAACTGAGAGAATATTATTCCATACTCATAAAATCCATAAAATAGGTGAAACTCATGATGGTGCTTCACAAATGGACTGGATGGAACAAGAACAAGAACGTGGTATAACTATTACATCTGCTGCAACTACTGCTTTCTGGAAAGGTTATAGATATAATATAATTGATACACCAGGTCACGTAGATTTTACAGTAGAAGTATCTAGATCACTTCGTGTACTTGATGGTGCAGTAGCACTTATTGATGCACAAGCTGGTGTTGAACCACAAACTGAAACAGTATGGAGACAAGCATCAGAATTTAAAGTTCCTCGTATTATCTTTGCTAATAAGATGGATAAAACTGGAGCAGATTTTGATTATAGCTTAAAAACTATTAAAGATAGATTAGGCGTAAATTATGCACCAATAGAATGGCCAATAGGTGCAGGTGATGAATTATCTGGTATTATAGATATCATTACAATGAAGGCTTATAAATATGATGAAAAACCAGAAGAAAATCCAACAGAAATCGAAATTCCAGAAGAATTAAAAGATTTAGTTGAGGAAAAACGTAATGAATTAATTGAAGCAGTTGCTGAATATGATGAAGAAATCATGGAAAAATACCTAAATGGTGAAGAACTTTCTATTGATGAAATTAAATCATGTATCAGAAAAGGAACACTTGCTGCAGAATTCTTCCCAGTTATGTGTGGATCTGCTTATAAAAATACAGGTGTTAAATTATTACTTGATGCTGTTATTGATTATTTACCAGCTCCAACTGATATTGCATCTATTAAAGGTGTAGATAAAGATGGTAATGAAATAGTAAGACATCCATCAGATTCAGAACCATTCTCAGCATTAGCATTCAAGGTTATGACTGATCCATTTGTTGGTAAATTAACTTTCTTCAGAGTTTACTCTGGTAGATTAACAAGTGGTTCATATGTTCTTAATGCAACTAAAAATTCTAAGGAAAGAGTTGGTCGTATACTTCAAATGCATGCTAACACAAGAACTGAAATATCAGAAGTTTATACTGGTGATATAGCTGCTGCTGTAGGTCTTAAGAATACAACAACAGGTGATACATTATGTGATGAAAAACATGCATGTATACTTGAATCAATGGAATTCCCAGAACCAGTTATTGAACTTACTGTTGAACCAAAATCAAAAGGTGATCAAGATAAAATGGGTCTAGCACTTCAAAAATTAGCAGAAGAGGATCCAACATTTAGAGCATCTACAAATCCAGAAACTGGTCAAACTATTATCGCAGGTATGGGTGAACTTCACCTTGATATCATTGTTGATAGAATGAAGAGAGAATTTGGTGTAGAAGCAAATATTGGTCAACCACAAGTATCATATCGTGAAACAATTACTCAAGCAGGTGACTGTGAAGGTAAATATATTAAACAATCTGGTGGACGTGGACAATACGGACATGTTTGGGTTAAATTTGAACCAAATCCAGATAAAGGATATGAATTCGTTGATGCTATCGTTGGTGGTGTTGTTCCAAGAGAATATATACCGGTAACTGATAAAGGACTTCAAGAAGCTATGCAAACAGGTATTTTAGCTGGATTCCCAATGATAGATGTAAAAGCTACATTATTTGATGGATCATATCATGATGTTGACTCATCAGAAATGGCATTTAAGATAGCTGCATCTATGGCATTAAAAGAAGCTAAAAATAAATGTAAACCAGTTCTTCTAGAACCTATAATGAAAGTTCAAGTAATAGTTCCAGAAGAATATTTAGGAAATGTTATGGGTGATATTTCATCAAGAAGAGGTAAACCAATGGGTCAAGAATCTAGAGGTAATGCTCTTGCAATTGATGCTATGGTACCACTTGCTGAAATGTTTGGTTATGTAACATCTCTAAGATCTAATACTCAAGGTAGAGGACAATTTACAATGGTATTTGACCATTATGAAGAAGTTCCTAGAAATATAACTGAAGAAATAGTTAAAAAAATGGGTAAAAATTAGTATAATATACTGAATAAGACTTGATATTTTTTCAAGAATTAGATAAAATATTTTTGTACATTAAAAAAGGAGGAAATATACAATGGCAAAAGAAAAATTTAACCGTGGAAAACCACATGTTAACATTGGTACAATTGGACACGTAGACCATGGTAAAACAACTTTAACTGCTGCTATCACTAAAAGACAAGCAGAAAAAGGTTATGCAAAATTCGAAGACTATGCAGATATCGATAAAGCTCCAGAAGAAAGAGAACGTGGTATAACTATCAATACTGCACACGTAGAATATGAAACAGACAAACGTCACTATGCACACGTTGACTGTCCAGGACACGCTGACTATGTTAAAAACATGATCACAGGTGCTGCTCAAATGGATGGGGCTATCTTAGTTGTTAGTGCAACTGATGGACCTATGCCTCAAACAAGAGAACACATCCTATTATCTAGACAAGTTGGTGTACCTAAAATGGTAGTATTCATCAACAAATGCGATATGGTTGATGATCCTGAACTACTTGATTTAGTAGAAATGGAAGTAAGAGAATTACTTTCTGAATATGGATTTGATGGAGACAATACTCCAATCATAAGAGGATCTGCATTAAAAGCTCTAGAAGGTGACCCTAAGTATGTTGCTGCTATAGACGAATTAATGGATGCAGTTGACTCATGGATTGATACTCCAGTAAGAGATACTGAAAAGCCTTTCTTAATGAGTATTGAAGACGTATTTACTATCACAGGTCGTGGAACTGTTGTTACAGGACGTGTTGAAAGAGGTATGTTAAAACTAAATGACGAAGTAGAAATCGTTGGTATTAAAGATACAAGAAAAGTTGTTGTAACTGGTATAGAAATGTTCAGAAAATCATTAGATTTTGCTGAAGCTGGAGATAACGCTGGTGTACTTCTTCGTGGTATTAACCGTGAAGATGTTGAAAGAGGACAAGTTCTTGCAAAACCAGGAACAGTTACTCCTCATAAGAAGTTTAAAGCAGAAGTTTATGTTCTATCTAAAGAAGAAGGTGGAAGACATACTCCATTCTTCAGTAACTATAGACCACAATTCTACTTCAGAACTACAGACGTTACTGGTGTAATTGAATTACCTCAAGGTGTTGAAATGGTTATGCCTGGTGATAATGTTTCAATGACAGTTGAATTAATCACTAAGATAGCTCTTGAAAACGGTACTGAATTCTCTATCCGTGAAGGTGGAAGAACAGTTGGTGCTGGTAAAGTAACTGAAATTATTGAGTAATTAAGTTAATTAAAAAATTCCCGTTTTGGGAATTTTTTTATGTCTTTAAAATTTTTGCTATTATATTTATTATTGCATTTTAAATTTCTAAGTGAATTTCTAGGTGCATTTTTGAAAAATATAGGTATAGTTATAATGGAGTTGATATTAATAGCAGCTGTAGTAGAAGATGCAAGAAATTAATTCAAAGAGATGTGCAGAAAAAAATATTATATTAATATTGAATTTTATTTAGAAGATAAAATATCCAAATCATTCCGAAAAATTCCAAAATGGAAAAAATCGGAATGTGTATGATTATGTTGCTTTAACATATAATAATGCCTCCTTTTGGAGGTTTTTATATAAAATAAAAAAAGATTTATCTAACCAAATCTTTTTTATCTATTTTGCTATTTTTATATTTAACTCTTTCGTCTGTATTAAATAGTATATAATCAATGCTTGTTATATAGTATTCGCTTAGTTTTAGAAGTACCCAAGTGGGTATATCATTTTCTCCTGTTTCATAAGCAGCATACCCAGTTTGACTCATACATAAATAAGTTGCGATATCTTTTTGTTTTAAATCTCTTTCTTCTCTTAAATCTCTTAATCTGTTCATCATTAATCTATTAGTTCTACTCATAAGAAGCCTCCATTCTTTACATAAAAAGATACCATAACTTTAAACTTAATATTGATTTTTAACGTGAAACACGCTATAATAATTTTGTAATCATATAGATAGTAAGGTAGTGCCGGTAATATTATACTTTTTGTATATAATTAATGGAATACGGCAATATAAATATAGAAGGATAAATGTGATTATGATAGGAGTATAATGTTATGAATAAAAAAAGTATAACAATTTTAGTAGTATGTTTAATAGTGACTGTGTTGTCAGTCAGTTTAGCATACTATAGTGCTAGAATAATAGGAAACGGTAAAAACGTAAGTGTGAATGCAAAAGAACTTACAATAAACTTTGATAATAATAACGAAATAGCGAGTGGTATAATAGAGCCAGGGTGGAGTAGTGCTAATACTTTTAGTATTACTAATAAAAGTAAAACTAACTTTACATATGATATTGTACTAAAGAACTATAAAAATACAACTAAGACTAATGGATACTTAGTTTATAAAATAACTAGTACG
>OIWT01004529.1_pt1 | contig 11126 bp, 7 predicted proteins | sample 1587701 | NCBI WGS metagenome assembly OIWT01 (sample SAMEA3888904, study PRJEB22519) | human gut metagenome | biome: human gut; feature: human-associated habitat; material: faeces | place: Denmark | collected 2009 | reverse complement strand
GGAACTGGCCACCCTTCTGTTCTATTCTACGCAAACCATCTATAATTACAAGACAGCCATCAGAAAGCGAGCCAAAGACCTCACCACTTTTGATGCAACCATCAACCGACTATGCAATGTGATAGGCTAACCAGAGCAAGTGCCTGGTAAGCCCCAAAGCGTATTAATTGGCAAACTGCACGCAGACAGGTTTTCCAACCTTTATATCCTGCTTCGTATCAACCATCATTCCAGTTTTCTTATTGAGTTTGAAAACTTGAATCACATGACTGTCACGGCACGCCACAAGCATGAACTGTCCGTTAGGCGTGACGGCGAAATTGCGAGGATGGGCAGCTGTAGGTTGGAAGCCTATCTTAGTGAGCAGCCCCGATTTCTTATCTACGGCAAATACCGAGATGCCCTCATCGGTTAACCGATGGGATGCATAGAGAAAGCGGCCGTCAGGAGACAGATGAATATCGGCACTTCCAAGCGTACGGGTCTTCGATGCCTGTATGCGCTGCAACTCCTGCAATGTACCCTTGTTATATCCCAATACGGTTACCGTGCCATCCAGTTCGCCTATCAGGTAAGCCACATTGCCTTTAGAGTTGAATACAAGATGGCGTGGTCCCGTTCCTTTAGGTGCCTGATAGGCAAGAACAGGATTAGATAAAAATTCCTTGCCATCATTTACCTGGAAGCGCCAGATACAGTCGTTCCCCAAATCATTGGCAAGCATATACTGATGATCTGGAGTCATCTGGCAGCAATGGATATGCGATACCACCCCACTTCCCTCTCGATGCATATCGAAATATTGCGATTCTGGCGCCACACTTCCATCTTCCTTGATTGGGAATACGGAAATATCACCCCCATTATAATTGGATGTCACCACATTTCCGCCATATAGCATCACATTGCATGGTGCCGCACCCGGCATCTTGTTTTCCGGTCGAGTAGCCTTCGTTCCGCACTTCTGATACCCAAGCAGAACCATCTCTCCCTCCTTCTTATTGAGGATGAAAGCCCCGAGTCCTTGTCGCCCATCATCATATTCGCTCACGGCATAAACCCGATTTGCATCATGATTCATCATGAGAAACGAAGGGTTGCCTGCTTGTACATTGCTAACAAATTGTGATTTCCCAGTACGTTGGTTGAAACGATAAACATACATTCCATCAGAAGTACTCTGGTCGGTATAGGTACCTACTACCATTGTAAGTTCATCACTCGCCACTGCCGGCATCCCCACAGCCATTGTCAAGGACAAGCCTGCCAATATCGTCTTTATATTGCCCATAATTGCTATATTTATTATCAAGTCAATAGTATATATAATGTTTAGAGGGGCAAAAATACAAAAAGAAAAGGAAACGGGCAAATGAAATGGCAGAAAATTGAGAATAATCCTCAACTTTCTACCATTTTCTTTTGCTCATTCAAGAAATAGTTGTACCTTTGCCATTACATAAAAGTTGTAACACTAAAGATGTAATGGCGTATGAAACTAAGTAACAAGAAATTAGCAAATCCTTTCATCTACCAAGGTTATGAAAGTCCCGAGTATTTCTGCGACAGAGAAGCAGAAACAAAGACCCTGATGTCGCACCTGAAGAATGGAAGGAACGTTACCCTCATTTCTCCTCGAAGAATAGGAAAAACAGGGCTTATCAAGAACACTTTCTATCATCTGGAAAAAGATGAGAAAGATTCCGCATGCCTATACCTCGACATATTCGCTACCAAGAACTTGCACGACTTTGTGGAACAATTTGGAGTAATGGTTATCAATGACATTGTTCGCAAGAACTCTTCATTCATAGAGAAAACCATCGCCTTCTTCAGTGCCTTGCGCCCTGTACTCAGCATGGATCCATTGACTGGTGAGCCTAGTGTATCTATCACAATTGAGCCATCCCAAGAAGACATCACCATCCGCAGCATCTTCAACTATCTCAACGAGAGTGGGAAAGAGGTATATATCGCCATCGATGAGTTTCAGCAGATTGCAGAATATCCGGAGAAAGGCACAGAGGCATTGCTACGTTCTTATATCCAGTTTGCCCAACATGTGCATTTCATCTTCTCCGGCAGCAAGCATCATCTGATGGCTGAGATATTCGGCTCGCCGAAACATCCATTTTACCAAAGCACAGAGATGATGGGACTGAAGCCATTGGATTGCAGCATTTATTATGACTTCTGCCAAAACTTCTTCAAGCAGAAAGGCGGTAACTTATCAAAAGATACCTTCGACTACATCTATCAACAATTCGAGGGTCACACATGGTACATCCAGTGTATCATGAATCGCCTCTATGAAACCGAAATACAAGTTGATAGTATCCAGCAAGTAAATGCAGCAATTCTTTCAGTACTCGAAGGAAGAGAACCACAGTTTGAGAACATGGTTCAGTTCTTCACTGAAAACCAGTTCGCTCTTCTGAAAGCTATTGCCAAAGATGACATTGTTACCCAGCCTACATCAGGCAAATTCATCAAGGAGCACAAGCTGAGTGGAGCCAGCAGCGTAAAGGCTGCCCTCAAGGTCCTGGAAGACAAGGAATTGGTATATAGGACCAATGAAGGCTACATCATCTACGACAGATTCATGGATCTGTGGTTAAAGAGAATATAAACAAAAAAATGTGCTTTAAACGTGCGGAATCTATCTTTTTTAGATACATTCCGCACGTTTAAAGCACATTTTCTTAGATATTGCTTCAGCTACAGTCGTAGAATTCCACACTAGAAGATTTCTACTTATAATATCAATAGTTTCCATCTGCTGAAGTAATTATGAGAAGCTTTACATAAGTTCTTTAAATGGATTAAGCAACACCTTCACATCAAATCCTTTTATGGAACTTCCGAGAATGCCATATATCTGCAAATCTGGATTGCCATATGCACATACTTGCTTTTAGCTTATGCAAAGAAAGTGATGCACATAGATCAATCGCTACACACTATTTCAAAGAACGTGGGTCTATTCCTTACGGACAAGACTCCTTTAAATGAATTGTTTAACAAAGCTGTTCCAACAGAAGAGACGGAGGATTGGCTATATCCTAGCCTTTTCAGACCAGATGATTTCTAAACGGGACAGCAGTGCTGTGAAATACATATTTTATTCTTTTGGTTAGATCTTATTTCCATGTTTCAGCAATCGCAGCGCCTTGATGGATGCGGTTACCCATACCAATACCGTCGCGCATGTTACCAGCCAACACCAGTCCCTTGTATTGGTTTTGTAGTTCCTCGATCAATCTGAACCGTTCTCCACTGTCGCTCCAGTACTGGGGAATGGCATGTTGGTGACGGAAGATCCGGATGAAGTCGGGTTGTACATCTGACGGATATTTCAGCATCGAGTGGAAGGCTTCCAATACGATCTGACGAATCTCGTCGTCGCTCTTCTGCAAATAGTCGGTATGACGGGCACCTCCGATGAAGTATGAGTAAAGTGCTCCGCCCTCTGGCGCACGGCCTTCGAAGCATGATGACGGGAAGAGGATTCCAAGCACACGTTTCTGTTCCTTGCTGGGTACCAGACCACCGAAAGCGGGGAAGTCCAAACCCCTGGCATCACGGATGCCGACACAGACCTGAATAATGGGCGCATAGAACAACTGGGTGAATGGTTTGAGTCGCTCAGCAGGGATAAATGGCAGCAATGCCGGCAGGGCATAGGAGCCCACGGTGGTGACCACGCGCTGGCATCTGATTTCCTCCGAGCCGTTGAAGGTGACAGACCACTCTCCCCCATCTGCAGGCCGTATTTTTACATTATTGGCATCGAGGATGATATCAAGTCCTTTGGCCATCGCATCTACCATCTGACTCAAGCCGCCCACAGCCGAGAACACCTTCTTGGTGGCCAGTCTGTCGCGATCCGTCTTGGGCTCTTTGGCCTTCGCCATCGCACCACGGATGAAACTGCCGTAGTTGGCTTCGAGATTATAGAGTTTCGGCAGGGCATAACGGGTGGTGAGCTTCATCGGATCGCCAGCATAGACACCTGACACAAACGGATCGACGGCATATTCGTAGAACGACTTACCCAGACGACGTTGCGCCAAGGCACCTACCGGTTCATCAGGATCAGTGCCTCGTTTGCGCCAAGGCTCTCCAAGGATTCGGAATTTGTCGGATAGACGGAACAGCGGTGTGGTGATGGCACTCAACGGACCCGACGGCAGCGCATGAAACTGGTTGCCCTTCCAGATAAGACGCCGTTTCGAGGATTCCCTGGCAATCTCCAGTTCACAGTCACCAGCCAGATCATTGAACAGTTCCACGACCTCAGGGAAGGATACCACACCCGTATTGGGGCCGCTCTCATACACAAAGCCATCCTCCTGATAAGTTCGGATCTGGCCTCCGATCCTACTTTCTTTTTCGACAATCACGACATCGTGGCCTTTTTTCTTCAAGTTGTGGGCCGTGCTGAGTCCTGTCAGACCGGCTCCTATAATGACAATTCCTCGATTCTGCATGATCAATAGCTTTTTTAAATGGGATTAGAAAAATGTTTGTCTGTATGCTGCATCAACGGGTCGAGGGCGGCAGCCACACAGCGCACAAACGGACGGCCGTCGGTATTGACGGTGATGTGATGGTCGTCAAACACCAGAATACCGTCGGATGCCATTTCCCTCAGACGTTCCTCGTCGTAATGACAGGTCTTGCGCAGCTGGGCGACGGATGTGCCCGTCCGCTCTGCCACATCGTTCCAGTCGAGAGTGTAGTTACACATCAGCGTCTCCACCACTTCACGGATCAGCTTCTGCTCTGCTGAGAGCTGGTAGCCACGACTAGTGTAGAGACGGTCCTTGCCAATCGTTTCGATATAGGCTTTGATTTCGCGTCCGTTCTGGGCATAGGCATCGTCGAGCTGACTAATGGCGGTCACGCCGAAGGCATAGACCTGCGCTGTGGTGCGACGGGTGCAGTAGCCCTGGAAGTTACGATGCAGCCTTCCCGTCTGCAGGGCTGTGTAGAGTTCATCATCCGGCAGCACGAAGTGATCCAGTCCGATGCTCTGATAGCCTGCCTGCCTTAATATCTCCGAGGCTGTCTCATACATCCGGTTTTTCTCTTCCGTCGCAGGCAAGCCCATACGATCGAGTATCTGCTGACGGGGGAAGAGTTTGGGTAGATGGGCATAGGAGAATGTGACCAGACGGTCAGGGCGCAACGCTGAAGCCTGTTCGATGGTCTTTCGGAAGGAGTCCACGCTCTGTAATGGCAATCCATAGATAAAGTCAAAGTTGACAGTCGCTCCCGAGGCCCTCAGAATCTGGAGGATCTCTTGTAAGGGCAACAGTGACGGACGACGGTTGACTGCTTTCAGCACCTCTTCTTTCATATCCTGAATACCAATGCTATAGCGGGTAAATCCGCATGCGGTGAGCTGTTGCCAGTCGTGCTCGGACAGATAGCCAGGATGGCACTCAATCGCAATCTCAGGACTTGCTATCGTGGGTGCAATACTGAGCAGATGATCGTTGAGTTCCTTGAGCATCGGAATGGGAATCGACGTCGGACTGCCACCACCATAGTGTATCTGTGAGATCTGCCGACTGTTGTCAATATGACGGGCCACCAGGTCGATCTCCCGATGCAGCGCCCCCACATAGGCCTCCACCGTCTCTGGCTTAGCAGCAGGATAGGAGTTACAGCCACAGTAATGACACAGGTGACGACAGAAGGGAATATGCAGATAAAACGATATCTGATTCTGACGGGCCGAATCCGATGCGTTGACGGCACACAGATAATCGGTTTCGGAAAACTCGCCAAAATAGTTGGCTGGCGGATAACTCGTGTATCGCGGTACTGGACGGTTGTATTTTTGAATAATCTCAGGCTGCATTTTTCTTTCTGAAAACGGTTAATATATAAAGCAGCGACAGGGCTGCGATAAAGCATTCTGTGAGGAAAAGGCCATGATAGCCGAAGTGGTCGGCCATGCTGCCGCTGACAGCTGCCATGATGATACCACTCAGGTGGGTCAGTACGGTCTGGATGGTGAAGTCGGTACCTTCGCGCCCCTTACGCACGCACTCCATCGCTGAGGTATAGACCACGATGGTGGCCATACCGTAGCTGGCCCACATCAGCACGATGCCCAAGTAGAGCAACAGTGTTGAAGGCTGCTCGAGATAGGACATGGTGAGGAAATAGACGGTTGTCAACAGGACAAAGCAGGCGAAGAGCAGTCGGGCTGTGTAGATGCCGATACGGCGCACAATGAATCCGGCACCAAAGGAGGCGCAGAATGCCGCAGAAGTGCCCACGATGCCACTCATCACACCAATCTCCTTCATGGAATAGCCCAGGTCAACCAGCCAGGGGCGCATCATCGACAAGATACCCACGATACTGGCATAATAGAGCAACAGGAAGCCGATCTGTCTCCAGATACTGCGCTGCGTGAAAAACGAGGCAAAGTCCGTCAGCCGCGCCCGTTCTTGAGGGTTCTTGACTATCATCCCGGTATCACGCCTCATGATAAGCGGCACCAACATCAGTAACACAAATACACCCAAGCACATCGTCACCGTCTGCCAGCCATACTCATGGAGTACCACCAGCAATAGACCGCTACCCACCAAAACACCCCCGAAGCTACCCATCGACTGCATACTGTTCACCATACTCTTATCCCTTCCGCCATGCATCAGGATGGCCAAGGCATCAGTAGCGATATCCTGAGTAGCAGATGCCACCAGCGACAGGCACACTAAGGCAATGATCAGATACAGGTTGTCGCCGATATCCAATAGGCCTGCCAAGATGATAAACAGGGCATAGACACACTCGCTGCCGATGATACAGCGGCGGAAGTCACGTCCCGTCAGACAACGACGATCGACGATGGGTGACCAGAGGAATTTCAGGACCCAAGGCAACTTCACCAGCTGCAACAGTCCGATGGTGGCCAGCGAATAATGAGCCTCACGCATCATCACCTGTAAGGCGGTAGCGAAGAAGCTGGAAGGGAGACTTTGGGCAATATAAAGACAGAAGAACATCGGTAATCCAATGCCTCTGCCGTCACGACTGATATGGTTGTTTTCTTGATTTCCTTGTTGCATACCTTATTTATATATCAAATATCAGAGAAGTTCCGAAAGAGACAGGACGTCCTTTCTGACCATAGGCAGCACTATCCTTGAAGTAATAGGTCAGGTAGTCGGTATCTGTCAGGTTCTTGCCCCACAACTCCCATGTCACAGGGCCGAAGGTGGCACTCGCCTTGGCGTTCAACAAGGCATAGAAGCGCTGGCTTACCAGATTGTCCTCATTCCAGTAGATCTTTCCCATACCGTTCAGACCGACACTCAGTACCAAACGGTCCATGATGCCCTGACGCGGCGTGATGGTATAACTGCCGTTCAACGACAACGTGTGTCGCGGCACAAGCGGCAGCATGTTACCTGTGTAACTCACGGTCTCGCTCTTCTGATAATCCAAGAAGCGGGCATAAGTATAGCCATAGCTCAGTCTCAGCGTCAACGGTTGTACCGGACGGGCTATCAACGACAATTCCACGCCCTTACTGTCGGAGTGACCTGCATTGCGGGTGATATTGCCTACGCCTGGTACGGTCTGAGTGATCTGTTGATGGCGCCAATCTACGTAGAAGAGTGTCAGTTCCATCTGCAGGGCATGGTCGAAGAACGATGTCTTGGTACCCACCTCGTAATTCCAGTTGTACTCCGGGTCATAGGTGCGCTCATCATCCTGAAGGAAAGTGGAATTAAAGCCACCCGTCTTATAACTTCTTGTCACCGAGACGTAGAAGAGTTGTTCTTCGGTGGTCAGGTATTCTATCGAGAACTTCGGTGTCAGCTGCGTAAAGTTAAGCTTGCTATTATAAGTATCCTCAAGATTACCCAATGTCGTAGCCCAGGCAGCAGTGCGATAGGCCTGATAGTCCTCCTTGGCATGTTCGTAGTCGAAACGCAGACCCACACGAGCTTTCAATCCGCCTACGATTCTTAATGACGACTGGTGATAGACTGACACACCCGTGGTAGGCGAGTCGTAGAACTTCGGGGTGCAGTAATCCTGAGCAATGTAGGTCGTACTGAGATTCTTTTTATAGCTGTCGCTGAAGAAGAAGGCACCCACCATCCACTGATAACGACTATCGCTTGTCGATTTCAGGGTCAGTTCTTCACTAAAGATATTCTGACGCACACCCTGTTTCACCCAATAGAGATCCTTCGGCGAAAAATCCTGGTCGATACCCATCTGATCATCTATATACTGATAGGCAGTCTGACTGTTCAGGCTAAATCCGTTGCCCGTATAGCAGGCATTCAGACCCGCGGTGGTAATCTGGCGCAAATAGGAGCTGTAGCGGTTGTAGTTGATCTCACCAGTCTCACCAGTCTCTGCATCATAAATGGCATAAGGATAACCACCCTGATCGCTGTTACGATAGCTGATGTCAGCAGTAATCTGCCAACGCTGGGCAGGTCTCCAAAACACTCTGCCACGCAGATAGCCCTCGTTGAACTTGTCAACCTTACTACCATCGAACGCATTGCGGAAGAAACCATCGTTATGATGATAGCTGCCGTTCACGGCAAATCCAAACTTGTCGCTTACCTTATTATAATGATAGGCATTCACAACGGCATCGTTGTAACGACCATAGCCAAGCTTCACCCGTGTACCCTGATAATCGAATGGCGAGTGGGTATAGGCATTGATGATACCACCGATACAATTACGTCCGTAAAGTGTGCCCTGCGGTCCACGCAACACCTCCAGAGACGACAAGTCAAACAGGTCGTCATCGAAAGCAGAGCGCTCCATGTGAGGCACGCCATCCACATAAAATCCCACGGTGGGACCATTGGTCTTCGATCCTACGCCACGCACAAATACGGGCGATGTCTGTCGGCTACCGTATTCCGGTATATAGAAATTTGGCACCGTGTATCCTAGATCCTTTATACTAGTCATCTCCGTCTGACGCACAAAAAAACTGGAAAGAACGGTTTCCGAGATCGCTTCGCGTCTGGGAGCATCTTGTTTGAAGCCTATCACTTCCACACCTTCCATATCTACATAGCGGGCCACCGTCGTATCTGTCTCCTCTTCTATCTCGTCAGCAAAGACACTAAACGGGCAAAATAACATCATTAATAATGTAAACTTCAATTTCATTTCTTTTTGTCTTGGTTTGTTTTTACGCTGCAAAGGTATAGCTTTTATCGATACTGCACAATCCTCATTTATATGGATTTTAACTATATTCAGCATGATAGAACCAACTTATTAAAACCTTTGGCAGTCTTCGGGACTTGCAAATAGGCTCGTAGATAGCCTTTTTATTAATGTCACCTTTCACGTTGCTCGCCACACATTCGCCATGCAACTTCTGGATAAAGGAGTTGACATATACACGATTACCGCGCTTCTTGGCCATAGGCAGGTTTCAAGCACACAGAACTATGCGAAGATAACTCCCAAGAAGGTACTTGAAGCCATCATGAAGATAGGATAAGACATATCTTCAGCTTTATATAAGTTCGGCAATAATGTTGATTTGTTGCCGAATTTATGTTTTCAAAATGACCTCATAAAAAGGAAAATAAGGCTGGATATAAGGAAAAGGTTATTAGGTTTGCACCAAAAGCCTGTAAATCGAATAGTCTTTTGCCGTCAAAAAAGAGAGAAGGGAAACTCGGTTTACTTGAACAAAGAATAGTTTAGTTTATACCCCTATTAAATATCCATAACCTAAACTAAACCTTTTATCTTCCGACAATGAAACCTTGTCATCAAATACGGTTCTCAAAAAAGCAATAGAAATAACAATGAGCATCACTAAAGAGCACAACAGATTCATTCCTTGCTCGCTTCTCAGCGATTGCAAGAATGTGCAAAAATCTGCGTTAAAAAGTGTAAACGTGCAAAGAACTGGAAAATCGACTTTGCAGATGTTTGCATTTTCTTTTTTTTGACGGCAGTCATATTTGCAGATTTTTGCCTATTTTGCGTCCCCCCACCGTCCCTCGGAGTCACTTTAGACACCCTAAAACAAAGGTGTTTGTACTGATTATCAGCCACTTATATTTGCAGATTTTACATTCTGCGTGGGGAAATAAACATTCTGCATCGGCAAGTGACCTAAAGAAAAGCATAAAAAGAGAAAATACAAATCCGTAAAATGCGAAAAATCAATGATTTTATGAGAATTTGTATTTTCTCTTTTTCTCCATACTTTCTGTCTGTTTTTATATTTTTTTCGTAATTTTATTCCCAAATTGTCCCCCGAAAAGGATGCGAGGGACAAAAATCTATCCCCCGAAGACAATGAATCACATCTCTCATTAAAATAGGAACAGATGGAAAATATAAAGCATCTGAGGTAAATTCAGAAATACGACATTTAACCAGATGCAGGTATTGCTGTCCAAATCCTTGCCAATTAACCGAAACGAATCTGCCATATCTCTATGAATATTTTGCCAACCTCAGAATGGCATCATGAAACAGATAACAAACTATCATCATTGCTGTGCGTAAAAATATGCAGTCCACTGCGTAAAATGTAAGACTGGACAGTACTCCAATGAGTTTAAACAAATTGCCCATTGTTTGTTTGCGTGTTTGGGAACTCAGTTTATAAATTTATTGACTCGCTTTCACGAACTCTTTTAGGAATCGTTTTCCATAATTCAAGTCCAATGAATCATATGAGATTCTGAAGTATCTGAACTAAATTCAACAAGACATTTCACCAAAGGTGTTAACTATTAATACTTATTCCGTACAATATGGGAGTGAAACTGCGCAACAGCCAGACAAGCAACTTAACGAAAGGGGTGGCATTGGTAGACAGCATGTAAGTGACGGTTGCGTCACGGATGCCGTTAGCCAATGCCATTCTGTTCGTGCTTGTCCTTCGGCAAATGGTCATTCTTCATCTTTCGGGATTTTACTCCCGATAAATAAAGAATGTCGCTTTGACGAACTGTTGGTGCGGTTTCGCAGATGGGTGGGACAAAGTAATAAAAAGGGAAGACGGCTTGACGCTTATAATAGCAGTACGCATGCGGTTATAAGAGTAAACTTGCTAATAGTGGCTATAAAAGTAAACATGGTTG
>OIWT01004517.1_pt1 | contig 11164 bp, 15 predicted proteins | sample 1587701 | NCBI WGS metagenome assembly OIWT01 (sample SAMEA3888904, study PRJEB22519) | human gut metagenome | biome: human gut; feature: human-associated habitat; material: faeces | place: Denmark | collected 2009 | reverse complement strand
TGTACCCGAAGTATATCTGACGCCGCCGCCACCACCGCCACCAGTGTTGGCAACACCGGCTGCTGCTTCTAGTACAATACCACCGCTTGCTGCTCCCCAACCACCGGAGCCGCCACCACCAGCGCCGCCCATAGACGCCACAGGACTTGTGCCAAATAAATGACGTCCACCGCCGCCACCGCCAGCATAAAGTTTACCTGTTATTTCTCCAAATTCTCTGGTAGTGGAACCTTGTCCAGCCCCGCCCGATTGCGAAGCATTTTCTCCCGCGCCACCGTTATAGCCACCAACTCCCCCGTCACTTTTGTTGGTTGCACCGCCGCCGCCGCCGCATCCTCCGTTACCGCCTTTTTTTCTCGAGCTAACACTTCCATTCGGTGTTGCACCTCCAGCAACGGTTTCGTCACCAAACGCGGTTGTTCCTCCACCCGCTGTTGAAGTTCCTCCTGCGCCGATAGTAACAGTGATGGACTGATTGAGTGAAACATTGTGCCGTTTAAGGGTTTTGGTATAGCCACCACCCCCTCCTCCGTACCCGGCATTATTGGGTGTGTCGTTGTACTCTGGCTCAGCACCTTTACCACCGCCACCAACCATAAACACGTCAATGACCTTTGGCTCGAGGAACACAAGGGTGCCGCTCGTCAGCAGTTCCACCACGCCGTCATCTCTCTGATTATACTGCCCTGTATAGGTAAACTTCGGCACAGCCGCACCAACCTTACCCCTATATCCAGCATTAACAATCATCTTGCAACCTCCTTTACGATAATAGCCTTGACTTCATTTCCCGGCTCCATAGCCTTTTCAACTCCCATACACCGGCAAACTGTTCCTCGCTTTTCATCCTTAGCAAATGTAACCACTTTGCCGCATGACGGACAAGTCGCTGTCTTATAGAAAATTACTCTGTTCATAATTTATAACCTTTCCAAAATTCATACCCACGGAAGACCCGCACCCGGCTGCCGTAGCACTCATGCCCAATAGACACCTCCCGCCCACTAACACAACGAAACCGACTTATCCGAGGATAATCACGTTAAAGTAGATACTTGCGTCAGGAATACTGTCAGCGGTAAACGTCAGCGTATCAGCAGCCTGCGCCGTACATCTCACATTATTCTCCTGCGACTTTGCCCAGCCATCAGCGCTTGGACTGGTTACAATATTTGTAGTAGCAGTAACGCCAGCAGCCGCAACAGTCTGAGCATACGCTGTACCGCTCTGCGTCCAGTTGCCGTTGTTCAACAGCACCTTAATGCCAACACTCTTGACTGCGCCATCCTCTCTGCTCATGAAATACGCCGCATCATGGCCCTGCAACGTATCAGCATCAATGTCAGTACCGCCACCACTAGGAGTAGAAGTGAACACCGTCAGCACAGTACCATTCAGCACCGCCAGAACATTGGCGTTAATCTTCCACGCGCCGCCGGGCAGCGTTTCACCAGTAGTCAGCAGCGTAGTAACCTGAACACCGTCTACGGTACAGGTATCGCCTTGCGCCCAATCGCTGGTAGCCACGAACCGAATAACAGGTGCACCCGGGGTACTACGAGTAATAGCATGAACCGTACCGCTCTTAATCTCCGTAGCCAGCTGCACAGCAGCGTCACGGTTCTTACCCATATTGGTATCAATGCTTTGAATGTTCTGCGCCTCAACAGTCAGCGGGTTAAAGATATCACTACCCTCATACTGCTTGAAGTTATAGTTAGTTGTAGTTTTCATTGATTAGTTACCTCCTCTGTTCTTGTAGTCTCTAATCATCGTGTATGCAGCTTCATTTGTAGACGTAGCCTTGAGCGTATACTTTATACCCTCAGCCGTATTCTCAATTGTAGCTTTGTATGCGATTTTGTTCTGCTGGCAGTAGTTGATAAGCTGTGTGCAGCTTTCCATAGAGTTGCCCTTAAAGTCAATCTCACACACCGCTGTCAGCCATGCGTCAATAAACATACCTCATCCTCCTTACGCCTGTGCAAAGATATTCTTACCATTGTTCACCAACTGCGTACAGGTAGCGTTGTAAGAGATAACCTTGTTGACAGTTCTGTTAGCGGTAACAATACCGCTCACCTTGATTGCTTCGGTCATATGCAGACTGGATAGATAGTCAATCATATCCTGAATACTCTCGCGCTCGCCAGTAAACGGGTTCAGCACCGTTACACTGATAACCTGCTGACTAATCTGCTCAAGCAGCCAGTCATTATTCTGCGCAATCTTCGTATCCGTATACGCACGACCGCCAGCTATTTCGTTGTCCTGCCGCTGAAAGTTCTCGTCCATCTGATTCTGGAAACCCTGCAACGCTCCAGTGACATTATTCACGAACTGGTTGTAGTCGTTGCTCAGCTGCTCAAGAGCCAATTCATACTGCCGGATACTTTTCGCAATCTCGCCATCGGTATACGCCTTAGACGCAGCCAGCACTTGGTCAGAGAAGTTGTTGACCTGCTCCACCAGCTCATTTGTCTTGGCGATAATCTGGCCCATAGCGTCCTGATAACTCAGGGCGTCAGTATACACCGTAGGCAAAATCTTCTGAATACGAATACAAATAGGCTCAATGTTCCCATGCAAATTGTTGTAATCAGCCATTGTGTTTCACCTCCTATCTAACAAAATCCTCCGTTGTTTTTATAAAGGCATTGTACCCATCAGCGATAGCCTTACGCATATACGCCTCAGCGTTCGCCTTTACCTTAAACGCACCAATCTGTACATAGTACAGAGTTTCCTCCGGTTTCTCCGGCTTATCCTCAGGCGGCTCTACGAACGGCACATTCAGATAATTACAGATACCCATAGCGATTGCCTCACCAATTTCCACGATATTGGAAGTAATCCACTCAGCGCCCTCCTTACAGTCATGGTACTCGCATTCGCAGTATGCACAAATGCCGTTACTGTTCTTCATCTCATACCACGTCTGGTTACAAGGTATACCGCCCTTACCAACAGCTGCACCCGGAATATCCACAATGGAGTTATAGATAGAAGTAGCAAGCACCTTGCCCTTTTCCGTACCCCAGTTATAGATATTCGTGCCACGCCGGGTGGAGTTCTTCAACCCCGTTGCGTTGGTATGAATAGGCACATACAGCATATCCTCATTGAGGGCACGCACCATGGCATTAGCCTCATCGATACGGGAATACATACTGTCGCTGCTGGGCAACACAGCCTTTACATGAGAACGTAGCAGGGCTTCATATGTAGCCTGTGCAATCTGTTCACACCAAAAGCATTCATTGTGATTATTACCATAGTAGGTATTACCAACCTGATTGCTTGGACTAAGATAAACGAACATATACCCTCCTTAGTCTAACAGGCAGAAGAACAACGGTTCCAGTTCGTTCATCAGCCTGAGGTCAATGTTAACCAGCTTGTCGATGTACTCTCTAAGCAAGGCAGAGTAGGAACCAGTACCCTGCTTACCAGTAACTCTTTCAACATAGTTTGCCGTGGAGTTACCGGAACTGTTAGAAGTAGCGTCGTTAGCCTGTGCCGTGGTGAGATACTTACCATCCACTACATTCTGGATAGAACCCTGAGGGGTTTCACTGTACTTGTTCAAGCTATTACCTGTACTGGTATTGGTGTCAGTTGACTGTCCATCATGGGTTCTGGTAATATCCACATCGAACAGCGGGTTGAACTCCTGAGACACAGCCGCATACATCTTATTGTATACAGGCATTAGCTCGTTCATGTAGGTGTCCAACCTCAGTCTCCACAGCCCGACAGTCTCATGTGCAATCTCTCTCAGGTAAAAATGCTTGAGGATTTTTGTTTCCAGAGTGAGGCGGTAACTCTCATCCCAAATCGGGAAGTCCATGAAAATCTTAGGCGCGGCGGCAGCTACAACCTTATTCACATCGTCTGCTCCTACGCTGTCTTTCAACCCTGCGTAGCTCTCGCAGATAAACCGCACCTGAGTTGTATAGTTACTCAAAAGGCTTCACCTCTTTCTGTGCCCATTCGCACCACGGTATACGGTAGCCAGCTGCATTGAGGTTACACGCAATGTTGTGCTCCTTGAAGCTACACAGTGAACACTCCATTACCTGGCAATACTGTGTCATAACGTCCTCAAAGAGTTCGTCATTATTCAATAGCGCCTGTGCGTTCAATGTCATCTACGTTTTCCTCCTCCCCATCGTCTACCATATTCAGGAAGTCATCACGATACTCCACAGAGATATTCAGTCCGAACATGGCGTTGATTTGTTCACACGCCTGTTTACGCATTTCCAGCCTGGAATATCTGCTTGCGATAGTACCGCCCTGTGCTCTCGCCACCTCGTCAGTAATCATACGCTCTTTCTTGACTGTGTTCACAGAACTGATACCCATTCTGGTAAGTGCCTCATTCCAAACCTGCGTCTTGAGTTCGTACAGGTCTTTGAACGTAGACGGCGCACCAGTGGTGAGCACATCAAATGCCCGGTCAAGGTCACTACCCTTAGTGGCGTAGATAACGGGCTGGTTGCCCTGCCACTTCATGTAAGCGTTTTCCAAACCCAACTGTTGGTCAGTTGTGGTACGGATAAGAATAGGTGTTTTCTGTGCGTTTACGTTAACGTCAATAGCTCTGTCGATGTTTACCAACTTAGCAGCAAAGAACTGTGCGTCAGGAACACTCGGGTATCTGAGATAGTTGTTATAGATGATAACACTGTTCTTTTCGTTCAGCTCATACTGATAGCCATTGACAGCGTATGCCGTGCGTATTTTAGGAACACGGTATACGTTCAGTTGTCCACCAATACGCGCCTGTAAGCAGAGGAACTCGTCCATAGCTTCGTCCTTGAAGAAGATAGCGTATCCCTCATTGAACAGGGTCATCTCCATAAAGCGCGGGTCAATTCCCTCAGGTAGATTGTGCCACTCAAACATAGTCATACCCAACTCGGAGAGATGGTTGAAATAGTGATTGTAGGTAATGTTATTCATCACAGCACTATTCCAAAATTGGCTCATAATACCGCCGAGGTTCTTTTTGCACTTATTGTTCTTTCCCATAGTTTACCTCCTTTCTTAGTGTTATATTAACACCAGCGCTTAAGCGTTGATGGGGTTGGTGAAGTCCTCATACTTACCAACTTTGGTTATGTCGTTCCAGAACGTAATGCCATTGTCATAGATACCCTTGATAGCTTCTGCGTCAGAGGCGGGGATGGAACCGGTGAACTCGCAACCTTTGGTTTTGACGTAGTTCCAGTTTGTTCTGGCATTTCTGTTAGGCACTTTAATCCTATTACAAGGATACCCGAACTTACTCCAAAACTGGTCAATGATTTTGGCGTACTCCGAACGGATAGTCATGTGCCCGTACCAGAAACCAAACGCATTTGCTGACCAAAGTGTAGGCGTACTGACATCGCCCATTGTGATAGGCGGTTTAGCTCTCTGGTCGCGCAACTTACCCGCAGCTTGCATAGCCGCACTCGCCAGACTACCAACGCCGCCGAGGACACCAAGAGCCGAACGTCCAGCGTCACCACTTGAAGCAGCTCCAAACATACTGGTAATGGCAGAGATAACGGAACTCCCCCACCCTGCCGTTTCTTGGCCTTGGTTCTGTGCCCACCACGCCTTGAAAGCGTCAATGTTATATACGCACATCGGGAAACCGCCCAGAGAAAGTGCCTCGTTATAGTTTAGCTGCTTTTCATCGGTGCCGCCAAGTGAAGTTCCTTTGTACTTGCTCGGAACCAACAAAGCATCGCCACCAAGAGTGCCATTACCAATGACATACATATTGCAGGTATTAGGCTCTCTGAAATACTCATAAGCCAATTCTTTACCCGCTCCTGTGTTGTTAGAAACGTACAGGAAATTGTACGGATATGTGAACAGCTTTTTATTCTTAGGAACATACCCGTCAATATCCGAGTAGTTTTTCAATGGTGCAATCTGAGTAAAGATAGCGTTAGGGTTGAACTTTCCTCCTGCTCCACCGGTCGCAGGAATAAGGCGGTCAGGGCACATCACCATTCCAACGATAGCGTCAGGGACACATGTAGGGTTGGCTTCAATCCATGCGTTTACTTCCTGTGCCGTAGAGAATGTCAATCTTTTAGCGCCACAATAAATACCTCCGTAGTTTCCGCCACTTACTGGTACAGCTTCGCCAGCACTATTCTGCTCCGCGCTGACATACATGAGAACCTTTAGGTCATTTTCCGTTCCCTGTCCAAACACGCCTACGCGCTGATAGTCTCTAAAGATATACTCGCCATGTTCCAGATTATCTTCCAACAGATTATCCCCCGCTACATCCGTGCTACTATGCTCCCTCTCCACAAACACCGGGTCAAGACTATAATCAAACAGCCACGTTTGCATGATGTCAATCTCATACCGTATAAGGGTAGTAGCCTCATTCACATACTCCACATCAGTGACAAACGCATAGAACCATCTGTCATACGTCATTGTCTCACTGTTGTAGTTTCGGAACATCATGTAGTTGCAGTTCAGCACATTGCCAACATTCGTAGCAATCTTGATATACCCTCTACCATGCCTCTGGTAGCTCTGATTAACGAACGTCAAGTCGCCAGTGGTATACCCCAGAAACGTATTGGCTTGCTGCTCCTTAGAACTGAAAAGCACCGTATGCTGATAAGTCGGGTCAAGCGGGACATTCTTCATCAGATATACAGTGCTGTTAGGTTCAACATACATATTCAATTCCTCCTTTCTTCAAGATAGAGGGGAGAGATTTCTCCCTCCCCTCATAGGGAGTTCCTTAGGCAGCGGTGATAGTAATCACGCACTCGTCAGACTTCGTGCTGTCGAACACGGAAGTACACTTGATGGTACAGCTACCAGCCGCAGCCGTAGCGGCAATCTTGACGTTACCGGCTTTGTCAACAGTGACGGTAGACGCATAGGACGCCGTAGCCACAGTCCAGTTGACCTCCTGAGAGGCGAAGCCAGTGGTCACAACGTCAGCAGACAGGCTCACACTCTGACCGGCTTTGGCGCTCACAGCGTCAGGGGACACGGTAACAGAGGTCACGCCTGGAGTGGCAGGCACATACACCACAGCGTTCTCGAACGGAGAGGAACTAAAAATCTTCCACACATGGTAAAAGTAGTTCCAATACAGGCCCTGACCATTGTAGTTCTCGGTGAACTGCATCAGGTTATCATACACCATGAACCAGTCGCGGCCCACAGACACAGCGGGAATGGCGTTCAGGGCCTCCATCTCGGCCGAACCAATCTCGGTGTAGGTGGGATCATCAGCGAACAGCACGTTCAGACGGGCAACGTCCAGAGCACCGAAGCTGTCGATGGTAACAACGTGACCCATGAAGTCAGCCTTGTCCATGTTGAACGCAGCAGCCAGAGTGTTCACATCGATAACGGCCTTGGCCTTGGCAGACATGATGAGGAACTGGTCGTTGTAATCCGTGTGCTGGAACACACCAGCGGGATTGTAATCGGTGCTGGGGAACACCATCATGTTGGAAGTCTCCTTGATGGTGGTGGTCACAGCGTTGGAGTTCGCAGCGGTAAGAGCGTCCACGGTAACGGGATGGAACTGGCCAGCCAGAATTTTCTTCGCCAGCAGATACTTCATGGTGATGAACTCATCATAGTTGGCGGCGGTGTACATCTGGTCAACAATGCCAGCAATCAGCTGAGAGATACCGTCAGCGGACAGGAAAGCCTGACGCAGCTGCTCCTGCTGAATGGTGGCCTTGTAGAACTTCTGGTAGTTCATGACGTGGAAAGCGGAACGCACGTCCGGGATTTCACGCTTGTAGACCTCACTCTCAGCAACCTCAGGGTCATACTGGAAAGGCTTGGCGATGTTTACGAAGATTTCCTCAATCGTCTCGCCGTATTCCAGCATACCCTTTTTGAACATCTCCCAGGGGTTGGAGTACATCTTACTGGTCAAAATGACACGACCAATGCGGTTCACCAGCGCGGACAGAAACTCGTTCTGGAGCTGGGGCATATCCATGATGATAGCGCCAATCTCACGAATGTTGTCGGGGTCGCTGGTGGCGATAGGCACATAGTTCTGATAGTTCACAGTCGCGCTGTTGCGGATAGCGTTCAGCACATCGATAGAACTGTTGGTCAGGGTTTTAATCTTAGGCTTGGTAGGCATATCTATATGTCTCCTTTCTTAGTTTTCAGTGAACAGGTCGTTCACCTGAATAGTAGTAGCTCTGTCGGGTTCGACAGGCTCGGGGTCTTTCACTTCGGGCGGCAGCTTATCCTCATCGATACCAGAAAAGAAGCGGTCACGATAGCGCTGTCTCCAACTCTTATCCAAATCGTCCTTTTCCGTTTTCGCGTCAGTGAGCTGCTGCTCAAGTTCACTGATACGCTGAGAGTTACTGTCAGTTGCGAAGCCGTCAAAGGTATCAGTCATGTCCTCTACGAACTGCATAGCAATGTCAGAGGTGTCATCACCGATACGCACCTTAATAGCTTCAAGAAACTGCTCACGATTTAGCTTTGCCATAATGTTACACTCCTTTAATATAGACGGCGCATGATACGCCTACGCTTATTACCGCACATCATCCATACAGGTAAGCCCTTACGCTTTTCGGTTGGCGTAGGCGGTTCAGGACCGGGGCCGGGTGGTTCTTCGCCCGTGAAGTAAGTATACCACTTATTGGCTGCTGCTGCTCTCAGCGGTGCTTGCCCGTTCGGGTCTGCGGGATGTTCGTAGTACCAGCACCAATACTTGGCAAGAGTACCGGGGTCTAAATCTGAGTTGCAAAATTCAGCGAATGACATAGGCGGGTCTTGCGGTGTCACGCTTGGGTTCCTGAACCAGACAGCTGTCGGTTCTTTCTGTAATTGCCACAGAATAAACTCAAGTTGCAGCGCGCCCTTATCCTGCCAACCACTATTGAAGTCAGCGGATATGCCGAGGCTGTTCAGCCAACCTGTAAGCTTTGTGTATGGTGTCCATCCTGCCAAACCACAGCCGGGATAGTACCCGTGCTCTTGTTTGAAAGCTTCGGGGTCAGTAGCAAGGCTCTCCACGATACCGGGATTGATGGTGCTCTCATACTCAAAGTTTGCTATAATAGCACAAGCTGCATTGACAGAGAATGTTGCTGCCTGTATGCCTCTCATCCATTCATAACAAAGGTTGGCGTTGTTCTGCTGCTCAGACACAGACAGGTATCTATTGCCAAAGATAAAGCCGCTGGGCATTTACTTACACCTCCGTTGTCCCGTCCAGTTTTGCGATGAGTTTGTTCATCACAATGGTGTTGTCAGTCAGGGCTTGCTGAATTCCCTTCATTTCTTCGTGGTGACTTTCGGTAAGACGCTCAACAGTTTCAGTGAACTGCTTGGTCATCTTGTCAGCTTCTTCGGACTGACGCTGCCACATCTTGTAGACGAAAAAACCGAGGGCGATACACGCCGCAAGGGGGAACCCCAGCTGAGAAATGAGATTACTCCAAACTTCCATTTGCCGTTACCTCCTTTCCCCTAACTTTTACAATTAGATTGTACCATATTGCTTGACAAAAGTCAAGTTTTATGTTACAATAAAGGAAAGAAATTTTAGTGAGGTGAACTCAATGGGCCAGTATTACGATGGAACGAAATTACTTTCCATGCTTGACATTAACGGCAAGCGCCCTGAAATTTATATGAGCACAACGAACCGTACTGGTGGTAAAACTACTTACTTCGGTAGATTGCTGGTAAACCGCTTCAAGAAAACAGGGGCAAAGTTCTGTCTCCTATATCGGTTCAACTATGAACTTGATGAGGTGGCTGACAAGTTCTTCAAAGACATTGGCGGTCTGTTCTTTCCTGACGATGAAATGTCAGAGAAAACCAGACAAAAGGGAAAGTACAAAGAGCTGTTCCTGAATGACATTTCATGTGGCTATGCCATCGCTATAAATGACGCTGACAGTATCAAGAAATTGTCCCACTTATTCAGTGATACAACTGCAATGTTCTTTGATGAGTTCCAGAGTGAAACAAATAAGTATGCACCTGACGAACTCAAAAAGTTAATTTCTATTCACACCTCCCTTGCTCGTGGACAGAATAAGCAAGTTCGTTATCTTCCTGTATATATGTGCGCTAACCCTGTGTCTCTCATCAACCCCTACTATGTAGAGATGGGTATTACCGGGAGACTGAAAGCCGACACTAACTTCCTGAAAGGTGACGGGTTCGTGCTGGAACAGGGTTTTGTTGAAGCTGCCAGCGTCGCACAGAAAGAGAGTGGGTTCAATAGGGCTTTTGCAAAGAATGATTATGTTGCTTACTCTGCTGAGTGTGTATACCTCAATGATAGCTCTGCTTTTATTGATACGCCTAAGGGTCGCAGTAATTATATTGCTACTCTCAGAAGCGGTAATAAGAGTTTTGCTATCCGTGAGTATCTGGATGAGGGCGTTGTGTACTGTGACAAGAGAGTGGATGAAAGTTTCCCTATCCGTATCACGGTATCTGCCAACGACCACGATGTGAACTATGTCATGTTGAAACGGAGTGACTTGTTCCTGTCTACTATGCGCTACTACTTTGAGCGTGGCTGTTTCCGTTTCAAAGACATTGAGTGTAAAGAGATTGTTCTTAAAGCACTCAGCTATTGATTGTCATCCGCTAATATCCTCAGTCGTTCGTCTTATCCGCTGACCCGGATTGCAAGGGGTAAAATCCTCCGGGGCAGGGTCGGGTTCGCAGCCCGCTTGTAAGCGCCGTCTGTTGTGGATATTGGATGAAGTGGGAGAGGTGAGTAACCTCACCTCTCCTTTATTCTACCTCTTTCATCCAGAACTCACGGCGACAATCTGCACAAAAGAGACTGTTACAATGTCTAACATTCTGCATATTCTTTTCCACAGCGCATGGCCATATATCAACTGTACCTTTGGCGTTAACTCTGGCGTTTGGGTACTGCTTCAGAAAAACGCTCTGACGGGTCTTGTGGGGGTGTTCTTTAGACCACTTCTCTACAATTTCAATTTGCTGTTCAGGGGATGTCCAATTTTCCATTGCAAACTTGCAGCTGTTACTAAGCCCAAGGTCATGTGCTGGGCATCCATAACAGGAAACATTAGTTTTACACATTCTATTTCGTTCTTTGAGAAAAGTTACACAGTCCATTACATTTCCTCCAATTTTTTACCTT
>OIWT01004516.1_pt1 | contig 11165 bp, 13 predicted proteins | sample 1587701 | NCBI WGS metagenome assembly OIWT01 (sample SAMEA3888904, study PRJEB22519) | human gut metagenome | biome: human gut; feature: human-associated habitat; material: faeces | place: Denmark | collected 2009 | reverse complement strand
GAATTCTACGAAGCAAGACAACTACTCCATCGTGTGGATGAAGGGTAAGCAAATGTTGCAAGGGTGAACCGATAGGTTGTTCTACACTTGTGTAGGTGAGATTGTCCTTAACTCATAGAATTGATTCGATTTATACCAGGAACTCCTGATAAACAGCACAATATGGTATTTGGAGGAGAATCCAGATTGTGCAGACTAAGGGAGAGTGAAGCAGGGTAGAGAAGCCCGACTCTTGGGTATTGTATTGTTACATTGAATAACAAAGGATCGTTGTCTGCCCATGTATACTGTCACTTTGATATAGAGTTATTCCTCTATTTAGGGCCTGGGAGATAGTAGCAACACTACGTGAAGGAAATAAAGTCCAGTGGATTATTGTTGTATGTTAACAACCAACAAAACAAGGCCAGTTCTGGCACTGATAGTGGCAAGTGTCAAAATCTGTCTGTCATGCTAGTTGACATCTGTCATGTCTGTCAAGAGGCTGGAGTTGCCAGAAATTGACAACTCTGGATATAACAAAGGAAAACACAACTCGCTTGAACAAATAGCGTGCATTCTTTCATATCCCTAACAGTATATAGGAGAGAGATGATGGAGAAGATAGAGTGAAGAGTATCACAATATCGTCTTGCAAACCTCTACAGGAATAGAGTGATCATCCATAAACACACTGATAGAACAAACAATTTGTTAATACCAACCTATCTTTCTATGTCAATCACTTAAAGGAATCATCAAGACACTTATCAATTACTTCCACAGATAGGCTTTCTTTAGTAATATTGCTGTACTTTTCAAGTAAGCCAGTTAGAATTACATTATGGAGAGTATTCTCATGACCAAGAGTGGGATATATGGGTGTTCTAAAGAAAGAAGCTTTATGATAATAAAGCATGATGGCACTTAATGCCCCTTGTTCCGGCAAATGCATGTCCTTACCCACTCCAATAAGGGTCATACATCTTCTCGTATATGCACATTGAATCCACCGAGCAATAATGAGCCTGCATGTAGCATCGTTATAATCAAATAGCATTTGATTAGCACGACCCATCCTTATGCTATAGTTGAATGGGGTTGCAAAGCCATATTCAATCAGAAAGGAATATGAATCAGGATGAAAATGACTCTCAAAGCTGGATAAATCCTTTGGAATGTAGATACCTTCATTTCTCATTATTGAAATGGAATTTAGCAATTTGCTATTGTATAGATTGCTAGCATCATTCCAAAGAACAACCCCCTTCCATTGGTAGAAGACATCAGCAATAGAGATCGGCTTCCAAGTGTACCCTCCATGATTCATGGCGTTTATATTCATCCATTCGGGAAAGGAGCTCCAGTTATAGACTCTATTGTATATTGACACGTCTGACTCTATTGCTCTCCAATAATCATGTAGTATGCGATATACATTAGTCAAACGGCATGTATCCACTCTCTTTAATCCATAGTCTACAAACACAATGGATGAATAGGGAAAGTGAAGTGCAAAGGATAATATACTACTCAAGACGCATATTGCATGATTGGATGATGCTCCAAACACAAGTATAATATCGGACTTGTCCTTTGTTGGGTTATACGCAGCAATATCACCCGTTTTAACATAGGAGTATCCATCGAAGGGATAGGAAGAAGCATAACCAGAATAACGACTTGTGATGTTGTCATATAGAGTATTAAACGGAATAGGATATGAACTGTTGAAGTAATCATACTCTAATGAATAAGAGATTAAGGGAGCGAGAACGGTTCTTTCTGTATTGCCCGAAGCAAGGAAGTGAACTACTGTGTTTATGACAGTGATAACGAAAAGAATGATGCTTTAATATGACTGTAGTTATCAATGGAGGCTTTTGACAACGGAGATTGCACAAATAGGCACTCAGTAATAGAATGGATAGTATGGATAGGAGTAGCATACAGTCAAAATGATTAGAGTAATAAGGAAATAATGCCTCGTGGTATGATATATGTAATACTCGGGTAATACCAGACCCGCTCCAGAAATACAGCCCACAAGTGTATAGTGCTCTCTCGGAATGCCCTGCTTCTTGATGAGGTTTGATTCCTCACTTCACTCCTAGCAAACATGCGGTTCATCTCAAAGAAATAATGAAGAATGACAAAATAGATAATGATTTCTGTTTTTTCGTTTTGGAAGATCCTGGAAGAATCTAGAACACTTAGTTGATGAAGTATGCTTCTTATGCAAATACCTATCCACATGATAATTGACGAAAAGAACTAAGAGGTCGTTCAGGGGTTTGTGCCATTGATATAGAACTCAATTGCAAAGTGCCATTCAACAAAGAGAAGAAAGAGAATCATCTTTGAATGGAAATACACAGACTGCAGTGCTCTTCATTTGTCACTCATCATCAATGACTGCTTTCCTTAAGGAACTATTTCATTGAGATCATCCATCTAATTCATCACAGTCTTCACCCAACTCTCATCCAGTTGTCTTGATGATTCTTTGAAATGGATGATTGAGTATTTCATATGTGTTGTGTCATAGATACGATTAGTCAATGCTATACTGAAGGAGTGTTGTATCCTAATAAGGATGTTTTGAAGAATTGCACTCGTTTTGTTCTCATCATTATTCATGTCTGCATGTATGATGGGGTAATAACGGTAATTCAGCCATCCTGAATAGGGAATATGCAAGTCTCCTATTAGAAGGGTCACAATTGCCTGATCTTGCCTATGGTTGTACATGTCACTTCTCCGTGGAGAAATACACTTCTGTGTATATGCACACTGATAGTATACTGGAGCAAAGCGCTCACGAATAGTAGCATTGAAATAGTTCATCACTAAAACACCACTCGATATCATTCTCACTGAACCGGGTACTCTTTCATGCAACATTCTATTCTCTAACATAAACTGTTGAGTATCGTTATGAACCCATGTTGCGACATCCGCCGCTGAATACGGGGAGTACAGCCCATAGTGTCTGGCCATTGTGACTTCCCGACTAATTCCCTCATTAATAATGTCTCCCGCATCTAACCAGTAGAAGAGTCCTTTCCATTCAAAGAACACATCCATGTATGTCACAACCTTAAAGGATAATCCTCCCTTTTGCCTCCTGTTAGTAAGGAGTGAATACCACGCAGGAAAGTGATCCCAATTGAACTGTCTATAAGCCACAACACCAGTTGATTTCATCTTTTGTTGTATTTGAAGAATCGTTTCAAAATGGGCATAGAGCAATCCATGTTGGTATTCAGATAGGCCAAAGTCTGCATACACATAGGAAGCATAAGGATCGGCTAAGATCATGGAGTATAAGCAGTTAAAGGAAGAAAAGCCATGACTCTCTGATGCTCCTGTCATCATAAGCATGTCAGAGGTCTGGTCTTGAAAAGCAGGTACTTCACCCGTAATAATACCGATAGGAAGACCACTAAAGGATCCACCAAAGTTAATATAGCGATTCTTCTTCTTCTTATATAACTCTGAAAATGGAATGGGATAAACAATATCGTCATAATCATACTCTACTCTGTGAGTGTTTACAATTCGGCTTACGGTTTCTATCCAACTCACCAAACAAAGATAGAGAGAAGACTTCCTGCTTCTTTACTTGCAACACCACATGATGAATATGTGTCTCTGGACTGTGTTTTATGACACTAATCAGGATGATAAGGATAAGCATAGAGAGAAAGGACAACATAGATAGCATAACAGAGTCGCGTGGTTCAATGAAAGAATGAACTCTACCCTAACAAATAGTGTAACGCCTATTATGTAATGCAATTACGGTTTTCATTTTCTTACTTCTCTTTCAACTTTGATTAGAAATAATGAATGTAATCATCAGTATCACCGTTGTGTTGGCCTGCTTTCTTTTCAGTGTCTTTAACGCTCACTACAACTGCTCTGGTAGTCCAATTCTGCCATTTGTGAGTAATGCATCAATGATGAAGAAGAAGCGTGTTGAATACTACCCGTGGAAGGATGGAAGAGGTAATGAAACTGGGAGGAATACCACTGTAGACTATAATACCCTGTGCTCCAGTTTAATGAGTGTTATAGAGTCATCTACGAATAATCTCACTTTACTGTCCGTGAATACAAGGGGAGGACTAGGTCATATTCATGTTTCACTCTTCCTAAGTGTATCCTATGCAATTCTGCTGAATAGGCAGCTACAAAGTAAGGTAATCTATTATACATCCTTCTTAGTTGTAATGAACCCCGTAATCTGGAATAATACTCACTCCTGCGTGAATTCGGTACGATACGATGGTCGTCAGTGCATTCAATTCTCTTGAGCAGTAGCTATTCCAGGCTATAGAAACTGTAGCGGAAAGCGCAACTGTTTGGCAGATCCAAATAACATACTCTCATTCTATAACGATAACCTTCAACTTCATGACTACCGACTGCCTATCAATGCCACTTATCAAGATATGATAGTTGCTCGTTGCAAAGAAGCTGGTCTCTTACGGGAGAATGAGGGGTGGGTAGACTATCGGAGAATAGTACTTCGTCTGCTGCTTAATCCATCATCTGATTTGATAAGCACTATTCTTTCGGAACGACAGAGAATTGGTCCGTCAGAACGACAAATAGGTGCTCATATCCGTTGTGGAGGAGTACTTGCAGATACTCATGAAGGAACAGCAATGATTACCCTCCCAATTCTTCAAACAATTCCAAGACTTATAGCTAATCTCACTCAAAGAATGAACAATTCCATAAAAAATGTAACCGTTTATGTTTCAACAGATTCTTCTTATGCCTATGATTACCTAGTGTCTTCTCTCCCGGACCTTCGAGTAGTGAGTACGACACTATATCAGAGAGGCCATGCTGAGTTTGATAATGATGATGCTGTCATTAAGAGGACACTGATTGATTTATTCCTAATGTCACAATCAAATGCTGTCATCCTCACTTCTTCCAGTGCTTTTAGTAGAATCATAAGGGAAATGGGTTCTTATAGTGTTTACCTTCCAATCTATGCTCCCTATTCGCATGTCAATTTTCACATTAATGAGTCTTGAATTGTTTTTTGCGACCAAATCAGTTGACGAAAGGGTGTTACGAATGCCACAAAAGTGATAAACTCTAACTCCAGGAGAAGGCTTCATGGGGAGAGTACCACTTATGCTTGTAACAAACGCTTCATTTGTACTTTCTTACATAAATCGACTGGAAGAGCCTGTATTGGATGTGCATGGGATGCTCCATCACATTCTGCTTGTAGTTGATCGCCACATCTGTCTTCTTGTGAGGAATGTTGAAACCGTAGTCATGCGGCAAGACATAGGGGTCATTGTCTAGTCCTCATTCAACTCCTTAGGTCAAACAATGAAGAGCCATTAGTCGGTTGTAGAAATCTTGCTTATCACCGCCATAGTCATAGAAAAAAGGATGGAACAGAGGATCCACCACGGATCTTCTGAATATGCCATACCTATGTGATGAATCTAAGCGATGAATAACAACGGCTCCATGTCATTGTACAGTTTAGCTCGTAGTAGTTTTCCACTAGTTGCCCAATCGGACATGTTCACAACGGTCTACTTCTCATTACCTCTTTGCTTGATCACATGATACTTGTTGTTGATCATCTGCACCTCATCCAGCTTATAGCGACTGATGATTTCTGCCTTATTTTTTGGAACAAGCCTCCAACTACCCTTCACACTCACTCTCATAGTTACGCATATTCACACATTCCATCTCTGTAACAACGCTGCAGGTAATTGGTGTTTGTGTATTGGAATAAGGGGATAACCATTATGTTCTTGTGATTGTTCAGCATATTCTTATACCGATCAATGGAAGAAAGGATTGTGTTCGACAGGAACACATCTGCATCAATCACCATGAAATGGGAGGTAGCAACACTCTCAATAGACAGGTCTCGAAGAAGATTGACGGGATACAGACCCTCTTGATACTCGTACCTCACTCCATCCCGATTGAGATAGTAAGGAGTGTTTGCATTGGTGATTCGCTTTTGGACATAGATGGTGTAGACTACACTTCTGTCTGTCTTGTAGGTGAGAATGTCAAAGGCGACATCCTTCACCTCATCTTCTGTAGCAAACACGCCGATGCTGATGGAATCGTTCCACCGACTGAACATGTAGGGCAGTCGATCAAATCGGGTCAGTCTATCATTCATTCTCTTATCAATCACAGAACGATAGTTGGAATGTGAGCGTGATTCCGCTGTAATCCGCTCCACTGTAATCTACATGTCATTCTCTCTTTGTGAAACAACAAGACTGTCTTTTGAAACGCTGACATGTAGATGTTGTGGTTTTGTACTGGAATAGGTAATACTCCTGGCAGTGAGAATAGCCTCCATGTGCCTTGCAACTCACATACAGGGATTCTTTGTTTTGAAGGAAGTAGGATAGGATGCCTAGTTGTTACACTCTTTTCCTTGTTTCACATTCAGCAGTGGTGCATTTCTTTGTCACCTCCCGTTCTGAATCATACTGTGTCATCAGGGAGAAGACGCGCTTTTCATTCACAATCTCCTTTATATATGGATCTCGAAGAGAGGTTCTGTAGGGAATGAAGGAATCGTAGCAGTTGTTACAGCAGGTCATATCACGTGAGCACTGCACATCACTCTCATCTTTGAATACTCACTGTTCCACACAAATCCGTGCAATAGGCCATATCCGTCTGGTTGAGACTCTTTCTTGTCTTTATTGCTTGGGTGTGATTCGTTAGAATGCGATACTCCAGTACGTTGCTATTCATTACGCTTCTGCAGAATCCAAACTAATCCGAGTCACCCTTGTTTCCATATAGTGGAGACTGCTTTACAAGCAAATAGTAGGCCAGAATGATACAGAAGAAGGAGAACTCCAAACAGGAAGAATGAGGCAAGGACATAAGCAATATGTGTTGTGGGATTAAGCAATTCACGTTATTCTGGCATTTCTCATTTCTCTGTGTAATAACACTGCCATATTATCGTTATGCTATTATACTCCATACAGTGGTTGATTCTATCCTTCATTCTTGTTTTCGTTTGCATCCATTATCAGTTTACTGTAACTGAATACTCAAAAGAGAGTGAATCATGGGTGCTTGCAAGTAGAGAGGAGAGTCAGTCCGGTCAATGGAATCACATGAGTATTGGGAGGGATAAGATGCTATGCTACTACGAGAAGGAGGAACAGGAAAGGAATACGATGAAGAAGAAGGGATACACACGTGCCCCTCGCAACAACACAAAGAGGGATGAATTCAATGACCTCTATATCAACATCTACGATGAGCATCGAATGACCAAGAAGGAGGAGTTTACCATTCGACAAGACCACATCATCAAGTACTACGTGGGCTCTACTCCCGATACAGCCCCCAAAACGGACAATTCGACCTTTGGTTGTTTCCCCTTTGATGTGACGCTGACATCTCAAACATCGTAGGAATGAAGATAGGAAGTGATTCGTAGCATCGAAAGACTGTTCTATTTCAAGCACATGTTGAAGAGATGGAATGGGTAATCGTTTGACTCTTACTGAGAGGGTAGGCCAATCAGTGTCACGGTGATGCTGGACTTGAGTGAATTCGAGCAAGTCGAGCAGTTCATTCTGGATAGCGGCTTTCCCAGTCGACTGCGAATCGCTCTTTACATTGTTGGAGTGAGCAACCATCCAGATTGTGTGAACCGATTTGAAGATGGGAAGATGCAGTGCATCGACGAGAAGATCTATCCGATCAACAGGTTAAGGAACATTGCCATTCGGAATGTGGTCTCCAGTCACTTTGTAGTGTTTGATATGGATATGTGGCCTGCTCGTTGTGTTGAATGATGGACTTGATGAATAGCAAACACATACACCACTCTTAGCAGTCTTCCTCCCTCTTATTATCTCAATCCATACAATGTCATGATTATTCCCGCCTTTTCCCTGTCCAAATCGGTGCTCGATCCAACGCAGTGTGATACGCTTCAGTCTTGTGTTGAATCGTTGTTCTCTCTTCTTGCTGTGATGAGTAGTGTGATTCATCACTATCCAAATACAAAGGAAGACTTGATGACCTGCCTGGATAGTCGTAACTGCACCATCTTTAGACGCAATCCGAAGTGTCATGTATCTCTGTTATGTCTTTTCAAGAATAGACCTATCTACCTGACAACTGGAGAGATTTGCCGGAGAGCACTCAGTACACCCGACTGGAGTGTTTCAAGCAGCGTATTCTTGAACCCTATGTGATGGTGAGAAGATTTGAAAAGCTCCCCTTCTTTGATGAGCGTTTTATCAACTATGGACACAACAAGATCCAGTGGATTGAGCACTTGAGGTACTCTGGATTTGAATTCAATGTTCTCTCCCACAGTTACGCGGTGGACATTCCTCATCAATCGTAATCTCTTCGTTTTCTCGTTAGGAATAGATCAGAATACTCCAAGACGCATTTGCAAGAACTGCACAGTGGAAAGGCAAGAACGGCGTGGTTGTATCGTGAGTTCTTGTATGAGATTCGTCACAACCAAAAGGATGAGAGTCGAGTGTTATTATGTCTTCCTCATGGTTTCTTTTTTCATTCGCATTCATCCATAGATATTGAGGCGTATGATTCTTAGGACATTACAGTCATTTTCCGCATGAGACTGCAGATAGCAACCCTGTTCTACAGTTGTTTGTTTCACCTCGTGACTTGGTATTGATACAATCGAAATGGCTCTCGTAGTGGCGCATTATCCAAATCAGAATAGCATTGTGGTTACAACTAGTTATTCAACAAAACTGTAACTGCAGGTTATAGGGAATCAAATACACAGATGAATAGTTACTGTAGATTTCCTTCAATAGTTGAATGTCCTTTATTCCATGCTGAAATACAGTATTGTTAACAATCGATGTATTTGTGTAAAAATGGGTGTACAATGTGTAATCCCTGGGTTTGGCACTTGGCTTGATTCCCGCTCTACTCAGTATCTCGCCAATAGTGTTGTCATCGGATAAGGGTAGTAGGATCTCCATATACTGTGTTCCAATATTAATGAAAGGTATCACATCACGGGAGTAGAGAATGGCTCCACCCACATTTGCTGTCCATCTCTGTGCAGGAAAGTCAAATGGAATAGTGTGAATGCTCCTATAGACAGCCCCGTGCTCTATTATGCCAGACCACGGCATTCCTCCCCCGTAATAACGATAGGGTTGTATCGACTTTAGGTAATGAATTAGATTACCTAGATGAATCCAAACGTCTCCATCTACTCTCGCAACGAATACAGTCTCTTTACAATAATCCCTCACCCACAGCATCGCATCCAAATGAGTAATAGTGATGTTTGGATAGTTATCTTCATGAACAGACAGAAGGATATCTCCATTCTTTGTATTCTCCTCATTGATGTCATGTAACACTTCTTTCTTTCGAAGTGGTGAGGCGACCACAAATACGTAGTTAATCTTCTTCCCATCAACAATCATGCCTTGCTTCACGTATTGGCGTATCAGATTCCTTCGTTCAAGATCACGGACGTGTACAAAGTATACGAGAAGCAAAAAAGTCGCAGTATTGCATATAGATGCATTATTCCACATCATGTTCTGTTTCACTTCATATGGGATCGTTATGAATCGCGTATCATTTGAAATGAATTTGTGATTTATAACATAGTTATTCCTTCGGAATGTATCATGAACATATTGATATGGATTGCTTCTGCAACTGATAGGAAGTACTCCCTTAACAGATGAAAAGGAAGGCATATACCGTAGTAATAGGCAGAAGAGAAAGAGAGCAAACCACATAACGAATAGGCAAATACTGAACATTTGTTATAACCAATGAGCTGATTCAAGTGGCATTCCCGCGGATTTGTTACTTCCATCTGTACATTTGCTTTCATATTTTTTTGAATTTTGAATATGATAAGACTACTAATGAAGTTTTGTTGTATCTTCTTTCTGTGTTTTGTGGGATATGGCCTTAGCATAGTATTGATTCAGCCTCTAAAGCACATAATGATGCTGAATCTGAAGGTAGTGACGGAGTACCAATATGTTCATAATTTATTCAAAAGCCGGAACTATTCTACAAGACATAAATGGAACTCAAGGGATAGCAACTATGAGCCAATCACCTATGAAATGAGGAAGAACATAATGTGGAATGGTCAATCTGTATGCAAGAATGAGTCTTTTATTCTACTGATGTACTTTGTGAATAAGAATGATATAGAAAGGAGGAATGTGATTAGGGAGTACGTGAAACAAGATATGGTTGTTGATGGGAAGATGATTAACTACGTCTTTGTGGTTGCATCGCCTCTCAATGATACTGATGTGATGCAGAGATTAAAGGATGAGAATGCTATTCATGGCGATATTCTCATATCACTACATGATGATAACTACAGACTAGTACCAATAACAATCCTTGATGCATTCTACTGGGTTAGGGAATACTGTAAGACTGTGTCATTTGTAAGTAGAGTTGATGGTGATGTGTGGATTCACTTAGGTAATCTGATACTTTACTATAAGTCAATAGCGGATCAGAGAATCTACTCGGGTTGTAGGTGGAGTCTATCTTTCGATAAAGGGATCGATTACAAGGGAATACACATCATCCCCTTTGATTATCCTCAACCCATTGTTTTCGCTGTGGGAGGTGCCTATACTGTTTCCCGGGATGTTGTTCCGTTTATCAACATTGGTGCGAATTATCTGGACACTATTCTTCCTGTTTCCGAAGATATTGTTATCAGTGAAATACTCAGAAGAGCCGGAATTGGTATTTATCCCATACGCAAGAATATTACTCTTTACAAGAACTACAATTACGATTTCATACCACCGAATGTGGTTTTTCTTCATGCAATAAAGAACATGCAGGCGTTTAAGGCAATTTATGCCAATTACTCTGGCATCTTCCTTAAGCCGTACTTTAATTGATACTATTCTTGTTCAATATGAGCACGTTTATGCACAACAGTAGCCAACAAACACACCACAGATGAATGTTCAGGTTCTTCTGCATTCTCTCGAACACGCCCACGATGGACTTCTTGATGGGAGGAATCTCCACGCCGAACTGGCGGCACGTCTCCACCAGCTTGCTCGAGTCCAGCTCGTTGTTCGAGCGACCCGCCGCCAGGATCTTCGCCTGCTCCTCCAGCGTGAAGTTCTTGTAGGTGAACG
>OIWT01004514.1_pt1 | contig 11170 bp, 9 predicted proteins | sample 1587701 | NCBI WGS metagenome assembly OIWT01 (sample SAMEA3888904, study PRJEB22519) | human gut metagenome | biome: human gut; feature: human-associated habitat; material: faeces | place: Denmark | collected 2009 | reverse complement strand
CGGACTCTTAGAAGTAAAAAAGTAAAAAGGTAAAAAAGTAAAAAAGTAAAAAGACTGATTTGTAAGGTAAAAAAGTAAAAAAGTAAAAAGGTAAAAGGGATTCTTATGAGTAAAAAGGTGAAAAAGTAGAAAAGTAAAAGGGGATGGTTCCGTAACATGTTTTTTTCTGTCTTCCAGCTCAATCCTTTTGCCATGCTGCTCAAACTGCGTGGAACGCCATGCAGACCTTGCTGATGCCGGCAACTGCTTTCCTGCCGAAACCATGCAAAACATCTTCTTCCCTTGCACAAATCATGTCTTTTGTGCAAGGAAATGTGCTTTAATTGTTAATAGAGCTTAAATACATACCTAAGTGAAACCGAAAAACTGAACAATTTTGCTACCTTTGCAACCAATTTTATAAAGGTATTAAAGATGAACAACTTAAAAACACTTTGCTTGACAGCAGCGATTGCCACAAGCAGTGCAACGTTTGCAGGAGGTATTCTTACAAACACGAACCAGAACGTAGCGTTCAACAGAATGATGAGCCGTGAGGCTTCAATAGGTATCGACGGCGTTTATTACAACCCGGCAGGTGTGGTTTTCATGGGAGAAGGCCATCATCTGTCCATTAACTGGCAGCTTGCCTACCAGACCCGTACCATAGACAACGACTATCCTCTGTTCACCAACAACGTGAACAATCCCACAACTCCCCGAAAGTTCGAAGGAAAGGCCTTCGCTCCAGCCATACCTTCATTCCAATATGCCTACAATAAGGGCAAATGGTCGTTCCAGGCCAACTTCGCTCTCAACGGAGGTGGCGGCAAATGCACCTTTGACAACGGCCTCGGTTCGTTCGAGAAGATAGTGGGCGAGACCGCACTCGCCGCCGCACAGCTTGCCGGCGCTGTCGATAGAGTGGCTGCCGGCTACGGAGTCCCTGCCATTTTCTCCTCTCAGGCAGTCTTCGGCAACGAGGGAAAGTACAGCTACAACAGCTATATGCACGGCCGTCAGTACTACTACGGACTCTCTCTCGCCGCCGCCTACAAGGTGAGCGACAACTTCAGTGCCGCTGTCGGCTTGCGCGGCATCTATGCTTCGTGTAACTATTACGGCTATGTGCGCGACATAAAGGTGGGCAACATGCCGCTTTACAAGGTGCTCGACCCTACCAAACCCAATGCCGCCGACATCGAACTCAGCTGCGACCAGAGCGGCGTGGGCTTCACTCCGTTCGTCGGCGTGGACTACAAGACCGGCCGTTGGAACTTCTCTGCGAAGTATGAACTGAAGACCAGCATACGCCTTAACAACAAATCGGTGAACCAGGCACCGAGTATCGGTAACCTTCCAGACAATCTCCGCAACGCATACATAGCCAACGGAGTGCCTGAAGCTGCCGCCGACCAGATACTTTCAAACCCTGCTATCCAGGGAGCCATGTCGAGCTTGAAGCAGCAGTTCGACTCCCGTCTTGGCAAAGCAATAGGCGAGTTTGAGGACGGCAAGAGCCTTTCGGGCGACATCCCGGCTCTGCTCACTCTCGGAGCGGGCTACAACCCCATCGACCCGCTGCATATCAACGTCGGATTCCACTGGTTTGACGACCGCCACGCCACTGCGCACAACGGCCATCACCGCCAGCTTGACCACGGAACGATAGAGTGGAACGCCGGTATCGAGTACGACATCAACAAGCGTTTCACAGTCAGTGCCGGTTGGCAGAACACCAACTACGGACTCACCGACGAGTATATGGACGACAAGTCGTTTGTCGTAAGTTCCAATTCTGCGGCTGTCGGCGGCGTGGTGCGCCTCTCGAAGCGCATGAAGCTCAATGTGGCTTACTTCCACACATTCTATGGCCACAAGAAGGTGGAGGAGCAGGTGGACCTCGGCACAGCCAAGATTAACTACAACTCCGACTACACCCGCAACAACAACGTGTTTGCAGTTGGTCTGGATGTGGACTTCTGATCCTGCGGAAGCAGAATTGATTTGAATATATATAATAAGGTGAAAACCGCCCGGCGCCATCACTTGGGCGGCATAGAAAAGGGACATGCAATGGCAGTGATGCCAAAGCGTGTCCCTTTTCTGTTTTCTCTGTGTCGTCAGTCTGCTAATTCCACTCGAAGTAGTAGGTGGTGTCCCAGTCGCCGTCGTCATGGCTGTCGGCTCTCGCTGCCGCCCGTTTTAAGACGGATGCCTGGTTGTCGGCGGCGTCGGACGGGGTTATGTCCAGATTCGTCGTCTTCGATTTTATGCTGAATCCGGTGACAAATCCCTGCCGGTCGGTCTCCCATTTGTAGTTCTCCATGGTGACAGTGGCGTTGAAGGGGGCTGTGAAGGAGTACGGGATTTCTATGCTCGACATCGTGGACGGCAGTTCGTTGCGCCGCAGTCCTATGAGTTCGGGATGTACTATGAGCAGGCTTCCTGGCGTACCGAAGTGCTTCTGTATGATTTTTGTGAACACGTCGAAGCACATGCCGTTGCAGGTCTGGCCGGCGTAGGTGAATGTGTATTTTGTCTTCCGCTGCCTGTCTCCGTCTCCTACACGCACGTCTATCGCTGCGATGCGGCCGTCGGCGTAGGTTATGCGTGCTTCGCGCTCCTCGTCACGCGTGCCCTTCATGTGCGCGCTTGTGAGGCTTCCGTCGCTTGAATACACGAAGTTGCAGGTGGCATACGGGCTTTCCTGCGTTTGCAGACGGTTGCCCCCGAACGTGCAGGTGACGATGTAGTCGTTGGTGATGTTGTCGGAATTGGTGTCCTGAGCGTTGGTGAGCATCTTGTTTCCGTCCCATGTGTAGTTGGTGAACAGGCTTCCGCCTTCAGCCGATGGCACGCTGGTGCGGTCGAGCAGACCGTTGTCGTTGTAGTAGAACAGTCCTCTTTCGTGCTTCCATTCGCCCATTATTACGCCGTAGCGTTGCAGCGTTTTGCCCATGTTCTGCACTTTGGGAGGTGCCGCACCCCGTGAGTGTCATGGTGGCGACCATTGCCATTAATGCGTATCCGACTAATCCTGTTGTCTTCATAAGCTATGCTTTTTTTGTTCTTCGTTCGTTCGCTGCCGGCAGATTCACAGTCTTGCCCGGTGGCGATGATATTACAAAAGTAGCATTTTTATTCTTCTCGGCAACAGTTGATTGGCGTTTATTTTGCGGTTTGTGCGTTTTTCCATAAAACGTTGTGAAACCGGTTTTTCAAACAAGGCTTCTTTGCATCGCAAACAAGGCTTCTTTTGAGTGTAAACAAGACTTCTTTTGAGTACAAACAAGGCTTCTTTTTAAACCTCCCCGTTTTCCTTAAGAAAACGATGTGCTTTTGATGCCTTTTCAGCCGGGTCTTGCCGCCGTTTGCGCACACACTCTTCAAACGTACTAAAAGTAAGTAAAATTTAGTAAAAACTCATGTTTTTATTTGGTGGAAAGTCTGAAAAGAACTACATTTGCGGTGTTTAAGTAACATAAAGAAACTATTAACAGAAAAAAACAATTACTACTATGGATGTTGAAAAAATATTGCATGACCTTGAGTGCAAACACCCGGGCGAAGCAGAGTATTTGCAGGCAGTGAAAGAAGTGCTCTATTCTATTGAGGATGTCTATAACCAGCATCCCGAGTTTGAGAAGGCAAAGCTCATCGAGCGCCTTGTAGAACCGGAGCGTATCATCACATTCCGTGTGCCTTGGGTTGATGACAATGGCGAAGTTCATGTGAACATAGGCTACCGCGTGCAGTTCAACGGCGCGATTGGTCCGTACAAGGGAGGTCTCCGTTTCCACCCGTCTGTAAACCTTTCCATCCTTAAGTTCCTCGGTTTCGAGCAGACATTCAAGAACGCTCTCACCACTCTGCCGATGGGCGGAGGCAAGGGCGGTTCCGACTTCTCTATCCGTGGACGCTCCGACGCAGAGGTTATGCGTTTCTGCCAGGCTTTCATGACAGAGCTTTACCGCCACATCGGTCCTGACGAGGACGTTCCCGCAGGCGACATCGGCGTTGGCGGCCGTGAAATAGGCTACCTCTTCGGTATGTACAAGAAACTCACCCACCAGTATCAGGGCGTGCTCACAGGCAAGGGTCTTGAGTTCGGTGGTTCACGCATACGCCCCGAAGCAACCGGTTTCGGTGCTCTCTACTTCGTACAGCAAATGCTGGCGACACGCAACGAGAACCTCGAGGGCAAGACAGTGGCTATCTCCGGCTTCGGAAACGTGGCTTGGGGCGCTGCAAAGAAGGCCACAGAGCTCGGCGCAAAGGTTATCACCATCAGCGGACCTGACGGCTATATCTACGACCCGAACGGCATCGCAGGCGAAAAGATAGACTATATGCTCGAACTTCGTTCAAGCGGAAACGACATCTGCCAGCCTTATGAGACTGAATATGCAGGCTCTAAGTTCGTTGCAGGACGCAAGCCTTGGGAAGTAAAGGCCGACATCTACCTCACATGCGCTACACAGAACGAGCTCAACGGAGCTGATGCCGACATGATTCTGGCACAGAATCCGGTTTGCGTTGCCGAGGTTTCCAACATGGGATGCACCGCCGAGGCTGTCGAGAAGTTCGTTGCTGCTGGTCAGCTCTTCGCTCCCGGCAAGGCTGTCAATGCGGGTGGCGTAGCTACATCGGGTCTTGACACAGAATTCAGTACGTCTGAGCTGGAGCGAGGCAGAAGTTGATGAGAAGCTCCACTACATCATGCACTCTATCCACGAGCAGTGCGTGAAGTACGGCAAGCAGGAGAACGGCTACATCGACTATGTGAAGGGCGCGAACATCGCCGGCTTCATGAAGGTCGCCAACGCCATGATGGCTCAGGGCATAGTATGATAACACGTTGCGAATGCACATAAGATTAGTTAGTTTAAAATAAAAAAGAACAGGAATTATGGGCTCTGTGGGTTCATGGTTCTTGTTCTTTTGCTTTTTATGCAGTGGTGCGGTTCACGCCCAGCTTTCTTCTGGCAGTATGCAGCGTGGTGTTTCATGCGTTTTGAAGGATAATTTAAATGAAAACACTATGATAAAGAAATGCCGGTTACTCATAACCTCACTGCTGGGCTTCCTCTTCGGAATTCCGGCGGTAGCACAAGTGCAGCACGGCAAGGCCTCGTTCTACTCGAAACGTGCCACTGGCACGCGCACGAGCAGCGGCGAACGCCTGCATCACGACAGCCTCACCTGCGCCCACCGCACCTATCCCTTCGGCACCATACTGCGTGTCACCAACGAGCGTAACGGCAAGTCGGTGCTCGTGCGTGTCACCGACAGAGGCCCGCACAGGCGTGGACGCATCATCGATTTGTCGCACTCTGCCGCCGAACAGCTCGGCATCCTTGCGCAGGGCGTGGCCATGGTGAAGGTGGAACGCGTCAATTCCAGCCGCATACCGTTCCGTAGCGAGCCTGACGCACTGCCCGAATTCGACTTTGAAGTCACCGAATACACGCTGCCCGAAAGCGGTGCTTTCCACCATTCCAAGAAGACCAAGACGCGCCACAGCTATGTGAAGCTCGTCGATGACGATGATGACGACACTCCGTCGGCCTCGTCAAGGGACTCCGCGGCAGTGGCTGCCGGAAACAAAAAAGGCTCCGTTGCAAGCAAAAGCAACAGAGCCGTTGTAAGGAAGAAGTCGTCGTCGGCAAAGCGGCGTAGTGCCGTAAATCGTCGCCGTCGGCGTTGATTGTCTTTTTATCTGCGTCGTGTCGGCACATCGACAACGGTAGTGTAGGACAGCGGACGGCCGTTCCGCATGGCGGAAACATACAGCTTCACGCTGCCGTCCTTTATCTTCCGTCCGGCTTTCACCGTTGCCGTGTAGCGTATTCCGTGCCCCGGCGCTATGCTTTCCACGCGTATGCTCGGCGAGATGCTTATGTTGCCGGTGCCTTTTTCCGCCTGCACTGTAGGTACGACATCGGTCACCATTGCACTGCTGCGGTTGAAAAGCTCGAACACCACCGTTCCCGTTTCGTCGCCACAGAGCACTCCGTCGTGGCTGTCGTCACTGAAAACCACATTTCTTAGTTCCAGTTTCTGTTGCGGTGCAGCGTTGTCGGCACTGCTGCTTACGGATTGCTGCATGAGGGTGGAGCCCTCGTCGGCACCGTCGCTTACTGGTTGCTGTGTGGCGGAGTCGTCGTTGTCGGTCTCGAAGTCGATGCGGTCGTCGCCCGAATTGCTCTCGTCAATCATCTGTGAGGGGTCTATCTGGTAGCCGCCGTCGTTGTCGTTGCTGCTCTGCGGCTGCTCATACACGCGCTTTTCGGGTGCACTCATGCGTGGCTGCATGGGTATGTTGTATGTGTCGTCGCACTCCGTGTGTGAGTAGTTGCGGCGTTGTTTGCTTGCCTGTATGCGCTGGTTGCGCTGCGACAGATACTCGTGCTGCTGCTGACGGGCGTTCTGGTCGGCAGCGTCGCCCACTGCCGCGCCCACGACAGCACCGGTGGCTGCACCCACAAGAGTGCCGATGTCGCTGCCGCGCGGCCCTCCTGCTATTCCACCTATTGCCGAACCGAGAACCGAACCGAGCGAGCTTCCCATGTAGGCACCTGCTCCGGTGTATGAGTCGCAGCTTCCGAGAAGCAGCACCGCACTCATTGCTATGACGATATTCTTTTTCATTTCTTCTTCGGTTTAAATGTTGTCGTATTCCAATTGTCCTGTTGCAAAGATATATATATGTTGTAAAAAAAGAACAATACGAATGCTTAATTTTCCTTTATTTCCTTTGTAATCAGACTATTCTCGTACTTTATACGAAAAAAAGGCGAATTGCTTCGCCTTTTTTTCTGATACATAACCAAAACCAAATGAAACTTATCATTTTCTTATCTTCAAATCCTTTCCTTGTATTTCTGCGGCAGTTGCGGCATCGCTCCGTTCTGTGTGCAGACGAACGCGCTCACCTCCACGGCGAGGCGGTGGGCTTCCTCCACGCTTTTGCCGCCGAGGATGGAGGCGCAGAAAGTACCCGTGAACGAGTCGCCGGCACCTACCGTATCGGCCACCACAACTTTGGGAGTGGGCTGGTAGTACACCTTTCCGCGTGTGAATACATAGCTTCCGTTCACGCCGCAGGTGAGAATGAGCATGTCCAGATTGTATTTTCCGAGCAGAAGCCAGCACTTGTTCTCCATGTCGAGCCCCGGATAGCCGAACATCCTGCCTATGATTACCAATTCTTCATCGTTTATCTTCAGCACATTGCAGCGTTTCATGCTTTCGCAAATTACTTCTTTGGAGTAGAAATTCTGTCGCAGGTTGATGTCGAATATCTTCATGCAGTCCTCCGGGGTGGCGTCGAGGAATCTGTAAATCGACTCGCGGCTCACCACATTGCGCTGTGCAAGCGAGCCCCAGCACACTGCCTGTGTGTTCTCGGCGATGGCTTTTATATCGTCGTTGAATGGGATGTTGTCCCACGCCACGTTCTCCTTTATGTTGTATGTAGGTACGCCTTCGCCGTCGAGTTCCACCAGGACGGTGCCCGTAGGGTAGGGCACTCTGGGCATGCAGTACTGCAAATGCTTCTCTTCGAGCTGTTCGACGGTCTCTTCGGCGAGTCTGTCCTCGCCCAAGGCACTCACTGCTATCGAGTTGAGTCCGAACTGTCCGGCGTGGAATGCGAAGTTGGCTGGTGCGCCGCCGAGTTTCTTTCCTTCGGGCAGCACGTCCCAAAGTGCCTCGCCCAAACCTACTACATATCTTGAATTCATAATTGTTTTTATAGTTTGTTGCTTGAAATTGATGATTGTTTTCTGGCTCTTCCGCCTCTCCCGCAGCCTTCCTTTGTCCAATTGAAAGACTATGCGGGAGTAGGAGGATGTGTTTCCGACCGGTGAAACCGCCTTACTGTTTCACCTTGGGGATGTAAGTCAGCAGATAAGCCACGCCCACTGCCATTACCGCTGCCGCCCATATCTGCGGGCAGGCAGCACCGGCCTCCTTTGCGGCGTCGCTTGCAAATCCCATCAGAAGCGGGAATACCGTGCCGCCGAAGAGTCCCATAATCATGAGTCCCGACACTTCGTTCTTCTTCTCCGGAGCCGAGAGCATGGCCTGGGAGAACACTATCGAGAACACGTTGCTGTTGCCGTAGCCCACGAGAGCTATCGCCGCCCAGAGTTCCCACTGCGTTGTTCCGAACACGAATCCCACCATTGCCAGTGCCATCATGAGCACTATCACGGTGAAGAAGGCGCGGATGTTGAGGCGGCGCATGATGATTGAGCCGGTGAAGCAGCCCAGTGTGCGGAACGCGAAATAGATGCTTGTGGCGTATTCGAAGCGGCTCAGCGTGTCGCCTTCGCCTCCGAGACGCTCAAGAAGAATCTTCGGTGCCACGGCGTTGGTGCCTACATCTATTCCCACATGGCACATTATGCCGATGAACGACAGCAGGATGAGCGGCGTGCCGAGCATCCGTACGCTGTCGGCGAAGCCTGAAGCCTTGCCCTCAACCGGCTCCTCCACGATGCGTGTGAAGCCAAGCGACAGCGTGGCTGCCATGCCGATGACGAAGAACAGCAGGAAGAGAATGCGCCAACTGAGTCCGAATATGGGTGCCGTCGTGGTGGCTCCCCATGCCGCAATGAGCGGCGCAATGAACGAGGCGATGGCTTTCACGAACTGTCCGAAGGTGAGAGTCGATGCCAGATGGCCTTTTACGAGCATCGTCACAAGCGGGTTTATCGAGGTCTGCATGATGGCGTTGCCTATGCCGAGGAGCGAGAACGAGATGTACATGAGCCACAGTTGGCTCTCCTTGGTGGGCATGAAGCTGTCGAAAAGCGGCAGGAACACGGCCAGGGTGGTGACGACGAGTGAAAGAAGTACTGTACGTTTGCGTCCAATCTTGTTCATAAGCATTCCCGTCGGTACCGAGAATATGAGGAACCAGAAGAACACCAGTGACGGGAAGAAGTTGGCTGCCGAGTCGGAAAGTCCGAAATCCTCCTGCATGTTGTTTGATACCGAGCCCACGAGATCCACGAATCCCATTGTGAAGAATGTTATCATCACCGGCACGATGGCGAGTCTGCTTGAATTGTTATTGCTCATTTTTTTGTTTTGTTATCGTTGCTTATCTTTTCAGTTGTCCTTATTTCAGACCATATACGGCGTATTTTGCCTTGCCTTTCACCGTCAGCCGGTTGTAAGGTTTGGTGGGAAATACCAGGTTAGTCATTGCCATGCGTCCGTCGGCATCAATCGCCTCGATGCTGCTGCGGTCGATGAAGAGGCGCAGTGTACTCAACTTCCCGTGTACGGGTGCCGTTGTCACGGCGGCGAAGTCGTCGCTGAAGGCGGAGAGTCCGCTCTTGGTGCGGTCCATGCTGAATGTGCGTTCCTTCTCGTTGTATGTCATTGTCACCTTCTCGCCTTTGTCATTCGATAGCGTGAGGGTGCAGTTTCCGCGCAGGTTTACTACTACTTCGCAGGATTCTGTCAGGCTCTTGCCCTTCTTCTTGCTTCGTGCCGCCGTCACTTCTGGCGACGGGGTGACACCGCAGTAGGTCTCGCCCTCATACTCGTAGAGGTCGAGGTCGCGTGGAATGGAGTTGGCGGAGCGGTACTGCATTGTGGGCACTTGGTTGGCATACTGCCAGTTGCTCATCCAGGCCAGAGCCACATGGCGTCCGTCGGGAGCGTTGTCGAAGCTGACGGTGGCGTAGTGGTCCTTGCCGTAGTCCATCCATTTCGTCACTTCTGGAGCGGTCTCGCAGGTGAATTTCCTGCCGTCGAACGAACCTACGAAGTATTGTGTGGCTGAGCCTCCGAACGGTCCTCCGGGGTTGGTGTTGCATATCAGGAGCCACTTCTCCTTGTCGGTGCCGCGCACGCGCAGCTTCATTAAGTCGGGACATTCCCACACTCCGTCGTGACTGCCGTAGCCTGCACCGAACGAACTCTCCAAGGTCCAGTCACGGAGATTGTCCGATGAGTAGATGTTCATCTGCTGTCCGGCGGCGAGAATCATGTTCCATTTCTTTATTTCATCGTTCCAGAACACATGAGGGTCGCGGAAGTCGGGCACATTACTCGTTATTATCGGGTTGCCGTTGTATTTTGTAAAGGTCTTTCCGTCGTCGTTGCTGTATGCCAGACTCTGTGTCTGGTTCTCTCCTGCCGATGTGTAGAGAGCCACGACGGCATCCTTTCCGAATCCGGCGGTGCCTTCCTTGTCCACCACTGCCGAACCGCTGAACACCGTACCCCAGTTGTCCGGCTCAATGGCGTCGCCTTCGAATGTCCAGTGTAGGAGGTCGGTCGATGTGGAGTGTCCCCATGTCATGTTCTCCCATTGCGACCCGTAGGGGTTGCGTTGGAAGTAGATGTGCCACACACCGTCCTTGTAGAACATTCCGTTGGGGTCGTTCATCCATCCGTATGCCGGCGTGTGATGATAGGCGGGACGGTACTGTTCGCGGTTAGTTGTGTCGAACGTGTCGGCGGTTTTCATCTTTTTCCAGCAGGTGAATCCTGCCAGTTCGCCGTCGTTGCGGTAGGAACCGTTTATATGAATGTCGAGAGCGAGAGAATTACGGTCGTCGAATTCTTCTATTTTCAGCGGCACATAATAGTCCACATGGTTGGCGGCAAGTCGTACGTTGAGTGTCTTCACACGGTTGTTCTTGTCTATTACTGCCACGTTGCACATCTCTGCTTTCTCCTGGACGGGCATGAGCAGATACTTACCGGGCGTTGAAATACGGTAAATGCAGTGGTTGTTGTTCAGAAAGTGTGTCTGCTGGGCGTGGGCAGTCAGCGACATCGCTGCCAGAAGTAGAACCGCAGTTTGGCGGCGGAAGTTTTTCTTGTTCATAGTTTTTTTTGTTTTTAGGTTAAGGAGGTGTATTTCCCTTTTTGTCTCTTTCCCTTTGCGGCGACCGTCGCACCGTTGTCGGTGCGAAGTCGCCGAAAGTCCTTTTCTGATTGAAGATTTGAAGCTGTATTGGCGTCAGGGTGTCATCCCTTGGCGCAATTGCTTTGTTTTCGGGTGCAAATTTATTATAAATGACGGAAAACGGATGTAAGAAATGTTTCATAGGCTTGTAAAAATCGTGTGTTGCAACATTTTTGCTATCCTTTGTCAGGATTTTAAACCCAAATCGGTCATTAGATTTTCACTCAGCTTCGTCTTTGTTTCGAGCAGCTT
>OIWT01004512.1_pt1 | contig 11172 bp, 18 predicted proteins | sample 1587701 | NCBI WGS metagenome assembly OIWT01 (sample SAMEA3888904, study PRJEB22519) | human gut metagenome | biome: human gut; feature: human-associated habitat; material: faeces | place: Denmark | collected 2009 | reverse complement strand
TGCGCGACGTGGAGGCGAAGAACTGGGAGTTCGCGATGACGCTGACGAACAAGGGCCACCTGGTGGACAAGAGCACGGTGAAGGGCTCGCAGTTCCAGCCGCCGATGATGGAGTTCAACGGCGCGTGCGCGGGCTGCGGCGAGACGGAGTACGTGAAGATGCTGACGCAGCTGTTCGGGTCGAAGATGATCTTGGCGGACGCGATGGGCTGCTCGATGGTGTGGAGCGGCACGTCGGGCCTGATCCCGTTCACGAAGGACAAGAACGGCTACGGTCCCGCCTTCTGCTGCTCGCTGTTCGAGGACAGCGCCGAGTACGGCTACGGCGTGACGAAGGCCAACGAGGTGAAGCGTCGCCGTCTGGAGAGCAACGTGCAGGCGGCGGTGCAGAGCGCGGGCGTGAGCGCGGAGCTGAAGGGCTGCATGGAGAAGTGGCTGGCGAGCAAGGACGACAAGGAGGCGTGCGACGCGCTGTTCGAGCAGATGAAGCCGCTGCTGGCGAAGGAGGCGGCGAACCCCGCGGTGAAGGCGGTGAAGGACTATGCGGACATGCTGCCCGTGATCACGACGTGGCTGTACGGCGGCGACGGCTGGGCGTACGACATCGGCTTCGGCGGCCTGGACCACGTGCTGGCGAGCGGCGACAACGTGAAGGTGCTGGTGCTGGACACGGAGATGTACGCGAACACGGGCGGCCAGCAGTCGAAGGCGACGCAGATGTCGGCCGTGGCGAAGTTCGCGGCGGGCGGCAAGCGCATGATGAAGAAGGACCTGGGCCGCGTGGCGATGAACTACAAGAACATCTACGTGGCGTCGGTGTCGATGGGCGCCGACCCGCGCCAGGCCATCAAGGCGCTGATGGAGGCGAACTCGTACAACGGCCCCTCGCTGGTGATCGCGTACTGCCCGTGCCAGCAGCACGGCATGCCGTCGAAGCTGGGCATGTCGCACCAGGCGGAGGAGCAGCGCAAGGCGGTGGAGTGCGGCTACTGGCCGCTGTACCGCTACGACCCGCGCCGCGCGGAGAAGGGCGAGAACCCGTTCCAGCTGGACTTCAAGAAGCTGAAGGGCAAGGTGGTGGACTTCCTGGAGGGTGAGAACCGCTTCAGCGTGCTGGACCGCCAGAACCCCGAGGTGGCGAAGCAGCTGCACGAGGGACTGCAGGTGGAGGTGGAGAAGCGCCACGCGGAGCACGTGAGAATGGCCATGTCCGACAAGCAGCTGTGGAAGGAGCTGAACAAGACCTATGGAAAGAAGAAGTAATTGTGTGTGTATATTGTGGGGTGTTTGTTGTTTGCAAGTGTTGGAGGGTGTTGTTCATTGGAGTTGTTTAAGGGTCATTAGAGATAGGTGTTGGAGGTTGGATTAAAACAAAGAAGAAACAGGAAAAGAGAGAAGAGTCCGCGGACGTACCACGGAGACTTCACAGAGAAGAGCAGCGCCATGGCAAGGCAGCACAGAGCCAGCACGCTCACGTGGAAGGTCACCGCCTCGGAGGGCGTCTCCTCCTCGCTGCCCTGCGGTTCCTCCGCCAGCGTCTTCGCCATCTTCGCGATCCAGAACACTACGCTTTATGGCTGGAGGAAGCGATGACCCAACACGCCGTATACCAAACCCTCCACCACCGTGGCGCCGCGCCGAGCAAAGAGTGACAGCTGGCCGTTGGAGGTGCTGAGCAGAGGCGCGCCACGCAACACGTCGTAGAGCACGCCTGCAGAGATGACGAAGATGCTGGGGATGAAGGAGGGAGGGAAGGAACACAGGAGCTGGGAGGCGGAGCACCAGAAGGACTTGCCGCCGCAGAAGGAGTAGAAGAAGTCGTTGTTGAAGAGGTAGGCGTAGCCGAGGAGGACGACGAGAGTGCAGAAGAGGACGATGAGGAGGATGGAGGGAAGGGGACTCTCCTTCTCTTCCGTCTACTCTCAAGTCGACTTTAAAAACTCACCTTCACGCCCGTGTTGCGTTCGACGAAGAGGCGGATGACCGATTCGGAGAGGAGCGTGTTATCCATTTCCAGCACTCTCAGATCTCTGTCCTCTTCAAATGACGAATCAACGGGCTGCGTTTCGGGGAGATACATGAGGGATGGAAAGGTCTCGATTTCAAACACATCAGCGAGATGGGAGGGTGTTTCCAGGGTCATCACAGCAAAAATGAGTCTAGGAGAGGACGGACTCATGCCTCTCCAGAGACGGGAGGTCTTGATGAAGGCGTCGTTTGACTTGCTTGGCTTCATAATCAAAGAGAAGGCCAAACACACAAGAAGGACAGGCGGTTCTGTCCTGGGTGTAGGAAAAGAGCAACAGCATATCGTAGTCCCGTGTCCGGTTGGTGACATAGGCTTCAAAGAGGTGGTCGTTGAGGACGCCCACACTGTTGCGCGTTACGGCTCTCATCTCCACATAGTTGCGATGCTGGTTGGAGAAGGGTGATGGGAGAAACGGTGCGGAGATCATTGCTGCGTGGGATACCCAATAGGCTTGACTAAGGAACGTGGTACTTGCTTTGTGGGTGAGGGTGATAGAGAGCAATCATCGTATGGTGTTATTCTGGTTATCTTTCAGCTGGATTCTGCTCGTATCATATACAGTTTAACCCAAAAACGTAAAACAGATAGTGATTATCATGATCCTCGGGGCGTTATGAAACGAATAATGAAACGCTAAACGAGTGGCTCTGTGCACACTCAGTTTTTATTTGACAGTATGGTGAACTTTGTTGTAATTGTGAAGAACGCGTCTGATCTTGCCAGTATTCAACTCTTTGGAACGCAGGATCCTTATGTGGAGGTGACGACATCTTCGGATAAGAAGAGAACGCAGACCCATAACAACGGAGGGAAAAACCCAAGTATCAACAGCAGATAGGATTCAATTCTAGGATGGGATGAGGAGGTTCGTATCTCGGCTCCGGATATGAATGGAATAATGAAGTTCACGATGTTGGTTGCTTTTGAAAGGGATTAACTGCTAGTTGGAATGACAACATTGGAAAGGATACTGTCATTGGCACTGCTATGGTGGACTTAAGCGATCTTGCAGCTTTTAAGGGTGTATGGGAGGCCACTCTTCCGGTGAAAACAGCCAAGAACAAGAGTCAAGGAGAACTCTATGTGAAACTCACTTGGGTTGCGTAGATTGTAACCCCGTATGGTGGTGTTGACAAGTAGGACTCTATTCGTTTGCTACGCGTGATAGATATCAATACGAGCCACGAATGATATCTATCCTGTTTGTGCAACTCACTCTTCTGCTCCAATTATTCCAAGAATAGTGTGCAATCAGAACGATCATAACGAGAGTAAGTGGGCGGAAAGCTCTGATTCTCTTTCCATCCATTATGGGAGATGCTGTAATACTGAATGAAACGAACAAGGTGAATGCCCGTCAAATGCAGTATTTGAATAGAAAAAACGCATGCCCTGTAATGAAAGACATGATGGAGACCTTATAGGGTATACATGAATCGATATTCAGTTTGACAGCTCTTTGCCATACGATGAATGCTGTTTCAACCACATCCATCTCTGTCCAAAGCGAGCGACATTCATATCAAAGTAATGAATTCACAACACAATGCATAGCACTATACGCATCCCTTCTAGTTCATTTCCAATTGGAAAAGAAGGACCGTGCTCCTTCTCACATAATGCATTTCATAGTTATCCACACATCAAATCATTCACATAGAATCGTAATCAGAACCTTAGTTACGAGATTGTTTGTACCAACAAAGAAGGAGCAGCTACATACTCTCCTGAGCGACGGTGGCAATGCCATTGAAATAGGGATGGTGTAAGGCCTGTTGGCAGGTGATTCTCTTCTCCGGATCGAAGGACAGGAGCTTCTACTTCTCATCAACAATTCCAAAAACTACAGAGAGTAAGTCAAGTGCGATGGGATCCATTCTCGGAACGAGATCGTGCAATGAGCCTGCAGGGTACACTTCCTGATTTGGGTTCCACTTTGGGTAGGAGTGAAGCTGAGGCATCTCTTCCACAGTAGGGGTACCCAGCTTCTTGAAGATCTGGCCCAATTCGTCCTCCTCGTTTTGTCCGGGGAAAAGGGGCGTGCCGTTGAACATTTCTAAGGAAAGAGAAGAGAGAAGAGGATACCAGCAAAGATGCAGCCGCAACTCCACGCATCGACGCTTGTGTTGTAGCAATGGTTCCCCAGCAGGATGTCTGGAGCGCGGTACCACAATGTGACCACCTCGTTTGTGTAGGATTTGATGGGGATACCCGAAGAGCGAGCGAGACCGAAATCGCCAATCTTCAGCTCTCCGCTGTTTGTTACGAGGAGGTTTTGCGGCTTCAGGTCACTACAAGGAATCACGGAAGAAGGTAGAGTACCGATGGAGAATGCGGAACCGATGGCACTCCTGAAGACCCAACAGCAGTTGATACATAAACGACTAGGATCACAGCAATTGAACGATGCAACTCTGATCAGCACTTCATCCAAGGGTCCCTCGCGCTCGAGCAGTTTATGCAAGTCCTGCTCGAAATACTCAAAGACAAGCGTAATGAAGCTTTCAGTATGAATAACATCCAATAGCCTTGTGACTGAAGAAATCGAATAGGAACTCACTTCTCAATGTTTGGATGGTCAAACTCCTTTAACAAGGCGATTTCGCGGATAGCTGTGCTAGGAAATCCCTCCTCTTTGGCATTGATTCTGATCTTCTTCAGCGCGACAATTTCACCTACACCATCAAATGAGAAACTAGAATTAATACCCGTCATCGTATCGCGAGCCTGAAACACATTACCATACCGTCCTGGCTGTTAGCGCCGTGCAATCATCACTACCTTCTCCGATCTTACTCAGCTCTTCGTACCGTTGCATGCTTACGGAGAATGGCAATTGTCAGGGGAATTGAATGCATGTTTCTCTCTGATTGTTCCCATGTTCTGAGTGTAGCAAGAAGCGTCAAATCGTCGAGGTCAGTGTTCTATATCATGGATCTGTTTGTGAAGGGCTACACCTATTTTGTGACCGCTGCTGTCCTTGTTTCCATGCTGGCTGTGCTCTTTTCCGCAGAATCGCACATCCGCTCGTATTGCTCGTTCCGTTGATTTACCAGCAGAGTGATGAGACAGTCGATGGTGAAGCAAGAAGACATACTCAGTTTGTGTCAGCGCATTCGCTTTACGAAAAGACGAACAGGTGGTGATTGACCCCGATTATTACATCCGGACCTACGACTTTCGGGAGAATAAACTGTACGCATGACGAGGCAAAGGTTATGGGTAGCCATACGGAAGTGGAGAACCGACGCTTGTTTCTGTTTAGCGATTACGTGAGGTTTGGTGTATGGAAAAGAGGACTGATGAGTAGAGCGCCGGTGAAGGCTATTCCCATCGCGTTGTACTCGTTTGCCCTTTTCCATCGTGTTTCATTTGTAGGGAGGAGTACTCATCCTTCGGTACCATCGACAGCGGGAAGGGATTCGAACTGGTCTTTCTTCGCAATGTGTGCTACGACAGCGAATCGGCAAGAGTCCTTCTCTTTGGAAACACGCTGGACAAATCGCTGTTGACCCAAATCATGGATAGTTGCCGCATCTCATTATTCTCACCATTAGAGATTCCTCGCTCCGATTTCCTGGCCGTTGTGGACGGAAAGTACCCCACGGCGGCCGAGGTGGGAGAGGTCAGCAGTGTGGGAAGCTATCTCTTCTTCACCGATGATGCGATGGACCGCGTGTCTCAGTTCTCGTCTCTCAACTTCATTGTTCACTTCATGCACCACGCCACACGCTATCCCTCTGTCTCCCTGCTTCTCTCTCTTCACTGTAGTTGCTTCACGCATTCCTCCCCTTTTTCTCGATTTCCCGCGATTCTGATACCTACGAGTACATTTCCATTCTGCAGTCCTTCTTCTCTCCTCAAAAGGCCTTCGATGTCTTCTACAAAGACGACCTGCCCAAAGGCCTGACTTGCTTCCGCGAGCTTGTGGGATCCCCCGTTTTTCATCACTCGCAGACTATTCCCACCCTGATTCGGTACGCGCACGAGGGCTCCATCCATCTCGATCTATACGAGGCCGACACGACGCGCATTGCTGCCTACGCCTACTACCGCTACTACGAGCGGTTCCCTGTGCCACACACAGCCATCGTTCTGCACATCACCTACAAGGCAGACGCTTCGGGTGAGGGAGTGATCGCCAACATGGACGAGGTGAGTGCGTTCTTCCAGAAGAAGGTGGCGGTAGGGGCTGGGATGTGCGGTGAGGTGTAGATCTGGTCCTATCGGACGATGGTGATTGATGGGGTGACGAAGGCGGCGAAGATCCGCGCGCTGTTCGAGACGGACATTTTGATGGGCATTTCGAGCGACCTGTTCGTGAACATGGTGTACTTGGTGCCGGGCAGCTGCGTGCTGGCGATCAACCACAACCTCATGACGTCGTCGCACCTGAACTCCATCGCGGAGCAGTCGCAGCTGTTCTATCTGGAGATCTCAAACTTCAGCGTACCGCTGCCACTGCTATGCAAAGACAAGGAGAGCGACGTGGTGTTCCACAAGTATTCGGAGCGGTGCAAACAGGAGCTGCTGAAGACGAATGTGTACGTGCAGCCAGGCATGCTGATGTCGTATCTGCGCGTGGCGAAGACGTACACCATGATCCACAAGTATTATGACGAGAGTGAGGGCGAGTATGTATTCTTCCCTGTTTGCAAGAAACACGCCATTATACAGTTACAGCTTGGGAGCAATGGACACGTAGTGCTTCTTTTTGCTCTTCTAAAGGTCATTCTGAAGATTGACCGATACATCGCTCTCGACAGTGGTGGGTACAATGTCAACGTTGCAGTTCTTCAGTCCCGTTAAAATAGTAGTAGAATTCTTGGTAAACTTGTCAATCTCCTCGCGAACCATTTTCATGCCTGCAGACACTCGCTTTTTGTGGGATCGCACGCGTGTTTCGGGCGGCATAGATAGAAGGGACGGAAGCACGGGAAGGACGGGCAATTCAGGGATTTGGGAAGAAGCATCCTGCTTTGCGGCAGTGCTCTCTTTGGCAGGATCTAAAGGGATTTGAAAGCACTCGGGAATGGAAAAGCGGCTTTGCTGGAGATACTGGGCCTCCTTCAATTCACCGCTCACTACCGATCACCCAAGGAAACCACAGGTACGCTGAACAGGGACAGGGATGCCGACGACTTTGAAGTCCTCATTGGAGTGGAGACGGCTCAGACGCGCCATGACTAGCGGATCACGCAACACCGTTGAAGAAACCCTGGTAACGCAGCCGTTCCTTCTTCGGCATGCGCTGCAGCTCAATTCCTTGCGTCTTTTCCTCGTACACCTCGAAAACGTACTTCAGAAGATAATGAAGGAAGTCGGATTCCGAAAAGGGAACCTTTAAAAAGGCGGTAAAGTCACACAGGGACATGAGCATTCCGTAATTGCAGCTCCTACGGATAAGGCGGAGGGTACGCAGAAACAGTCCCATGATAATCACTGGAGTGGTAGCAAGCAGACAGCGAACATTCAGCAAGATGCTGTCTCCCTGATTACCGAAGACAAGCATTTGGTGGATGAACACGATGTCGTACTGGTTGTAGTTGAGGAATTTCACGAAGTCCTCCTCTTTCGAGAAGACATCCACAACCACCATCAGTCCGACCTTCAAACAGAGAGAGCGCATCATTTCAGAAATGTACGTGCAGTTTACCTACTCGTTACATTGCCATAACGGGCCAACATAGTCTTCGACCGAGAGAAGAACACGCGCGGGCCGAAGAACCTATGTGTCACACAGCTCTTGCGCATGCACGTAGCAGTGGCTCTTGGACTGGACAAGATGAGGAAGTGGGGTATTCGGGTACCTTGGCTTGCCGTTCACCGCTGTTTGAACGCCATTTTCACATCCACTTAGTGGAGGCTTCCCGTCGCTGCTTTTGGCTGTTTCTGCTGTTAACGGTACACAGAGGAATTGTACGTGCCTGTTGCCTTTCGGGGTTCTGATCATCCGCGCCATCTTCTTTCGATGAGTTGTCCATCGGAAGTGTGCGAACAGGCTTCAAAAGAGTGATGCATTTCGTTAGGTCGTAACAACCGTTTTATTCATGCAACCGATTCCAATAATACCAAAGCACCGAATACCCTAATTGAAAGCGATAACCGAGCGCCATTCATGCACGTGTCCATCACGGGACTCAAACAAACGAGGAGACAAAATACTAATCCAATATAGAGAGAATATCGTCGGGAACCTTGTGGAAATGCAGGTGGTTCTAGAGATGATGGTACTCGCGCTGGCCCTCACATTCTTCAGCGATTTCACAGCATACAAAAAGATCACGATGCAATTGAACACGTTTTCCTCACCCTACGAGGGAATCCACGGCAATCGCCCCTACCGGCAGAATGTCCCACCGATCATTCTGTAAATAGACATTGTAATGCGGCATGGTCCCGATCTCCTCGCGAATATACAGCGGCGAGGCCGGGCGGCTGGATTTCCGACTGCCCACGCCCATGAAGAAGAAGAAGGAGAACTCGTTGATAGGGCTCGCACTTTGGCTGCCCGCCGCCAGCTTCTCGTCCACGTACCACAGGAACAGCGACATCAGAATCTACCGTTGAAACGCCCTTCCGCCAACACCTTCGCGTCGGTCATGCGCGTCGTCTCGCTCGCCGGCTGCCACGCGTAGCTCAGCAGGTACGGCGAGCGGCCCAGCTCCACCAGGCGCGTCACCATGTACTTCTTCGCGCGGTCGCTCGTCGCCGCCAGCAGCCGCTCGATCTGCCGCTCACTCCGCGCCGCCACACCCACCTTCAGCTGGCTGGTCACCGCCGCCAGCAGCCGCTCCGCCTTCGCCTTCGCCTCGTTCGCTGGCTGTGGCGCTGCGGTTGCCCCAGGTGCCCCAGGTGCCCCAGGTGCCGCGGGCGTTGCCGGTTTGGCGCCGAAACTGCCGAAGCCACCAGAACTGCCAAAACCACCAGAGCCACCAAAGCCACCCGAATTGCCAAAGCCACTCGAATTGCAGAAGCCACCCGAATTGCCGAAGCCACCCGAACCACCGAAACTACCAAACCCACTGGACGCGTTCTTGGCGGCGAGGGCGGCCTTGCGGAGCTGCTCGAGGAGGTCGGCAACGTCCTTGGCGGTGTAGGCGACGTTGTTGAAGGTGCAAGCCACGGGCGCCTCCACGTGGAGAAGCACGTCCTCCTTGAGGCCCGTGAGCTCGTGCAGTGTGGTGACGTTCTCGCTGAGGGGCTGCAGCTAGCGGTGAGAGGCGGCGAGGGGGCGCACGAAGTCGTTCTGGATGACGGAGTAGAAGAAGTGGCGGAGGCGGTCGCACCAGCGCGGTAGCTGCGGCTCGATGCAGAGGGAATCGACGAGCTATGGGTGATGCGGGCCGTGACGAGGGTACGCTCTGCGCCTTCTCGACGTCCACGTAGGAGACCGCGGCGACCTTCTCCTTGGCCTTGGTCAGACTAGGAGGTGAGAGAGAGAAGGTATCATCACATGTAGCTCGTTTTGTACTCCAACTCCTGGAGCGTGGTGTCGCTGGCGTAGTCGGAGCTTGGCTTTGTGGAAGAGGTCGTCATCGTCTTCTGGATGGCAGAGGGGTCGGCATAGATGGAATCGCGAACGTCCGTGGTGCCGGACTCTCCGCTGAAAAGGACCGTCTTCAACGATGCTGGGTTGAACACCATTTTGAGCGCAGGAGTGATCAGGTGGTCCGCCACTCTTTTGATGGAGCGAATGCTACGCAGTGACGGCAATTCAAAGGTAGTCACCTCCAGTGAGAGGTGTCTAGATTTGGCTCCCTTGATGGATCTCCCTCGCCATACGCCATTCCAGAGGGATCGACCTCCTTCAGCTTCGCAGTGAGGAAGGAAGACGCGTCAAAGGAGAAGGGGGCTGCGGCGTTCGTCACAAACGGAGTGTACTCGTCCTTGGTGTTCATCTCCTTCCATATCGTGATCAGCAGATGAATGGCATAAAGACGCAAAAGGTACGCCCCGAGAAAAGCTACGCAGGTTAGAATCGGCAGGAGTCAATAGCACATACTTGCCACTAGCGAGAATGTGAACATGCCGTACTTCCGGTTGAGAACGATGCAGAAAATCGACAGAGCGATCGAGAATGCGAGAACGAGCCACGCACGCACTCTCCCGGTTTTCAGCTTGAGGAACTGTCTCCGGTTGTACTCAAACTCCGCTTTCAGGCGTCGGTCCTCGCTGTTTGGGATCATGATAACAAACACTGGAGCAACTAAACTCGATACCCACGCCCAACTTGCTGGCAGACCAGTCCGGCTTCTTCACGTCCACCGAAATCATTCCGTTCACCGTGATCTCCTTGTTGATGTCCACCTTGAAGCTCCCGCTGAGGACCGCATCGCCATTGATCTTCGCCCGCAGCACCGCATCCTTCGTCGGCTTCACCTTGATGCCAAAGTCATACAGCGGAAGCTGGTTTGAGCCGGGAACCACCGTGCAACTGGCCGCCATTTCCGTCCGCCGATCGGCCTTGTAGAAGAGCGACATCAGCACGGAGTCGCGCAGGTTGTTGAAGCAGCAGAAGAACTTCATCTGGTCCATGGTGTAGCATAGGGCAAGATCGCAGGAGGGGAGATCGGTGTCATTTCCGTGAAGACACAAACCGCCCTTGAAATCCTTGTACTAGCAGTGACAACGAGGGAGAGAGCGGACGGTATAGATTCCCCGCAGAGAATAGCGCTTGGCGACAATGTCCGTGATCCAGTCCACTGCACAGGACCTGCCGGTGTAGGCGAGTCCGAGCTCCGTTCGAAGCACACCGCTACTGCGATAGTCCTTCATGCACCTGCATATCACAGCGAAAGCAAAAAACAACCGCACCATGAATGTAGTGTCTTTAGCGACATTGTGGATGTCCATATCGCCGATGAAAAACCCTGTACTGTTGGCAGAGAGCTTATTCACAGTGCAGTGCTTTCCAATGCGAAAGCTACATTCGATATTCGACAGCAGAGGATGGTCTGGGATGCCTCTCGCTTCTGTATACAGCATCTACACCAATCACGAATTCGATCCCCACTGCATACAACACCCTTTATCTCCTTGATTCGGAACCGCACGCCACTTCCTTCCACGAAATCGTCGTTTAGAAGATCTACCGCTCAGAGAGGGATGAAGAACGCACCATACGCCTCCCTGTTCAAACTA
>OIWT01004511.1_pt1 | contig 11179 bp, 14 predicted proteins | sample 1587701 | NCBI WGS metagenome assembly OIWT01 (sample SAMEA3888904, study PRJEB22519) | human gut metagenome | biome: human gut; feature: human-associated habitat; material: faeces | place: Denmark | collected 2009 | reverse complement strand
AGAACCTATTAAGTCAGTAAAGAAAACTAAATTTAAAAATTTAGATGTAATACCTGCGACTATTAATCTAGCGGGTATTGATATTGAATTCTTAGATAAAACAAAAGAAAATTCAAATTTTTCAAAAGGTTCACAATTAAAGAGAGTATTATATGCATTAAAAGATAACTATGATTATATATTAATAGATTGTCCTCCATCATTAGGTATACTTACAACAAATGCGTTAACCGCAAGTGATTCAGTTTTAATACCAGTTCAATGTGAATACTTTGCACTTGAAGGAATAATGCAGCTATTAAATACTATAAAACTTGCGAGAAAAAAATTAAACCCTAACTTAGATATAGAAGGAGTTGTTCTTACAATGCTTGATTCTAGAACTAATTTAGGACTTGAAGTAGTAGAAAATGTAAGAGGATTTTTTAGAGAAAAAGTATATGATACAATAATACCAAGACTTATAAGATTAACTGAGGCACCAAGCCATGGTAAGCCTATTGCAAATTATGATCCTACAAGTAGAGGTACAGAAGCTTATATGAATTTAGCAAAGGAGGTAATTGAAAGAAATGCAAGAGAAGAGAAGAGCACTAGGTAGAGGGTTAGAGGAATTATTTAATGATGAAAATTTAAATTTTGATTCATTTGAAGAAAATATTGTGGAAGAAGCTAAATCAAATAATGAGGTGGTTGAATTACCATTATCTGAATTAAGACCAAATCCATATCAACCAAGAAAAATATTTGATGAGGAAGCATTAAATGAACTTGCTATATCAATAAAAGAACATGGTGTATTTCAACCTATTATTGTTAAAAAAAGTATAAAAGGATATGAAATAATCGCAGGTGAAAGAAGATATAGAGCATCTAAAATAGCTGGACTTGAAACTATTCCTGCAATAATTAGAGATTTTACAGATGATGAAATGATGCAAATATCTTTATTAGAAAATTTACAAAGAGAAAATTTAACTGCAATAGAAGAAGCAAAAGCTTATAAGAGTATTATAGAAGCATTAGGTTTAACTCAAGATGAATTTGCTAAAAAGATAGGAAAAAGTAGAAGTTATATAACTAATATGCTTGGGCTTTTAAAATTACCTGCATCAGTACAAGATATGGTTTTATATAATAAAATATCAATGGCACATGCTAGAGTTTTGAGTAAATTAGAAGATCCTAAGCAAATAGAAGCTTTAGCAGAAAAAGTAGTAAGTGAAGGAATAAGTGTTCATTCATTAGAAGAATTAACTCAGGGTAATGAATATAAAAAGTCTGTAAAAGTAGTTAAAAATAAAACAGATAATAGTGAATATAAATATATAGAAAAAGATTTAAAAGAAAAATTAGGTACAAGTGTAAAAATTAATAATAATAAATTAGTCATTAAATTTTCTAATGTACAAGATTTAAATAGAATTTTAGAAATAATGAATATATCTATTGATTAATGGAGGTAATTATGGAATTATTTGGTGTTCATATGTCTGAAAAAATATATATGCCATTAATAATTATAATAGCAGCGTTAATATTTAATATTATACTTAAATGTATAGTTAACAGTAAAATTAAAATTAGTACTAAGTTATCAAAGCATGAACAAAGAAGTAGAAAAACTGTACTTTTATTAATTCAAAGCATTGTTAAAACATTAATAATAGTAGTTGCAGTTCTTGCTATTTTACAAGTATTTGGTGTTAATACTTCTGCACTTGTTGCTGGAGTAGGAGCATTAAGCTTAGTTGTTGGTCTTGCTTTTCAAGACTTACTAAAAGATTATTTAGTAGGAGCTTTAATAGTAATTGAAAGACAATTTGCAATTGGTGAAATAGTAAAGATTAATAATTTTAAAGGTGAAGTAATAGAATTAACACTTAGAATAACTAAGTTAAAATCTTTAACTGGTGAAATATATATAATACCTAATAGATCTATTAGTTCTGTAGTAAATTATAGTTTAGCAAATAAAGTATTATTAATTGATGTTGGTGTATCTTATGAATCTGATATGGAAAAAGTAGAAAAGGTTTTAAATGATGTATGTTTAAAATTAAAGGAAACTACTAAAGAAATAAAAGGTGATGTAGTTTTAAATGGATTAAATTCTCTTGATGATTCTGCAGTAGTTTATACTTTAAGTATACCAGTAAGTGAAAAAGATATATATTTTGTTAAAAGAAAGTCATTAAAGGAAATAAAAATGGCACTTGATAAAAATAATATTAAAATTCCATATCCTCAACTAGAGGTGCATTATGACAAATAATTATGAAGTTGGTTCTATAGTTGTAATGAAAAAAGGTCATCCTTGCGGCACTAATGAATGGGAAATTATTAGAACTGGTGTAGATATAAAAATAAAATGTATTAATTGTGGAAGAGTTGTTATGCTTCCTAGAATAGAATTTAATAAAAAATTAAAAAAGGTAATTGAGGTGAAATAATGGAAGGTAAGAAAAGAGAACTTCATCCAGCCTGGTTCTTTGCAATATTAAGTTTAATAGTAATAGTATTAAGTTTTATATTATCATTATTAAATTTTCAAGGAACTGCGACTGAAGTTTCATCAACACTTAAAACTGCAACTAGTGTTATGACTGTTGAATCTTTATTAAGTGCGGATGGATTGAAATTTATATTTGGTGAATGTTTAAATAACTTTTTGAAATTTATGCCACTAGGTGCATTAATCATGGGGCTTGCCTCTGTTGGTGCTGGTATAAAAGTTGGATTATTCAAATCAATATTTTCAAAGATTGCTAAAGTAATTCCTAGAAAGACTGCATTCTTTATATTCTCATTATTATGTATTATTATGGGATTTAGTACAGATTTATCTTTTGTTATTATGGTTCCTGTAGCAGCATTATTATTTACCGAATATAAAAGAAGTCAAATAATTGGTATGACTATGGCATTTGTAAGTAGTGCGGCAGGTTCTAACATTAATTTATTCATAACATCATTAGATTATAGCTTAGCAGAACTTTCTAAATCTGCAATAAATGTTGTAGATTCAGACTATGTATATAGCTACTCTGGAAACTTATTCTTTATAGTAATATCATCTTTATTATTGGCATTATTAATATCTATAATTACTGATATATTAGCTAGAACAAAACCTGTTAGAATAGGTGAAGAAGAAATAGAAATAAGTGCTAGAGCAGATAAAAAAGGCTTAAGAAAAAGTTTAATAGCACTTGGAATAATAGCTATATTCTTTATATATTCTATTATACCTGGACTTCCATTATCAGGTTCATTACTTGATAATACTCAGGATTTATATATAAATAAGTTATTTGGTGCAAATTCGCCATTTGTAAGTGGAATATTATATATAGTTTCTCTTGCAATAATTATTTGTTCTATAGTATATGGTATAACTACAAAACAAGTTAAAAATGATAAAGATGTTATAAAACTATTTACTAATAGCTTAAATGGAATTGGTGAAATGCTTGTTCTTGTATTCTTTGCATCACAATTTGTTGCGTTATTTAAATATACAAATATAGGTAATGTAATTACTGTTAACTTATTTAATCTAGTAAAAACAATGGATTTATCATTTATTGTTCTTATGATTGTTTCGTTCTTAGTAATATTAATTTCAAGTTTATTTGTAACATCAATATCAACAAAATGGACATATTTTGCCCCAACATTAATTCCATTATTTATGAAATCAAATATAACTCCAGAATTTACAGGTGCATTATTTAGACTTGCATCATCCGCAACTAATATAATAACTCCAGTATTCTCATACTTTGTTGTATTTGTTGCATTCATTGGATTATATAGTAAAAATGATTTTAATATTAAAAAATGTTACAAGTTATTAATGCCATATTTTATTGCTGTTACAGTATTATGGCTATTCATAATAATTGCTTGGTATGCACTTGGAGCGCCAATAGGACCAAATGTATATCCAGTTGTATAAATACACTTTATAGTGTATTTTTTTGTTTTATGATATAATATTGTACTTAAAGAAGGAATATTATGGAAAATATAATTTTTAAAGAACTTAGAAAAGACAATAAAGATACATATAAAATATATAAATTAGCATGTAAATGGGATAAAAATAATATGTGGAAAACAGAAGAATTTGATGATTTAGAACTTGATATGTGCTTTACAAGAATCTTAGGATTATATATTAATGATACAATTATTGGTCTTGGTACAATATGTTATTTACCTATAACATGTAAAGATTATGTAACTATTTCTTGTGTAATACGTCCGGAATTTAGAAAAAAAGGATATGCAACAATATTAATAAATAAATTAATTGAAATTATTAAAAATGTTTATGATGTGGAAAAAGTAAGAGTAGAAATATTAAAAGATAATATTGCAAGTATAACTCTTATAGAAAATAATAATTTTGATTTTTTAAATTTCGATGATGAGAAAATTACATATGAAAAAAAGTTAAAAATATAGTGGAAGATAATATTGTATTATGATATACTATTAAAGGAAATGAGGAGTTTTTATGGGATTAACAGCAGGAATAGTTGGACTTCCAAATGTTGGAAAGTCAACATTATTTAATGCAATAACTAAAAAGAATATATTAGCTGCAAATTATCCGTTTGCGACTATCGAACCAAATGTTGGAGTGGTAATAGTACCAGATGAAAGATTAGATGTATTAAAAAAAATGGTATCACCCGCAAGAGTTGTACCAACTTCATTTGAATTTACTGATATAGCTGGGCTTGTAAAAGGTGCATCAAAAGGAGAAGGTTTAGGTAATAAATTTCTATCACATATAAGAGAAGTAGATGCTATTTGCGAAGTTGTAAGATGCTTTGATGATTCTAATATTACTCATGTTGAAGGTAATACTGATCCAATAAGGGATATTGAAATTATAAATTTAGAATTAATATTTTCTGATATGGAAATAATTGATAACAGGATAGGAAAAATAGAAAAGAAGGCTATTTCTACAAAAGATAAGGATGCATTAAATGAACTTGCACTTTTAAAGAAAATAAAAGTAGCACTTGAGAGAAATATTCCAGCAAGAAGACTTGAATATACCGAAGATGAAGAAAAAATATTAAAATCATTTAAATTACTTACAAAGAAACCAATAATATATATAGCAAATGTAGAAGAAAATGATATTGTTTTTGGTAATAGTTATGTAAATGCAGTAAAAGAATATGCAGAAAAAGAAAATGCTGAAGTAGTAATGCTTTGTGCTAAAGTAGAAAGTGAACTTAGTGAACTAGAAGATGAGGATAAAGCATTATTCTTAGAGGATCTTGGAGTAAATGAAGGTGGTCTTGATAAACTTATTAAAGCAACTTATTCACTTTTAGGACTTGCAACATATTTTACAGCTGGATCAGATGAAGTAAAAGCTTGGACATTTAAAAAAGGTATGAAAGCTCCAGAATGTGCTGGACTAATTCATAGTGATTTTGAAAAAGGTTTCATAAAAGCAGAAGTAATATCATATGAAGATTATAAAAAATATAATGGTGAAAAAGGTGCTAAAGAAAATGGAAAGATGCGTCTTGAAGGCAAAGATTATTTAATGCAAGATGGGGATATTTGTTTGTTTAGATTTAATGTATAAAAAAAGAGGATCATATTCCTCTTTTCTTCTTTATAAATAGTAAAATAGCTCCTCCAGCGCATACAAAAGTAAATGCACTTGCATAAATGTATGTATTGCTTCTTTTTATCTCTGTTGTTATATTGTTTGTCTGATAATCAGGTATATCTATACCATCATATCCAGATGAAGAACTATAGTTAAATCCTTTATCATCAGTTGCAATTGCTATTACTAAACTTACTAATAATGGAACAAGTAATAAAATAATTATATATTTTGTAGCTTTTTTACCCATTTTTTTCAACTCTCAATCAATGTAAGTATATCATTAATATTATTAAAAATCAATATTTATTATTTACAATATTGTTTTGATTTGTTATAATATTCTCGCGAGTAATTATTTACTCTCTGCCTATTATATATAGGCCATTAGTCCAAAGGGAGGTGTAAAAAATGAAATATGAAATCTTATTCATTGTTAGACCCGATTTAGAAGAAAGCGCTATTAAAGCTACATTCAAAAAATTTGAAGAAGTTTTAACTAGTAATGGTGCTAAAGTATTAAGTTCTAAAGAAATGGGTCAAAAAGAATTAGCATACGAAATAAAGAAACATAAAAGTGGATATTATTTCTTAATTAATGTTGAATCTGATGTTAATGCTATTAACGAATTTGATAGATTAGCAACAATAAGTGAAGAAATAATTCGTCATATTATAATTAAATTAGATAAATAAGAAAAGTAGGTGTCATATGAATAAAGTAGTACTAATAGGAAGAGTAACAAGAGATCCTGAGTTAAGATATACTGCAAGTAATATACCAAGTGTTAGATTTACTTTAGCAGTAAATAGACCATTTGAAAATCAAAGTGGTCAAAGAGAAGCAGATTTTATTAATATTGTTGTTTGGAGAAAGCAAGCAGAAAATGTTAAGAAATATGTTACTAAAGGAAGTTTAATTGCAGTTGAAGGTAGAATTCAAACTGGCAGTTATGAAAAGGATGGTCAAAGAGTTTATACAACAGATGTAGTCGCAGATAATGTACAATTCTTAGAATCAAAAGCGCAATCACAAAATAGAGTTGATAATGATGTAACTCCATCAGATTTTGCTTTTAATAATAATAGTACACAAACTACTGACATGAGTGAAGAAGTATTCGCAGATTTCGGAGATTCAGTTGAAATAAGCGATGACGATATAGCATTTTAAATTATAGAGAAGGAGGGTTAACCTTGGCAGAATTTAGAAGAAAAAGAAAAAAAGTATGTCAATTATGTGCTGGTAAAGATTTAGATTACAAGAATGCAGAAGATTTACGTAAATATATAAATGAAAAAGGTAAAATATTACCAAGAAGAGTTACTGGAACTTGTGCAAAACATCAAAGATATGTAGCAATGCAAATTAAAAGAGCACGTATGATGGCTATATTACCATTTACTAAATAGTTTTGATTTTTCAAGACTATTTTTTTGTTGCTATATTTGCTGACATAATATTAAAAATGTTGTATAATATTTATGCGTAATTATTTTTAGAAAGAAGGTTTTTTATGAAAGTAATATTTATAAAAGATGTAAAAGGGCAAGGTAAAAAAGATGAAATAAAAGAAGTTAAGGATGGTTATGCTCAAAACTACTTAATAAAAAATGGTTATGCTATTAAATATACTCCTAGAAGTAATGAAATATTAAATAGAGAGTTAAAATCAAGAAAAGATGAAGAAGATAAATTAATAGAAGAATCTAAAAAAATAAAAGAAAAAATAGAAAAATTAGATATTAAATTTAAAGTTAAAACTGGTAAAATGGATAAAGTTTTTGGAAGTATTTCTTCAAAACAAATATCTGAAAAGTTATCAGAGTTAGGTTATAAAATAGATAAAAAGAAGATTATAATTGAGGATCCTATTAGTTCTCTAGGGACTCATAATGTAAAGATAGAATTACATTCAAAGGTATCAGCAACTATAAAAATAACTTTAGTAAAGGAGTAGTGATTAGATGGATAAGAGAAATATTCCATATAGTTTAGAAGCAGAACAATCTGTTATTGGTTCAGCATTTCTTTCAAAATATGCACTACAAAAAATATGTGACGAACTTACTAGAGATGATTTTTATTTAGATGCACATATGAAAATATATGATGTATTAGAAGAACTTAATAATGAAGGTGTTCCTGTAGATATAACTATTGTTACTGATAGACTTGAAAAAAATAAAACTTTATCTAGCATAGGTAATATTGAGTATTTACTTGAAATTATTAATTCAGTACCTAGTGCATCAAATGTTGATTATTATATAAATATTGTTCATGAAAAAGCACTTTTAAGAAGATTAATCAGTGTTTCAAATGATATTGCAACAGAGTCAATGCTTGAAAATGGTAATGTTAATGATATATTAGATGGTGCTGAAATGAAGATTTTAAATGTAGTTAAAACAAGGAGATCATCTGAATTTCATAAGATTCAAGATGTTATATTTAAAGCACAATCTGATTTGGAAAAATTAGCAGAGCAAAAAGGTGAAATTACTGGTTTACCAACAGGTTTCTATGAAATTGACAAAGTAACATCTGGTCTTCATGAAAATGAACTCATAATAATAGCCGCAAGACCAGCAATGGGTAAAACTGCATTTGCACTTAATATTGCAACTAATATTGCAAAAACAACAAAGAAAGCAGTCGCACTTTTTAACCTAGAAATGAATGCAGAACAATTAGTAATGCGTATGTTTTCATCCCTTGGTCAAATAGAAGGATCTAAATTAAGAACAGGTAAACTTGATAATAATGATTGGAAAAGATTAAGCGAAGGTATTAGTCAAATTGCAGATACAAACATATTTATAGATGATACACCTGGTATAACTATTGGTGATATTAGAAGTAAATGTAGAAGACTTGCTGCGTCAAAAGATGGCCTTGGAATTGTAATAATAGATTATTTACAATTGATTTCTGGTGGAAGTAAATATGCTGGTAATAGACAACAAGAAGTATCAGAAATATCAAGAAGTTTAAAAATAATGGCAAAAGAATTAGGTGTTCCAGTAATTGCACTTGCACAGTTATCTCGTGCTGTTGAAGGAAGAGATGATAAAAGACCTATAATGAGTGACTTAAGAGAATCTGGTTCAATAGAACAAGATGCGGATATTGTTTCATTTTTATATAGAGATGATTATTATAACAAAGAAGCAAGAATGGATAATAATATAAGTATTAGTGAATTTATAATTGCAAAACATCGTAATGGACCTACAACAACTATTGAACTATTGTTTAAGAAAAATACTAGTACATTTTCAAATTATATGAAACAAGAAGAAAATTAAGGAGTAAAAATATGAATAAACTAAAGACTTATTTACCTATAGTAATTTCAGTAATAGTATCTTTAGCAGTATTTATTTCATTAAGTGCTGTAAAAAAAGATACATATTCTCCAAAGGAAGTATACAATGTATATCTAGATGGAAAATTACTAGGTGCAGTAAATTCAAAAGCCTCTTTAGAAAAATATATAGATAAAGAACAAAAAGAATTAAAAGAGGATTATAATGTTGATAAAGTATATGTTCCAAATGGTATTGATATAGAAAAATGTATTACCAGTACTGAAAAAGTATCATCGGAAAAAGAGATATATGAAAAGATTAAATCTAAGAAAAATTTTACTATTAAAGGATATGTAGTAACAATTACAGATTCAGAGGGTAATGAGAAAAAAATAAATATTTTAAAGAAAAATTTATTTGATAAAGCAACTAAGAAGGTACTTAAAGTATTTGTTGACTCTAAGCAACTTTCTGATTATAAAAGTGGTAATAAGACTGAAATAAAAACTACAGGTAGTGTAATAGAGAATATTTACATAAATGAAACTATCACTATTAAAGAAGCATTTATATCAACAGATGAACTTATATTTAATGATGTTACTACTTTGACTAAATATTTATTATTTGGTTCTTTAGATAAAGATCAAGAATATATTGTAAAACCTGGTGATACAATTGAAACAGTTGCATTTAATAATAAACTAGGTGTTGAAGAATTCTTAATAGTTAATCCTGAATTTACTAGTAGTAATAATTTGCTTAGTGTAGGTCAAACTGTTAGTATTGCACTTATTGATCCTATGTTTAAAATAGTTGTTGAAAAACATATCGTAGAAGATATGGATAAACCATATGAAACAGTGTCAAAAAATGATTCTAATTTATATTATGGCCAAACTAAAGTCGAAACAGAAGGTGTTAATGGTGTTCAAAGGGTAACATCTAAAGTTAAATATGTTAATGGTGAAGCTCAACCAGCTGTTATAACGAATGTAACAACTTTATCAGAGCCTGTAAATAAAGTTGTATTAAAAGGAACGAAAAGTTATGGCTCAAATTATTCTGGTGGAGGAAGCCCTGCAGTTGTTTCTGGTGAATGGGGATGGCCAACAATATCACCTTATATAATAACAAGTTATTATGGTTATAGATGGGGACGTTTACATGCAGGAATTGATATATCTGGTTGTGGATTTGGTTCTCCAATATATTCAATTGGTGATGGTACTGTATCTGCTGTTACTAATAATTGTGCAGATAGAGGATATTATGGTAGTAGCTGTGGTGGCGGATATGGTAATGCTGTAAGAATAGTGTATTCAAATGGTATGGAAATTATTTATTCACATATTATGGGAAGTAATATAAGAGTTTCTGTGGGACAACGCGTTTCAAAAGGTCAAGTAGTAGGATATATGGGAAATAGTGGTAGCTCAACTGGTACACATTTACATTTTCAAGTAAATATGCCTGGAGGTTCTGTAAATCCATTAACTTTGTACAAGTAATGAAAGTATGTGTTTTATCATCTGGTAGCAAGGGTAATAGTACCCTTGTTATTACAGATAAAGTAAAAATATTAATTGACCTTGGAACAACTACTTCATATGTAGAAGCAGAATTAAATAATTTAAATATAGATGTTAAAGAAATATCGTACATTCTAATAACACACAGCCACGTAGATCATATAAAAGGATTAAAAGTTTTTATAAAAAGATATAATCCAGTTATTTTAGTTACAGAAGACATGAAAAAGATTTTAGAAAAAGAACTTGGAAATTTTAGATATGAATATTATGAAGATAAAAAAGCTATAATTGATGATTTAACTGTAAATGTAATTAAAACATCACATGATGCGGAAGAATCAATAGGATTTGTACTTACAAACAATAATTCATCAATGGTTTATATAACAGATACTGGATATATTAATCAAAAATATTTTAAAAAATGCGAAGTGTATTTTATAATGGGCTCAGATAATTTCGAAAAAATGAGCAAATGGAAAGATTATAACAAAATAAAAGACCAAAAATATATAGTCATAAAAAGAGACAAAAATGTGATTTCATCAACTAAGATAAGAGAAATGATAGCAAAAAATGATAGTGAAGCACAAAAATATTTATCAAGAGAAGTATACAAATATATAGAACAAAACAAATTATACAAATTGTAATTTGTGTGAGGGGGAATTCTAGGGAC
>OIWT01004507.1_pt1 | contig 11189 bp, 10 predicted proteins | sample 1587701 | NCBI WGS metagenome assembly OIWT01 (sample SAMEA3888904, study PRJEB22519) | human gut metagenome | biome: human gut; feature: human-associated habitat; material: faeces | place: Denmark | collected 2009 | reverse complement strand
CCTCTTTGGGCGGAAATGCTGCAGACCCTTGTTTCCAGAGAAGATGGTATGAAGGAAATGTACGTTGTCTTTCTGGAAACGGAAATTGCCTATAAACAGCAGAAGCAGGAAGAAAAACAGACAGTAGCTCCCTCGCTTTCCGAAAACATTGGCCGAATTAAAGAAAGCTTTCGGGCGGATATAAATCCTGACATAATAATACGCCGCTTTGCCGCAGGCGGGCGGGTGGAGGCGGCGGCGGTATTCATGAACGGCATGGCGGATGCGGAAACCATAAACGATTATGTGCTGCGGGAGACAATGAAAAAGCCTTTGCCCGATAAGCCTCCGTACATAGATTATATGATTAAAAACGTGCTGACCGCCGGCGACGTATCAATGGAGAGCGACTGGTATAAGGTAAAACGGGCTATAACAGACGGGCAGACCGTGATGTTCGTAGGAGATGAGGAACGGGCGGCAATAATAGATACCCGGGGTTACGAGCATCGCTCTGTAGGAACCACGGAAAACGAAAAGGTGGTCAGGGGGCCGCAGGAAGGCTTTAACGAGAGCCTGAGGACAAATATAACTCTGCTGAGACGCATGATACGCCGGGAAGATCTTGTGTGCGAGATACGAGAGATGGATGTCCAAAATCACATAAGGGCAGCCATAGTTTACCTTGACGGCAGCGCAAACCCGGCACTGGTGCAGGAGGTTAAGCGGCGCATCGCCGGTGTGCAGACCCGAATGATGTCAAATATAGGCGTACTGGAGCAGCTTACCGAAAACCACCCGTTGTCGCCGTTCCCGCAGGTGCTGACCACAGAACGGCCGGATAGAACGGCGTCGCACATAATGCAGGGGTATGTGGCTGTGCTGATGGACGGCAGTCCATTTGCAAATATAATGCCTACAACGCTGTTTACGCTTATGAGCAGCTCGGAGGACGTATATCTGAGGCAGATGCAGGGTACGGTGGTGCGGCTGGTGCGCTATATTGGGGCGTTGATATCCATACTTCTGCCGGGATACTTCTTATCGCTGGTGCTGTACCATCAGGGAATGATGTCAACAGAGGCGCTTAGCACCGTTGTGGCCTCGCGAAAAATGGTATTTGCGCCGATGGGCCTTGAGCTGCTGTTCTTGCTGCTTGTGTTCCAGCTTATACGGGAGGCTGGCCTTAGGGTGCCGGGCAGCATAGGCCAGGCCATCGGCATAATAGGAGGCCTTATACTGGGCCAGGCGGCGGTAAGCGCAAATCTTGCGAGCTCTGTCATGCTGATAGTTGTGGCCCTGTCCGGGCTTGGCAACTTCTGCATACCGGATTATGCCACGCAGATATCCGCTTCGTATATAAGGGCAGCATTTGTGATAGCTGCATGGATTGGAGGACTTCTTGGCATGAGCTGCATGCTGGTAGCCTTCTTCGCTCTCATGGCGTCTCTTAAAAGCTTCGGCATACCATTCCTTACCCCGGCATCGCCCAAAACATACAGCAAGCGGCCAGCTATAGTGCGGGGCAGAATAACCATGCACGCAAAGACCGACGACTACATAAACACCAGAGAGGGGGAACTGCTTTGAATATAGGCCCAAGCAGGATAGGAAGGCAGGAGAGCGCCGCGATGGTAGGCGTATCCCTGTTCACCGCCACGGTCTTTGCCATGGATTCACAGCAGGCGTACAGCGGCGGAAACAGTACTTATATATGGATGCCCCTTTCCATATTGGTATCTCTCGCTGCGGTGATGGTGATAATGTCGGCCATGGGAAAAAGCGGTGCGGATACGCTGGACAAGCTTTTTACGGCCGCCTTTGGCAGAGTAGTAGGACGTATAGCTGCAATACCCCTTATTTTACTGTTTATCGCAAGCGCGTTCTTCATACTTACAGATTTTGTGAACATGATACACAGCTTTGTGTTTTACAATTCCGGATATTGGGAGATAGCGCTGTGGGTGCTGCTCACGTCGCTTTTGCTCAGCTTTATGGGTCTTGAATGCATATCACGTACTACGCTGCTCATATTGCCCATGTTCGCGGCAGCGGTGCTCGCGGCGCTCCTGATACCCCATAAGAGCTATGCGATTTACAGGCTTTCGCCATTTCCCGGCAATTCGCTGGGGGATATGGGCAGGCTGACGCTGCATAACCTGCTGCGTACTTTTGGGGCGATGATGGCGCTGCTTACAGTTACGGATAAGCTTTGCGGAATGCGGTTCGCCAAAAGCTCCTGCCTTATAGGCGCGGTATGTGCGGCTGCGTTTACCGCGTTGACCCAGTTTGCAATAGCGATGGCGTTCGACTATATAGACCTTGCGGATATGCTCTTTCCGCTTTACCGAATGGAGATGATAATGGTGGAGGAGGGGTATCTTTTCAGAATGGACAATCTCTCGCTCTTCTTTTGGCTCATGGCGGGCATAACTACGGCGGCATATTACATTTATGGCAGCGCGATGCTGTGGTGCAGGTGCTTCGGCCCGAAGGACACACGGCCGGGAGTAGTGGCGTTTACGGTTATGACAGGCTGCGCGGTAGTGATGCAGTCCGAAGGACATTACGATGAGTTCCGCATGCTCTATTATAATGTGGGCATATGGGGCTGGACGGTAATATCCCTGCCGCTGATAGCGGCGGCTGTACTGAGCGTAAGACGCGGCATGGCAGTCAGGAGCGGCAAGGTATGAAAAAGGCAGCCTTGATGATACTTGCGCTTGTGCTGTGCATGAATATGAGCGGCTGTCTTGGCGCCGTTCAGGCGGACGATTATATATACGTTGTGGGCATAGGCTTTGACAAGGGTTCTCAGTACAGGTTCAATGTTACGTTTCTGGTACAAAAGGACGTGTCCGGGTCCGAGCAGACATCGACGGGCGGCGCTGAGATAATATCTGCCGAAGGCGACACGCTTTTTGACGCAATAACCGTACTGAGCGCGGGAGTGCCGTTTCGGATAAATTTCTCTCGGGTGAATACCTTCTTTTTTGGCGAGGAGGTGGCTCGCAGCGGCCGTATAAAGGAGCTTTCCAACATAACATTTAACGCGCTGAAGATACGCCAGTCGGCAAAGCTCATGGTATGCCTCGGCACAGCGCAAAGGCTCATGCAGGGTCTCTGCCTGGAAGATGTGCCAAATATAACCAAGCTGCAATTCAGCGTGTTTCAGGATTACGCCGCAGAGGGGATTACGGTCATAACCAATTACGCCGGAATGCTGGAGAGCATAAGAGGACGGCGGTCGGATCCGTTGATGATGCTGGGCGGCGTAGATGTGAGCGCCGTAAAAAAACAGAAGTCCATTGCGAAGGAAATGACGGGCGCGGGTGAGAAGAGCGAAGGAAGCGACGATGAGCAGGAAGAACAGGAGGAATACACTACCGGCGGGGTGCGGCGGCTCGGCGGCATGAGCCCTTATGTAGCCGGTACGGCTCTGTTTGACGGCTGGTATATGAAGGGCACACTGAGCGGCTACGATACCATGTTCCTGCTGCTGGGGCGCGGGGAACTGAAAAAGGGAGCCTTGAAGGTACAGCATAATGAGGAGTGGGCGGTGCTTTACATAAAGGACGAGAAGCCTCCGAGGGTAAAGCTGACTCTGTCGGGCGTGCCGCGGGCAAAGGTAGAGCTGGAGATGGCGTGCAACATAGTGAAATACAAGGGAGCGGCCAGATCAGACGAATGGGGCAGCGGATTGCAGCAGACGGCGGAGCAGCTTATATCGAACGAGATGGCCAGAGTATTCAACATATGCCGCGAGCTGAACAGCGACGCCTTTGGGTTCGGGGAATATGCGTCTACCCAGTTTTCCGACATCGTGAGCTGGGAGGGGTATGAATGGAAGAGCAAATATCCTCTTATGGAGGCGGAATTCAGCGTAAAGCTGGAGCTGGCGGATGAAAATGTGACCACAAGGCTTGAGTAAAGGGAAAAACTATGGAAACGGTGTTTTTGGCGCTGTGCGCGGCGGGCGCGGCATACTGCGTGCTGTATGGCGCGTATTGTATAAGCGAAGGAAAGGGAAGCAGCGGGGCGAGCGCGATGGCGTTGGGACTGCTTGCAGCTTTCTCAGCGGTGTTGCTTGCGATAATCGCTTAGTTTTGGGGAAATATGAAAAAGCTGTTTAATAAATCGGTATATTGTGTTAAAATAACAGCATATCATATAGTAGGGGTGATATTGCGTGACGAAGGGTTACGATAGCGATAAAGATATACTGAAAATACTCGATCAGGCAACAGCGGAGGCCAAAGCCCTACGTAAGGATGCCCAGAACGGCATTTCGAAGAAGGTAATGGAAAGTGCCATGGATATGGCTGCAAAGTATCAGCTGATAATGGACACAGCGGAGCAGGAGATAACCGATGAGTACCGCAGCAGCGGCACGCTGACCAGCGCCCGGGTGTGTGACATAAACCGCGGCATGGACGATTACGTCCTGTCTGTCCAAGCGGTAATGTCCCTTATGGAAAAGGCAAAGGCCGAGGGCGGGAAATAGTATTCATTTCCTTTGTAAATATTTGTTTAACAGAAGCCCGCATGCGGTGAAAGCATGCCGGGCTTGTAGTATAATCAATATGCTAAAAGAATGCGGCAAGCTTTTTGCCGCATAAAAACGGCAGCGAAAGGCAGGTGCAGGCCATTGGCATATAATGTACTGGTAAAAACCATTTCCGGCGGTATCCAGCAGTTTCGGGCGAGCGATGCTGTGGACATAGCGATAATAACCGTACTGATATATCATTTGATACTGCTGACTAAGGAGACCCGGGCGTTTCAGGTACTAAAGGGCATAGGCATTGTATTCATAGCCGCGCTGGTGAGCGATGTATTGCAGTTGGTAACTATAAGCTGGCTCAATTCATTGCTTTCTGTGGGCATTATACTGGCTGTGGTACTGTTCCAGCCGGAGCTTCGCCGTGCATTGGAGCATATTGGCCGCGGCAATCTGTTCTCGCGCGAGTTTTTCGGCAGCATAATAGACAACGGCTCCGAGGATACCGTGCGTGAAATGCATCAGGCTATAACCGACCTTGCCAAGCGCAGGGTAGGCGCGCTGATAGTTATAGAGCAGCGTACCGGCCTGGGCGATATAATAAATACCGGCACACTTATAGAGGGACGCATTTCCGCCCCTCTTATAGAGAACATATTCGAGCCCAACACTCCGCTGCATGACGGCGCTATGATAATACGCAACAACGAAATCGTCGCGGCGGCCTGCATTCTGCCCCTGGTGGAGGATATAGCAGTGGCCCGTGAGCTGGGCACAAGGCACAGGGCGGGACTGGGCATATCCTCGGTGTCCGACAGCATCACCATAATCGTTTCCGAGGAGACGGGCGTCATATCCATGGCCAGGGACGGCAAGCTGGTGCGCTACATTGACAGCAAGGCGCTAAGGAACCTCCTTGAATCCATATTTATCCATAAGGAAAGGGAATTCCAGATGCCTTCCCTCAGCAGCTTCAGAAGAAGGAAGGGCAATCAGAAATGACAAAGAACGACATAGGCACCATCATACTTAACTGGCTGAAGGGTTTCTTTACGAAAAATCTCGCATTGAAGATAGTATCGCTGCTGTTTGCCATGCTGATATGGGGCTATGTTATGGTAGAGGTCAATCCAAAGAGGGTAAAGACCATAACGGACGTTCCTGTAAGCTTTTCCGGCGAAAGCTCGCTGCATGATCGCGGCCTTGCCGTGCGCGGCGACAGGGACGATATACTCAGAAACGTAACGGTAAGGGTAAAGGTGCAGCTTACGGATTATACTGGCCTCGACGCATCGGATATATCCGCATCTGTAAGCCTGCGTCCGGTCAACAAGGCGGATACGTATAAGCTCAAAATAGACGCTACATCAAGTCTCGGCACGGTGGAGAACGTGAGCCCCAGTGAGATAACCATAGAGGTAGATGAACTGGCTACCATGCTCGTGCCCATAGACGTTGAGTACTCCGGCGAGCTGCCGGAAGGTTACTGGAAAAGCGAGCCTACGCTTGCTTCTCAGTCCATAAAGGTCAGCGGCCCAAGAGATGACGTATCCACTATATCCAAAGCCATATGCACCATAAACCTTGAGGACAGGACCACCTCCTATAACGAGGCGATACTGTTGAAATATGTGGATAAGAACGGCGATGAGATAGATACCGCGCTGTTCCTCGATACGCTGCCGTCCGTCGTTGTAAAGATGGATGTGCTGCGCATAGTGGAACTGCCTATAAACGCTGCGGAGGCCGTGCTCGGCGCGGACGCGCTGCCGGCGAACTATGAGGTATACGATGTGGTGGCGACGCCGCCAACCGTAAGGGTAGTGGGCTCCGAGAGCGCGTTATCCGGCCTCACGGGCATACAGATCGAAAATATCGACGTCTCCGGCAGCAGCTCAAGCGTGCAGCAGAACATAGAGATAACTGCGCCGGAGGGGACTACGCTGTTGGACGACCCGAATATAACGGTATATGTGGGCATAAGGGAAAAGCAGGACAGCGTGCAGTTCAAGGGCGTGCCGGTAGAGACTAAGGGCCTGGCAAAGAAGCTCACGGCGGAGCTTTCCGCTGCGGAGTGCGATGTGAACATAACCGGCCGCACCAGCCTTATGAAGCTGCTCCAGCGCAAGGATGTATCGGTATACGTGGATCTGACAGGCCTTGCCGCCGGAACATACAAAATTACGCCCATGGTATCTCTTGCCTCCAAGGAGATGCAGACGGATCTCCGATGGACGGTGTCCCTGCCTGAGGTCACAGTAACCATAAAGGAATAAGCACATATAATGGCGCTGTTGGTAAAGGATATAAAGCTTCCGCTGAATGAAAAGGAGTCTTTGCTGTCAAAGGTGACGGCAAAGACTCTTGGCATACCGGAAAACGCCGTAAAGGGGCTTGCGATAAAGCGCATTTCCCTCGATGCACGCAAAAAAAACGATATTTGCTTCATATACACCGTAGAGATAAGCCTTGAGCCCAGGGACGAAAGGCGGATATTAAAGCGCGGCCTGCCCACGGTATGCGAGGCGGAGGCACGGGAAATACGCGAGGTGGCCACCGGCAGCATACCCTTGGATAAGCCTATCATAGTAGTGGGCATGGGTCCGGGCGGGCTTTTTGCGGCGTATACGCTGGCGAAGCACGGCTACAAGCCAATAGTGATAGAGCGCGGCGAGCCAATAGAAAGGCGTACCCTCGATGTCGATGTCTTCTGGAACGGCGGGAGGCTCAGGGAGGACAGCAACCTCATGTACGGAGAAGGAGGGGCAGGAGCGTTTTCGGACGGCAAGCTTACCACGCGCATAAAGGACAGCCGTGCTCACGACGTAATAGACATACTTGCGGATCATGGAGCGCCGAAAGAGATACGCCTGCTTGCAAAGCCGCACATAGGCACGGATATACTGGTCAAAGTGGTGAGAAGCATACGCGAGGATATAGTGCGCATGGGCGGCGATGTGAGGTTTTCTGCTAAGCTCGTGGGCCTGGAGAAGGACAGCGGAGATAATATAACCTCTGTAACCGTGGAGAAAAACGGTGAGAGGGAAAAGATACCCTGTTCCGCATGTGTACTGGCTACAGGCCAGGGCGCACGGGATACCTACCATATGCTGTACGATATAGGGCTTGAGCTTTTACCCAAAGCTTTCGCTGTGGGTGTACGCATAGAACACCCAAGGGAGCTTATAGACAGATCACAGTACGGCGAGTTTGCATCGCACCCGAGGCTGGGCGCGGCGGAGTACCATCTTGCGGATAAGGCTGGAAACAGGGGAGTTTACAGCTTCTGCATGTGCCCCGGCGGCGTGGTGGTGGCGTCCTCGTCCGGGCCTGAGCAGGTGGTGACAAACGGCATGAGCCGCCATGCACGCGATGAGCAGAATTCCAATGCGGCCATAGTTGTTCAGGTAGACAGCAGGGATTATACAGTCGGCCCCCTTGGTGGGCTGGACTTTCAGGAGCAAATAGAGCGGGCTGCGTATTACGCCGGCGGCGGGGATTTTACCGCCCCTGCGGAGCGCGTCGGCGATTTTTTGAGAAAGGCTGCCCCTAAGGCCTTCGGCAGCGTAAAGCCTACTTACCGGCCAGGCGTGTGCAGAAGCAACCTGTACCAGTGTCTGCCGGAATTTGTGTCGGAAGGAATACGCGCCGGAATAACGGCGTTCGGAAGAAGACTAAAGGGCTTTGATATGGACGATGCGGTTATTACTGCGGTAGAGAGCCGCACCAGCTCCCCGGTTCGCATACAGCGCGACGAGGAGGGCTGTGCTACTCGCATGAAGGGGTTATACCCCGTAGGCGAGGGAGCGGGCTACGCCGGAGGAATAGTAAGTGCCGCAGTGGACGGCATGCGTGCCGCGGAACGCATAATGGCCATTTTCCGGCCGATGTAAAGGAGCGGGATAGATGAAGAAAACGATTATAACAGCCATATTGGCGGCTATGACACTTTTGCTCATAGGTTGTTCCGCCAACAATGAAAGGATAGACCTGACTGACCCGCTTAGCGGCAGTTCAATATTGTCTGCGGCGGATCTTGAGGCCTTCTTCAAATACGGCGAGAACGACACGGCCGTGCTTGCGGCCTCATTCAGCATGGAGGATACCATGCTCAAGCTTACTGCACAGCGGGGTTCCATTACGATAGATGGCAATGGCTATACCCTAAGCGGCACTGGGGACTGCATAATACGCCTTGACGAGGGCTGCAAGCTTACGCTCAACGATATTACGGTACACAGCGGATCAACGGCTATCGGCTGCCTTGGTTCAGCTGAGATAGGCGGCGAAAACGCCAACATAATAGGCGTGTCGGACGGAATACTCTGCGCCGATGAGCTTATCGTATCCGAGGGAAGCAGCCTTGTATGTAAGGGCAGCAACGGCCGGGGAATAGACGCCGAGGATATAACAATAAAGGCCGGAGCCAGCGTATCCGGGGAGGGAGTACTGGGCGGAATCAACTCTAGATCGGATATAACTCTGGAAAGGGGCGCGTCCCTTGCGGCGTATACCGATGAAAACTACAATGCACTGAAATGCGATGGACAGCTTTCAATGGCGGACGGCTCTGCGCTTACCGTAGAAAATCGCGGCAGGTATCACGGCGCTGAAATTTATGAATTCGCAATTGAAGGTGCTGTGAGCATAAATGCCGCCGGCGGCAGCGAAGCAACCGGACTTTTCATAACCGAGCAGCATTCCAATATGTACGCTGTCGGCAGCTGCAAGCCGGAAGCTCGCGTTGAGAATGGCAAGGGCAGGATAACCTTTGTGGACGATGCTTCAAAAATACCTGCCGAGATACCCCAACCGGACGGCTATATTGAGGAGACGGCGGAAACAGAAGAATAGTAGAAAAATTCTCTCTCATACAAAATGATTTGAGGTGGATTGTGGAATTAGAAAAACGCCTAAAACCAGTCTCAGCATTATGCTTTTATGCGTTGTCGGCGTTCTTTTTGTCGTCTGCTTTTATGCTGCCTTTTAGGTAAATGATACACGGATCCCACGCGGGATAAAATAACATAAGAGGGGCAAAAATAAAATATGCAAAAGATATTGACATGTGTGGTAAAAAGAATATAATAAGATTAAGAATCATTCTTAATATAATAATTAGCATAAAGGAGATAACACAAATGGAGCTTAAGGGTACAAAGACCGAGAAAAATCTGATGGCCGCCTTTGCGGGCGAATCCCAGGCAAGGAATAAGTACACCTATTTTGCAAGCGTCGCAAAGAAGGAAGGCTATGAACAGATAGCCGCGATTTTCCTTAAGACTGCCGAAAACGAGAAAGAACACGCAAAATTGTGGTTTAAGTATCTGGATGGTATAGGCAATACCGCCCAGAATCTTAAGGCGGCTGCAGAGGGCGAAAATTACGAATGGACCGACATGTACGATACCTTTGCAAAGGAAGCGGAGGAAGAAGGCTTTAAAGAGCTTGCAGAAAAGTTCCGTGCGGTTGGAAGAATAGAGAAGACCCATGAGGAGCGCTATCGCACCCTGCTTAACAACGTCGAAACGAACGCTGTATTTGAAAAAGCGGGAGAGCGCATGTGGGAGTGCCGTAACTGCGGCCACATAGTAGTGGGTAAGGCCGCTCCCGAGATATGCCCCGTATGCAACCATCCCAGGAGCTACTTCGAGGTGCGCGAGGAGAATTATTGATTTTTTATCAAAAAGAGATAGCCTGCAATACCGCAGGCTGTTTTTTTATGCGTTTAATTCTCCATCTATCGGCGGGTATGTGCCAAGCTCGCTTATTATGCGCTTAGCGTAGGAGATAAAGGTCTTGGCCGCCAGCGATGCGGTATGGACGGATTTTACTATTATACCCATGTGACGGTATTCACAGGGAGCAAGCTCTTTGGTTATTACGTTGGATTCAAGACTGTCCAACACCATTTCCGGCATCACGGTCACGCCGAGACCATGCTGTATCATGGCGATTATGCCGCGGTTTTCCATGGTGGAAAATGAGAGGCGGGGGGTTATGCCGCTGCCTTTGATTATCTGTGAAACATCGTAGTCAAAGCCCTCGTTGGAGAGTATGAAGGGATCGTCATCAATCTCGTCGAGGGTAACTCTGTCCTTGTCTACCAGTCTGTGTCCGGGGGGAAGCAGCACGAGCATGCGGTCTGAGGCAAGGTGTATCCACTCATAGCCCTGAGGCGGGTTGCTCATTATGGCGAAGTCGATGCAGGATTCGTCAAGTTGGCTTATAAGGGAGTCGTTGCCTCCTACGATTATTTCTATCTGTATACCGGGGTAGTCATGGCTGAATTCTTCTATTATCTTTGGGAGCCACAGCACAGACGCGCTGGCAAAAGTGCCTATGCGAAGCCTGCCGAAGCTCATACCGCGGATGTTGGCAACTATCTGGTCCATATGGTCGTTGGCATTTAGTATCTCCCGTATGGCAGGCAGCAGCGCCCGGCCGTTTTCGGTCAGCCGCACTCCGCCCTTGCCGCGTATCAGCACCGGAAGCCGAATTCGTCCTCTATGGTTTTGATAAGGTGGCTGACGCCGGATTGGGTGAAGCCAAGCTGGTTTCCGGCGGCGGTAAGGCTCTTGGTCTCTATGACTTTCAGAAGGACTTCAAGTTTTTTTATATCCATACCTGATGTTCCGTTCCTTTTAGAAATGAAAAATGCTCATACTACTTTATAGAAACATTCATTTTACTTATGCTGTATTTTATA
>OIWT01004505.1_pt1 | contig 11195 bp, 9 predicted proteins | sample 1587701 | NCBI WGS metagenome assembly OIWT01 (sample SAMEA3888904, study PRJEB22519) | human gut metagenome | biome: human gut; feature: human-associated habitat; material: faeces | place: Denmark | collected 2009 | reverse complement strand
GGAAGATGTAGTTCTCCACAAAGTCCTTCTTCAGGTCCAGCACATACAGCTTGGAAGCGCCGGTCGCCTTGGCCTTCTCTTCCAGACCGTCCAGCTCGGTGCCCTGGCCCACATCACCGGAAACGGCGATGACCTCGCAGTTGTTGTAGTTTTCCTTCAGCCAGGGAATGATGATGGAGGTGTCCAGACCGCCGGAATAAGCCAGCACTACTTTTTTGATATCCTGCTTTTTCATAATGAACGCTCCTTTATAAAAATACACTTTTGTTCCCTGATGCAAGCGTCCCTCTTGCACCCTCTATCTGCGGTTCGCTTTGGATGATTTTATTATACGCCGTACGGCTTTTTCGTCAATGCTAAAAACCGCCAAACCTTGGGCGGCTTTGCACGGCGTTTTGGTTCAAATTGCATCTTTATGCAATTTAAAGAGAATATATTCGCATATTATGCAATGCAGGTGTATATTCTCATGCAGTCTGCCAGGGCCCCTGCCGGGCCTTTTGGGCAGGCCGCCCAAAACGCAGACGAGCGCCGCCGGGCAGTGTGCCGGGCGGCGCTCAGGGTAAGTTCCGTTTCAGGGGTCGGTGCCGCCGTCGGCGTTACGGTCAGGCCCTTGGCTCCCCCTTTGGGGGAGCTGCTGAGCGGATGCGAAGCTGAGAGGGCGAGCACGCCGACCAACACACAAAAAGGGAGCGGCTCCCGGTCTCAGGAGCCGCTCCCTGCGGTTTTATGGGGTATGTAAGGGGTTACTGGGCCTTCCATGCAATGGCCATGACAGCCTCGCTGTACACGGTGAACTGCAGGCCCGTCTTGGCGTAAGTGTCGATGCTGACGGGGGTCACCACCACGTCACCGGCCTTGTGGAACCGGGTGTCGGCGGTGAACATCTGCACGGCATAGTAGGTCTGTGCGGTCTTGCCGCGGGTGCCCTCCGGCAGGGTGAGCTTGCCGGTCACGCCGCTTTCGGAGAAGCGGTCGTTGGGCAGCACGCCGATGCTGCTGTTGACCTGCACGGTGAAGTGCTCGGCATTGGCCGGGTCAAAGCCTGCAGCGGTGAGGGCTGCGTCCAGAGCGGCATTGGCAGCGTCCACGCTGTCAAAACCGGCAGCCTTGGCGTCGGCCTCGGTGGTAGCGGCACGGCTGAACCAGGTATCAATGGTGGGGTCCCGCATGGGGATCGTCTCCTGGGCCACCTGCACAGCGCCGCAGCGGCTGCAGTGGCTGCCCTGGGTGTAGCCTACAGAGGTCTCGGTGGGCTCCACAGCCGGGTCGATGACCCACTCGTGGCCCAGAGCAGGGATCTCGGTCTTGTTCTCGATCTTGCCGCAGTTCCGGCACTTTACGCCCTTTTCACCCTTTTCGGTGCAGGTAGCAGCCTTGAGGATGACCTCGTCCTTTTCTACCATGTGGTGCTTGCCGCAGGTGAACTGCTTGATGAAGCTGGTGACCATATCGGTGACCTGACCGCCCAGATCGTTGACCTTGTTCTGGACGATGTTGTTGACCTTGTTGCCTACCTTATCGCTGACCCAATCTCCCAGCTTGCCGGGCAGGAACTTGTGGACAGTGTCGTCCACTTTCTTGTCCACGATGGTACCGGCACCATTGCCCAGCTCGGTGATCTTGCTGGAGACCATATCGCTGATGGGCAGCAGGTTTGCCTGCATACGATCCAGCACTTTCTGGTCATCCCAGCCGGCGCTGACGCCCGTGGAGGCATCGCTGGCGGCTTTTTCCACCTGCTTGCGGACAGTGTCCATAAAGGAGGTGTCCTCCACCAGCTGCCTGCGGATCTCCTCGCGCACCTCGTCCATGGTCTCGGCACCCAGCTTGGTCTTGAGCAGCTTGGCGTACTTCTCGTCCTTCATGATCTCGTCCATGGCCAGATCCAGTGCGTCATCCACCAGAGAGTCGGTCAGGTCGTCGATCGCTTCCTTATTGTTATCCGATGCAGCAGCCTGTGCCAGCTTTAGCACCAGATTGTTGATAATGGGGTCGGCATCCGTGCCATCTTCTTTATTGAGCGCACCACGGGCCTGCGAGAACAGCAGCTCATAGGCGCTCTTTTTGGTGGCGGCCGTGCCCTCTTCGCCGGTAGCAGCGCTCACGATGGCGGACACCGAGTTCTGCACCGAATCCTTGGACAGGAAGCTGTCGTTCAGGGTATCCTTCACGGAGTCCATCGTGCTCTTCAGGCCGGACAGCAGATTTTTGGCAGTGGTTTCATCAATCACACCGTAATTGCCGATCTTGACGCCCATGATGGCGGCCAGCGTCTCGTTGTAGATCGTGTCCAGTGAATCAACGGCTTTTTCCTTAGTCTCCGCATTGCGGGCCGCTTCCTCCGTTTTCTTCAGGGCGTCGTTGATCTTATTGGTCACGGTATCGGCCAGCGAATCCGCGGCGGCATCTATTCCTTTGATCTCGGCGATCTCAGCTCCAGAGCCAAAGTCTTTTGTCTTGACGACATCCTTTTCCCCACAGCCGTAGTCGCAGTATGCCGTCATCTCCGTAATAAGGATCCACTTGCCATCTACTTTTACACCATCTGTCGCTTCATAGTGGGTGAACTTGTGCTTCTTCCGCACGGGGCCGCTGGTTTTCGTTTCAGAGTCCACATTGCGGGCACCGCACACGGTGCAGTACTGCGACTTCGTCTGATCCTGGCAGCCGGGCTTATCGTCGTCTACATACTCGCCCCAGGTGTGGGGGATGGTCTTGATCTCAGCCGTTTCCACATAACCGCAGTTGAGGCAGGTACGCTTCTTCTCGCCCTTTGCATAGCAGGTGGCTTCCTTGGTCACTTCCCACTCGCCGTAGTAATGGATGATCTGTGTTTTTTTCGTTTCACAGCCGTAATCACAGTATGCAACCTGTTCGCCGTCCTCGCCATCCGTGGCTTCCTTGGTCACCGTATAGGTGGTGTACTTGTGGGCAACGACACCGCCCTTGTCCACTTTATCTACTTTACCACATCTTTCGCACTTATGATATGCGTAACTACCATGCTGACAGGTAGCCTCCTCATAGCCGTATTCTTCGCCCCATTTGTGGCCAAGTATATCACACCAATTGATGCGGGCGGCAATTGCCTCGTCGGCCCCGGCGGCTTCCCGGTCCTCGGACAGTTCCGGCAGGGCAACGGCCTCGTCCTCCTCTGCCACTTCCCGGTCCTCGGACAGCTCCGGCAGGGCAACGGCCTCGTCCTCCTCTGCCACCTCCCGGTCCTCGGACAGCTCCGGCAGGGCAGCAGCTTCGTCAGCCTCGGTATCGACATCGGCTTCGTCAGCCTCCGTGTCGGTTTCCTGCTGCTCGGTCTGGGCTGCAGGGGTCTGCACCTCGTCGGCGTCCGCCGCCAGTACGGGAGCCGCCGTGGACAGGGTAAGGCCAACGGCCAGCGCCAGAGCGGCCGCACGTCTGCCCAGTTTGTTGAATTTTCTCACGTTCCATCCTCCTTTAATTGTTGCAGGGTGTCAGGCTTTGCCTGCCGCCCCTGAAAACAGACACGTTCACATTTTATGTCTATCACAATTCTAACAAAATTGCAACACAAATCAAGCCAAAAGGCAATATTGCGTCCAGAATTTACAATTTTGGACGGGATTTAACCGGCACTGCCCGCGCCGTGCTCCGCAAAGGGGCGTCCGGCGGCCTGCCACGCCGTGCACAAAAGCTCCTTTTGCGCCTTGGGCAGCTTTTTAAGGGCGGCTTCCCGGCGCAGGGCGGCACAGCGGTCGGCGCAGCGTTCCAGATAGGCAAAGCCCTCGGCCCCGTGGGCGCGGGTGTAGCGCGCGCCCCTGCCGCTGCGGTGGGCCCGCAGGCGGGCGGCGGGGTCGTTGGTCCAGCCGGTGTACAGCTGGCCGCCGGTACAGCGCACCATATACACAAAGGCGGCCTTGGGCCGCGCCGTGCGGTCAGATGCGGCCATTGTTGCGCAGCACCTGACGGCAGGCGGCAATGGCGGTTTCCTTGTCCTGGGCCGTGATGAGGAAGCGGCTTGCGTGGCAGAAGCTGATGCCGGGGATGCCGCTCTTCTGCTCGATGACCTCCTGCGGCTGACCGGCCCAGCTCTGGGGGAAGGGCAGCTTGGAGCGCTTGGTCTTGTGGTCGGTCACGCACTGGGCGCTCCACCCGCCGCGCTGGCTGGGGTACACCACAAACAGGGCGTCGGTCTTGTACAGGCCGTTTTTCCACGGCAGATAGCAGGGCAGCACCACGATGCCGTCACGGGAGTTCCGGTAGGCCTGCTGCACCTTTTCGTCGGCACGGTTCACGGCGTTGGCGGCGTCGATCTGGTGTTCCAGGATCTGCTTTGCCACAGCCACAGCCTGGAAAAAGCAGGCGTCCTGATCCTCCTTGGAGTCCCACACGGGGTTGAAGAAGCCGATGGCGTCACACAGGCTGTTCTGCTCGCCGGTGTTGTCGTTCAGGTCCAGCGGCTGGATGAAGTTCTCGTCGATGAGCCGGGCCTGCCGCTCACCCACAAGGCCGGGGCCCAGCACCCGCCACAGCAGGCCGAAGGCCGCGTAGGGCACGCCGTTGGCGCGGTACTCCCGCGGCTCCTGATGGTGGTCGAACATGCCAAAGCCGATGTCGTACACGATGCCGTCAAAGTCATCGGGCACGGTAAAGCCGCGGGTGATCCTGATGTCCGGCCGCAGGATCTGCAGCAGCGCCGTGGCAAACACATCGTCGGCGTGGAACTTGCCGGCATGGGTAAAGCCGTTTGCAGGAATTTTCATAGATGATACCTCATTTTTTGTTTTTTCCGGTCCAGTATACCACACTTTGGCGCAGGGGACAACAAAACGGTAACACGAAAAAAAGCAACCTTTCGCAGGCTTGACACCCCTGCGAAAGGTTGCTATAATATCTATAGAAGAGCACCGCAGACAAGCGGTTGGCTCCGTGGTTTAGATTTCAAATGAAACCGTCACCCTGGCCGGTGGCGGTTTCAGCGTTTTACTCTGATCGTAAATGTAAATCCAAACAAATGGAAGGTCAAAGTAATCGGCATAGCTCTCACCTCCTTTCGGAAGTGTGAGCCAACCGCCTGCCGTTGCAATGCAGTGCTCTGCCCGTCGTGTTATCCCAACGGGCAGCCTTAAAATACCATAGTTTCTGACAAAAAGCAACCCGTCTCCGGGGAAACTCCGGAGGCGGGCTGCTTTTTGTCGTTTATGCGGGAATTACTTGCGTGCCTTGCGGGCGGGCTTTGCGGCGGTGGGCTTTGCGGCAGGAGCAGCCGGGGTGGCGTCGGGCTCACCCAGAGCCAGCACCTGTGCCAGCTCGGCCTGTGCGGCGGCGTTGGTGTCGTCGGTCACGGCCAGCACGTCCGAGTAGAACTGCTCCATACCCTCGCGGGTGGAGAAGTTCGCCACATACATCTGGTTGCCCATGGCACCGGACAGTGCGTCGGGGATGCGGTCCACCATACGCATGTTGTCCTGATACTTCTGCATGATCTGCTCGTGGCTGTACACAAAGTGTTTGCCGTCGCGGCGGCCGGCAAAGGCACAGTAGAAGTGCTCGCCCACCGGCAGATCGGTGCCGCCAAAGGCGATCATATCGGCCCAGATCTTGTACACGTTGGTGGAGCGGGCAAAGTTGATCATATCCGGGGTAAAGCCGCCGCAGGGGCGCATGTTGACTTCCAGAGCCACGATCTGGCCCTTTTTGCCCATGCTGGCCTGATCCTCGGTCATGCGGAAGAACTCAAAGTGGACAAAGCGGCTCTTCACCCCAAAGCTCTTGACGGCGGCACGGCCTGCGGCGCGGGTGTCCTCCGGCAGATCCTTGATGATGTAGTAGATGGAGTTGTCATCGTTGTTCACGATGTCCATGATGGACATGGGGCTGACGTTGCCCGCCTCAAAGATGGGGTTGCCGCTGCCGTCGATGATGGCGTCGTAGCTGTTCACCTCGGCCCGGACGAACTCTTCCATGATGTAGGCAACATCCGGGTGCTCCTTGGCCTTGTAGGCCAGAAAGGCTTCCAGCTCGGCGTCGCTGGCCAGCCTGTGGGTATCGGAAGCGCCCACACCGTTGTCCGGCTTGACCACCACCGGGTAGCCCACTTCCTCCACGAACTTCTTGCAGCCTGCCAGATCGTCCACCATGTGATAGCGGGCGGTGGCGATGCCGGCCTTCTGGTAATACTCCTTCATCTTGCTCTTGTACTTGATGCGGGGCATATCTGAGGTCTGGAAGCCGGAAGTGATGTGGAAATCGGTGCGCAGGGCGGCGTCGCGCTCCAGCCAGTATTCATTGTTGGACTCCAGCCAGTCGATGCGGCCATGCTTGAAGGTGAGGAAGGCCACGGCGCGGTAGACCTCATCGTAGTTTTCCAGACTGCCCACCTTGTAGTATTCGTTCAGGCTGTCCTTCAGCTCCGGCTTCAGCTCATCGTAGGGCTGGTCGCCGATGCCCAGCACGTTCATGCCATCGTTCTTCAGCTCCCGGCAGAACTGCCAGTAGTTGGTGGGGAAGTTCGGCGAGATAAAAATAAAATTCTTCATGGTATTCCGATTCTTCTTTCCTCTATAAAAGCGGCCTCGCCCTCTCCGTCCGCTCGCAAAGCTCGCGTTCACCTCTCCCAAAGGGAGAGGCCTTGGCAGTACGGCAAGGCCTTTTGGTTCTGCCAAAGGCTCCCCCTTTGGGGGAGCTGTCACCGAAGGTGACTGAGAGGGCGAGCCATTTTACTCACCTAAAACATACGGCATGTAATACACGACCTGTTTATACCACCAGTCCCAGTCGTGCTTGACGTCGTGGCCCCACAGGTCCACCCAGATGGGGATGCCCTTGGCCTCGAAAATGCGCTTGAGGTACCAGGTGGTGTCCGGCTGCTCCCAGGCGCCCTGACCGCAGCAGATGACCGCCTTCTGGTTCCGGTACAGCTCCATATAGGGGTGGTCGGTGGGGAAGTTCCGCATATAGTCCACGGGAGAGTTCTGGTACACCAGCTCGTCCATGTAGTCGCCGAAGCCATAGTGGGCGGTGTAGATGCCGCTGAGCGCCAGACAGCCGCAGAAGATGTCCGGCCGACGCAGGTACAGGTTGACCGCATGGGTGGCACCCAGGCTGCAGCCAAAGGCGATGACGCCGGGCAGGTCGTCCCAGCCGTTGCGCTCCTTGGACAGGCAGCGGAGTTTGGGCACGGCCTCGTCCACGATGTAGTGCAGCCACTGCTCATAGCGGCGGATGCGCCAGTAGGGGTCGCCGTTGGTGTCGGACCAGGTCTCCTTGTCCAGCGTGTCGATGGAAAGCACCATGATCTGGCCGGACTCGATCCACGGGGCCAGGGTGTCGGCCATGTGGAAATCCTCAAAGTCAAAGAACCGGCCGTCCTGACAGGGGATGTACAGCATGGGGCGGCCTGCATGGCCGTAGATCTTGCACTCCATATCCCGGCCAAGGGCGGGGCTGTAATCCTTGAAATACTGCATTTCCATAGTGGTTCCTCCTTCTTGATTCAGGCTTCCCCCTTGGGGGAAGGCTTTTACGCTTCCTCCAGCTCGTACATCAGCGTATGGAACACGAAGGGCAGCTGCTTTTCCCAGCTGGCTTCGCTGTGGGTGCCGCCGGGCACGATGCGGCTGGTAAGGTGGATGCCGCGGGTGAGCACCTTGCTGCACATCTCCGCAAAGCCGCAGCGCATGCCGTCGTGGTTGCCCATCTCGCGGGAGCCGTAATCCATGTACAGCACGGTGCCCGGCTCCAGCTTGGCCCGGCCCACAAGGCCCGCCAGCTTGTCCGGAGCCACCCAGATGGAGGGCGACAGGGCCGCCGCCCGGCTGAAGGTGTCGTTGTACTGCAACAGGGCGTACAGGCTCATCAGGCCGCCCATGCTGCTGCCGCCGATGAAGGTGTGCTCCCGGTCGGGCAGGGTGCGGAAGCTGCGGTCGATGAAGGGTTTGAACCGGTGGATGTACCAGCTCATGGTGGCCTGACCCTTGCCGTCGAAGTGGCCGTAGGTGGGGTCGTCGAAGCGGTAGGGCGAATACTCCACCAGACGCTCGTTGTTGGGGCCTGCGTTGCACTCCACCGCCGCCACGATCAGCGGCGTGTCGGTGTAGTCCAGATAGTCGGCCACGCCCCAGCTTTTGCCGTAGGTGGCATCTTCGTCAAAAAACACGTTCTGGCCGTCGAACATGTACAGCACCGGGAACCGGCGGTCCGGCTCGGCCTCGTACATGGTGGGCAGATAAACGTACACTCTGCGCTGCTCGGTGCCGTTGACGGCCGGGTAGCTCACGCTCCATTTTTTGATCATGGTGCTTTTCCCTCTCAATCTTTCCTGCACAGGCACCCCGCCGCAATGCAGGGCTGCCCTTTGTCTGGAATCAGTTTAACACTGTGCAGGAAAGAAAGCAATTGCGCCGGAAAATTTCGGAAATTTGACGGAAGGGCCGCCGCCATGATACAGCAAACGCCGCCGAGCGGATGCCTGGCGGCGCTTGCTAAATTCTGAATGGAGAATTGAGGATATCAATACTTCTTCTCGACCGGAACGATCCAGCCCTTGGTGTCGGGGATCTTGCCCCACTGCATCCCGGTCATGGTGTCGTACAGCTTCTGGGTGACAGGGCCGATCTTGCCGTCGCCGATGTAAGCGTGCTCGCCCTTCCAGACCAGCTCCTTGACGGGGGACACAACGGCAGCGGTGCCGGTACCGAACACCTCTTCCAGCTTGCCTTCGCGGGCAGCAGCCATGATGTCGGCAATGGCGATCTTGCCCTCAACGACCTCATAGCCCCAGTCCTTCAGCAGCTCGATGCAGCTGCGGCGGGTGACGCCGGGCAGAACGGTGCCCACGGTGGCGGCAGTGTAGACCTTGCCGTCGATCTTGAACATGATGTTCATGCTGCCGACTTCCTCGACGTACTTCTTCTCGACGCCGTCCAGCCACAGCACCTGTGCGTAGCCCTGCTCCTCGGCCAGCTCACCGGCCTTGATGGAAGCAGCGTAGTTGCCGCCGCACTTGGTGAAGCCGGTCAGGCCGGGAGCGGCACGGATGTACTCGTCTTCCACATAGATGCGCACGGGGTTGATGCCCTCGGCGTAGTAAGCGCCCGACGGTGCGCAGATGATGCAGAAGATATAGTGCTTGGAAGCGTGCACGCCCAGACCCACATCGTTTGCGAACACGAAGGGACGGATGTACAGGGAAGCGCCGTCAGAGTGGGGCACCCAGTCACGGTCCACATCCACCAGAGTCTCCACAGCCTGGATGTAATCTTCCACGGGGATCTTGGGGATGCACAGACGGTCGGCAGAATCCTGGAAACGCTTTGCGTTGCAGTCCGGGCGGAACAGCTGGACGGTGTCATCCGCAGTCCGGTAAGCCTTCATGCCCTCGAAGATCTCCTGAGCATAGTGGAACACGACGGTAGCCGGGTCCAGCTCAAAGGGGCCGTAGGGGACGATGCGGGCATCGTGCCAGCCCTCGCCCTCGGTGTAGTCCATCACAAACATATGGTCGGTGAACTTCTTGCCAAAGCCCAGGTTGTTCTCGTCCGGCTTCTCTTTGGGAGAAGTGGTACGGGTGATCTTGATATCCAACATGATAAATTTCCCTCTTTCCTGATCACGGGCGCTGCACAGTTCCTGCGCCCGAAACGCCGAATATTGTTTTCTATTATAATAGGATGACCAGCTTTTGCAAGGAATCGCAAAATCTTTCATCTTTGGGCCGGGTAAGTTGCGCCAAATTATGAGCAGATGTGTGTGCAAACTGCTAAAAAAATGATACAATAGGGGTACAAACCGTGTTTTTGACCCGGAAAGGAGTTTTGTTTTATGATCCAGGGCGTCATTTTTGATATGGATGGCCTGATGTTCGACACCGAGCGCATCTGGGCCACCCTGTGGGAACCCGCACTGGCCGGGCTGGGCCTTTCTTATAAGGAGGGGCTGGACGAAGCCGCCCGCGGCACCGCAGGCGACTCCATGCGGGCGGTGCTGCGCCGGTTCTATGGGCCGGACTGCGACCCCGACCGCATCATCGAGGCCCTGCATGAGCAGGGTGAGACGGCCTTTCTGGCCCCGCCGCCCAAAAAGCCCGGCCTGGACGAGATCCTGGTCTGGCTGGAGCAGCGGCACATCCCCATGGTGGTGGCCTCTTCCAGCCGTATGGCCTCCATCCGGCATCATCTGGACAGCTGGGGCCTGACCCACTACTTCAAGGCCGTCATCAGCGGGGAGCAGTTCATCAGCTCCAAGCCGGACCCGGAGATCTTCTACCGGGCCGCCGAGATGCTGGGCACCGCACCGGAACACACCCTGGTGCTGGAGGACAGCTACAACGGCGTGCGCGCTGGTGCCGCCGGCGGTTTTGTGACCGTGATGGTGCCGGACCTTGCCCAGCCGGACGACGAGATGCGCCGCCTGTACACCGCCGAGTGCGCCAGCCTGCACGAGGTGCGCCGGATGCTGGAGGAAGGCCGGCTGTAAGGGTTTCGTCTTTCACGACCGCCGGGACGATGCCCCGCCGCACCAGACCGGTCACGAATCGTTTCTCCACCCCGGCTTCCTTTCCCCGCCGGGTGATGGTCAGGCTCAGGGTATCGCCCACCGATGCGATGCCGCAGTTGTAGGGGGAGTGCGCCCGGGGCGTCAGCAGAAAATCCAGCCGCACGAGCTCCCGCCGGACCGTATCCGGGAAGGAGACCTGCCCCAGATTGGAGACCGTGATGCAGGAGCTGTGCCCGCCGCAGACCGCAAACCCGGCCCGCAGCGGGTCGGTGGCGAACCCACCATCTCCATGACGGCTCTTTTGGAATTGCTGAAGGATGCCGACCCGGAAATGAAGGCAAAGCTGCGCCTGGCACTGCTCACCTGATGCAAAAAAGGGCACTGATTGCAATGCAATACAGCGCCCTACATCATCGGACATGGATAACACCGACCGTGCAAAAACCGTGCAGAAACCGTGCAGCCATGGCTTACAAAACAAAAAAGCCATGAAATCTTTCGATCCACAGCTTCCACGGTAGACATTCCTAACCATTGGGACCCGCAGGCTAAGCAACAGCCCACTGGGCTGATTGCTTGCGGCGCTGTGCGCCGCCGCCTTGTTCGAGCCCCTTCCATTGTGCAGACAAAAAGAAAAACCAGTACACAACGTGTACTGGTTTTTCTTGGTGCGATGGAAGGGACTCGAACCCCCGGCCTACTGATTCGTAGGAACCGAA
>OIWT01004500.1_pt1 | contig 11207 bp, 7 predicted proteins | sample 1587701 | NCBI WGS metagenome assembly OIWT01 (sample SAMEA3888904, study PRJEB22519) | human gut metagenome | biome: human gut; feature: human-associated habitat; material: faeces | place: Denmark | collected 2009 | reverse complement strand
CGGCGCGCACGCCGCTCCCCCTCCCGCGCTAGCGCGGGAAAAAGGATGCAGCGCTGCCGCGCTGCGATTGAATCCCCTGCGCCCTATAGGCGCAAAAAAGGAGCAGCCCTTTCGGGCTGCATAAACTCCCCGCGCCCTTTGGGCGCGAAAAAAGCCGCGCTTACGCGCGGCAATAAAAAAAGGAGCCTCTTTCGAGGCTCCTTTTTCAGTGGCATCAGCCATTATATCCAAAGAAGTTATTGAAGAAATCCCAGGGATTGGAGTAGTAGCCGTTGCCGCCATTGCCGTACCCGCCGTTGCCGTACCCGCCGTTACCATTGTAGCTGTTGTCGGTGCTCTGGTCGGAATTGTTCGTTTCCGCCGATTCGGGAACAGCGTCGAAGGTGAGCTCTACCTCGATCGTCTTACCCTCGCGGTAGACGGTCAGCGTCACGGTGTCGCCCGCGCTGTAGCTCTTTTTAGCGGCGACGAGGTCTTCATAGGAGGAGATCGTTTTGTCGTCCATCTTCGTGATGACATCGCCCAGCTTGAGCCCCGCCTTGTCGGCGGCGCTGTCCGGGTCAACGGAGCAGACGAACACGCCCTCGGTCACGTCGTAGCGGTACTGCTGCGCCATCTGCGCGGTCATGTTCTGCGGCGTGATGCCCATGTAGGCCTTGCTCGTCACATAGCCGTTTGCCATGATGTCCTTGACGAGAGAGACCACGTCGTTGATGGGAATGGCGAAGCCGATGCCCTCCACGGTGGTGTTGGAGTAACTCGAATACTTGGCCGACACGATGCCCACGACCTCGCCGTAGCTGTTGAAGAGCGGGCCGCCGGAGTTGCCGGGGTTGATGGAGCAGTCGACCTGGATCATGTTGAACGGTGTACCGTCCACATTGATGGCGCGGTTCACGCAGGAGACGATGCCCTCGCTCATCGAGAACGTCAGCTCGCCGAGGGGATTGCCGACAGCGGCGACGGATTCGCCGATGGCAAGCTTGCTCGAATCGCCCAGCACCACGGGCGTCGCGCCCGTCACGTCGATCTTGAGAACGGCGATGTCGTAGTCCTTATCGCTGCCGATGACCTTGGCGTCGTAGGTCTCACCGTTGTAGAGCGTTACCTTCACGCTGCTCGCATCAGAGATGACGTGGTGGTTCGTGAGAATGTAGCCGTCCTCCGTGATGAAAAAGCCCGTGCCGCTCGCGGCGGTCTGCACGGTCTGGCCGAAGTAGTTGGTCGTGGCGGAAACGTTGATGGACACCACGCTGTTGACGTTCGAGGCATAGACCTCCGACATCGACATCTGCGTCTTGCCGTCGACCTTGACGGTCTGCACCTGCGCGACCTCGCGGTCGCTGACCTGAACGCTCGTCTTGTTCACCTTGGTCGCCGCGCCGCTCACGCCTGCGCCGATGAAGCCGCCGACGAGCGCGCACACCAGCGCCAGCGCCACGATCTTGCCGGAAAGACCGCTGCCGCCCTTTTTCTTCGGGCTGCCGCCGGGATTCTTATCCCACGGGTCCTCGGCGTAGTTCTTCGTGTCGATCGGGGCGTTGGGGTTCTGCTCGTCGCCCTTGCGATAGCTGTAGTGATACAGGTTGTTTTCGTCTTCGTACATGATGATGACCTCCTATGGACTGAGACCCTTGCTCGCAGCCTCTTTGCTTTCGATGGTGTTATCATAGGGCATATTTATGTATATTTCTTGAACGCTATTTGACGATTTCTTAAATTCCCGATGACTTTTTTAAGTTTCTGTGATAATCGCGCGATTCCCCTTGCGATTTCCTTTCCGTCATAATAAAATGAAACGCGACTTGAGAAAAAGGAGGCGGCGCACATGCTTCGCATCGACAATCTGAAGCTCCCCGTGGGGGCAAAGGAAGACAAGCTGCGCGCGGCCTGCGCGCACGCGCTGCGCGTGAGCGAGGAGGCGCTTGTTTCCGTTCATCTCCTGCGCCGCTCCATCGACGCGCGCGAGGGCGTGAAGCTCGTCTGCTCCTGCGCGGTCGAGGTCAAAAACGAATCCGGCGTTTTACGGCGCTGCAAGAATAAGAATGTGCAGCCCTACGCGCCGAAGAAATATACGCCGCCCGCGCCTGTTTCAGCGCCGGAGGTATCCCCTGTCGTTATCGGTGCGGGGCCCGCGGGCCTTTTCTGCGCGCTGCTGCTGGCCCGCTGCGGCGCAAGACCCATTTTATTAGAGCGCGGGCGCGCGGTCGAGCAGCGAAAGCGCGATGTCGAGCACTTCTGGTGCACGGGCGAGCTTGATCTGACCTCGAACGTGCAATTTGGAGAAGGCGGCGCGGGCGCATTTTCCGACGGCAAGCTCAACACCGGCACAAAGGACCTGCGCCACGGCTATATTTTAGAGGAGTTCGTCCGCTTCGGCGCGAGCGAGGATATTTTAGTCGACGCCAAGCCTCATGTCGGCACCGACAAATTATATGTGGTGCTGCAAAATCTCCGCCGCGAGATCATCGACCGCGGCGGCGAAGTTCGGTTTTCCCACGCCGTTGTGGATATCGAGCAGAACAGCGGCAGCGTCACGGCGCTGCGCGTGAGCGCCCCCGAGGGGGAGTACACGCTGCCCACAAAGCACGTCGTGCTCGCGCCCGGCCACAGCGCGCGCGATACGTTCGAAATGCTGCAAAAGCGCGGCGTGCCGATGGAGCCCAAGCCCTTTGCCGTCGGCGTGCGCATCGAGCACCGCCAGCGCGACATGGACTTAGCGCAATATAAGGAGGCGGCGGGCCGCTACGGCCTCCCACCCACGTCGTACAAGCTCTCCTGCCACACGGAAAAGGGGCGCGGCGTGTTCTCGTTCTGCGTCTGCCCCGGCGGCGAGGTCGTCGCCGCCGCGTCGGAGGAAAAGCGCGTCGTGACAAACGGCATGAGCGAATTTGCGCGCGACGGCGAGAACATCAACGGCGGACTTTTGGTCTCCGTTACGCCGGAGGATTTCCCGTCCGGCGATACCCTCGCGGGCGTCCAGTTCCAGCGCGAGCTGGAGGACGCGGCCTATCGCCTTGGCGGCGGAAATTACGCCGCCCCCGCCCAGCGGGTCGAAGATTTTCTCAAGCATCGCCCGTCAACGGGAGCGGGAAAGGTCGTGCCGACCTATCTTCCCTCCGTCCGCTGGTGCGACCTGCACGGCTGTCTCCCGCCCTTTGTGTGCGAGGCGCTCGAGGAGGGCCTTCCGATGCTGGGGCGGAAATTAAGGGGCTTCGATGCGCCCGACGCCGTTTTGACGGCGGTGGAGACGCGCTCTTCGTCGCCTGTGCGCATCGTGCGCGACAACTTGAGTTTTCAATCCGCCCTGCGCGGTCTATATCCCTGCGGCGAGGGCGCGGGCTACGCCGGCGGCATCATGAGTGCCGCGGCCGACGGTCTGCGCGTCGCAGAAATGATTTTGGAGGAATTGAACCATGAATGAAAAAATCGGCGTCATCATCGACTTCCTGACTCCGGCATACGAAAAGACGCTGCGCGACACCGCCGCACGCTGCGGCTACGACATCGTCTTTTTCCCCTCGTCCAAGGCGGCGGAGGGCAATGTGGACGACTGCACGATCCTCTACGGCCATCCGTCCCAGCGCGTTATCGCGGGCGCACGCAATCTCAAGTGGTACGCGAGCTGCTGGGCGGGCGTGGACCACTTCTGCCGCGACGACCTGTATCAGAATCCCGACTGCCTGCTGACGAACGCCTCGGGCGCTTACGGCACGACGATCGCCGAGCATTCCGTCATGGTCTCGCTGATGCTGCTGCGCCGCCAGATGGAATACACCGAGATCATCCGCGAGGGCGGCTGGCGCGTGCTCCCGGGCGGCATCCACTCGCTCCACGGCGCGCGCGTCACGTGCCTCGGCACGGGCGACATCGGCACGGAATTTGCCCGCCGCGTGCGCGCGTTCCATCCCGCGAGCCTGACCGGCGTCAGCCGCAGCGGCCGCGCGAACGCGGACTTTGACGCCGTTCATCCCGTCACGGAGCTCGATCAGCTCCTGCCCGAGACTGACCTTCTCTTCATGTCTCTCCCCTCGGTGAGCGACACGGTGAACATCCTGAACGCAGACCGCATGGCGTTGCTCCCGAAAGAAGCTTATGTCGTCAACGTCGGCCGCGGCACGGCCATCGATCAGGACGCGCTGATCAAAGCGCTGGATTCCGGGCACCTCGCCGGTGCGGCGCTCGATGTCGTCGTGCCCGAACCGCTGCCTGCGGATCATCCGCTGCGCAAGGCCAAGAACCTCCTGCTCACGCCGCACGTCGCGGGCAACATGACGCTCGGCTACACCTGCGAGCGCAACGTGCAGCTCTTCTGCGAAAATCTGGAAAATTACGCCGCGGGCCGCCCGATGCATCACCTCGTCGACCGCAGAAAGGGCTATTGAATCGCGTCGCGTTCCGCCGCTTTGCGGCGGGCGCGGCACATAAAAAGGCAGCAATATGAAAAATTCCCGCATCAAAAACGGTATCATGCGCATTGTGCAGGGTATCATCATCGGCGCCGGCGCGATTTTGCCGGGCATCTCCGGCGGCGTGCTCGCAGTCGTATTCGGCATCTACCGCCCCGCGATGGAGCTGCTCACGCACCCCAGGCGCGCGCTTCAACGCTACTGGCGGATGCTGCTCGCCGTCGGCATCGGCTGGGCGATCGGCTTTTTGGGCGGCGGCAGCGTGATCCTTGCGCTGTTTCACCAGTCGGAAACCGTCGCCACGTGCCTCTTCATCGGGCTCATCCTCGGCACGCTGCCCGACCTCTGGCACGAGGCGGGTACGCAGGGGCGCAGCAACGGTTCGTACATCTCGCTGATCGTCAGCTTCCTCGCACTGTTCGGCGCGCTGATGGCCGTCAAGTTCAGTTCATTTGCCGAGATGCCCGCAAACTTCTGGGGCTTTCTCTTCTGCGGCGTGCTGTGGGGCTTCAGCTTCATCATCCCGGGGATGACGTCGTCGTCCATCCTGATGGCGGTCGGCCTTCTCACGCCGCTGATCGACGGCATTGCGCAGCTTGATCTTGCCGTGCTCATCCCCTGGGGGCTTGGCATGGTCGGCGTGATGGCGCTGTTTGCCCGCATTGTGAGCAGGCTTTTCGACACGCACTACTCCATCGCTTATCACGCTGTCATCGGCATCGTGCTTGCCTCCACGATCATCATCATTCCGACGGACTTTGCCTCGACAGCGGAGATGGTCTGGGGCATCGCGTGCGCCATTCTCGGCGCGGTGCTTGCGTATTTTGGCAGCAAGCTCCAGCCGCAGGAGGACGCGGAGATTGAGGCGAAATAAAAGCAGATACAAAAAGCTGACGGTCAAAAGATCGTCAGCTTTTTACGGTATCATCATTTGTGAGCGCTTCGCTTTTGCGCTTGCGCTTGTAGTGGTACATCAGCCGGTCCGCGCGTTTGATCGTATCCTCTACGCTGCCGAGCACCGGATTGAAGCACGCATAGCCGACCGACACGTGCGGCAGGCGCTCGTTTTTCACTCGCCGTGCCGTCAGCTCGCGCAGAAATTCCGAAAGATACTTTTCTGCCGCCGTGTCGGAGATTTGCGCGATGACGCAGAATTCGTCGCCGCCGATGCGGTAGCAGTAGCCGACCTTGGAGAACACGGCGTAGATCGTGCTGCCGACCTCGGCAAGCACCGCGTCGCCCACGCCATGGCCAAAGGTGTCGTTGACGGACTTGAACTCATCCACGTCGAAATAGTAGATGACTGCGTGCCCGCGCAACGAGGCGAGACGGCTCTCATAGCTGCGGCGGTTCAGAAGATGAGTCCGCGTGTCGATTTTCTGCGTGAGCTCGGAATACAGGATGTAAATCATCAGAACATCGACCGCTGAGCACGCCCACATGATGCGCACTCCGGCACCGTACTGGAGGAACAGCCCACAGAAGAAAAAGACCGGCAGGACGATAACGAGCGCCCGATACAGGCCATAATGGTGCGAACTCTCGCTCAGCAGCTGACCAATGAACAGCAGAACGCCGCTGGCATAGGCCAGCACGTAGACCCAGTAAAACGTTTCGTGATGATAAACGTTTTGTGCGTCGACCGAGAAGATGAAGCCGAAGAAAGCCGACAGCACCTCGAGCCCCGCGTGGACGCCGATGAGGGTATATTATGCTTGAGCGGCGTTATCAGGTCGCTGCAAAGCACCGTGATGATCGGCGCTGTGGATAACTCGATGGTCTTAACGAGGATGTGCAGCGTCCGCAGCGACGGGTCGGCTCCGTCCATCCAAACGCCGAACCATTCCGAGACCATGCATGCGATCACCAGTACGGAGATCGTGTAAACTATCTGCTTTTTGTCATGCTCCATCAGATCATTGCCGCTCACGAGCATGTCCATGATAATCATAATAAAGACCGAAAGGAAGATGATAGCCGAGTAGAAATCCGACATGGCGCGAACCTTCCTTTCTGATAGTTATATTCTTACTATATCGCAGTTGAGAAAGACTGCAACTAAAAAACGTCGAATCCTGTCGTTTTCCCAAAATTCACACAGAATCTGACAGCAATTCGCTGTACTGCGCAAGGCTCTGCGTGGCGAGTTGCTGCATCGTCGACCAGTCCGCCGCGCCCGCACTTCCCTGCACCGCCACGGTGCGAAAACCCGCGTCCTTCGCGTTTTGGATCGCCGCAAGCGAGCCGGAAAAGACGATCGTATCGTCCTTTTGCGAGTGCAGGCGCTTCATCGCGCGCTCGAACATCGTGCCGCTGTCCGCATTGCAGAGCGCGACGGATTCTGTCAGCACGAAGCGGAAATACGAGTTAAGCCCCGCCTTTTCGAGCGCTTTTTGCGCGTCCTCCGCGCTGAGCGCCGTCACCGCGCCGAGCCACACGCCCTCCATCTTAAAAAGTGAAAGCGCCTTGTCGAGTCCCTCGCGCGCCGCGCCGTCGGGGGTGAAGAGGGTATCGCCCAGTGTAAAGATTGCGCTTTGCAGCCGCATATTCGGTTCCTCCTGTGTTTGAATGATGATTGCCTCTTATTATAATGCGCCCCGCCGTCATTTGCAATCGCGGCGAAGAAGAATATCCTATGCAGCGCGATTCTGTATAAATTTACGGATACATTCACAAAAGGATCTGAAAGACGGGGGCTTGACGCACTGCTTTGTGAAAAATGATGAACAAAAATACAGATTCAACGTTAAAATTTGGTTGAGTTAGGTATGAATATTCCCTTGACTATGTATTTTTATTGAGTTACACTAAACGCATCAACTTTCCGCCGCTGTGTGTGGCGGCATAAGACCACTCTGGAGGACGAAAACCATGAAACATTATCCAAACTCTGTCAGCAAAGCGCTCGCGCTGCTGATGGCCCTGGTAATGACGCTCTCGCTCGCGGTCACGTCCGCGTTCGCCGTCAGCTATCAGGACATGAACCCCAAGGACGATGCGCTGCTGGGAACGAAATTCCCGGTCGACGCGACCATCACCCTTGTCACCGATAAAAACGGCAAGGATGTGTCCCTCTCCATCCCCGTGTCCGGCATGACGAAGGATGCGCTCGCCGCGGCCATCAGCACCGGTACCGTTTCGCTCGCGCTCGAGCGCGACGATTCCCGCCCCTACGTCAACGAGGAGCTGTTCCCCTACGCTTACGCGGGCGGCTCTCTGAATGACTGGATGACCGAGGGCGACGAGCACCAGTTCACGGACATCAAGCTCTCCGCAAGCGAGAAAAACGGCAAGACCGTCCTCGACGTGAGCTTCCACGTGAATAACTACTTCTACTCCACCAACCGCAGAACCGGCGTGACCAGCGTCGACTACAGCGTGCCCCATGTGAACGGCGGCTACTACATCGACCTGTGCGGCTACTTTGATCTCGTCGCCAAAAACAGCGGCAAGGATCTCGGCTCCGTGAGCGTCAAAGTTGCGCCGTATGAAAACTTCAACACCATGTGGGAGATCTACAAGGAGCTCGATACGATCGTGGCAAACGGCACGAAAAACGGTCTCTACGTGGAAGAATTCTCCATGGGCCAGTCCACCGCGGGCCGTGATATGCCCTATCTCATCGTGGCCGACTCCAAGGCGAGCGTGAGCAAGTGGCTCGCCCTGACCGAGCAGGCCGAGACCGATCCCGATGCCGTGCTCGCCCAGATCAAGTCCGGCGCGCTCGACGATATCCGCGTGCCCGTGATGTATTCCAACATCCACTCCAACGAGGTCGCCGCCACCGACGGCGTGCTCGACTTCGCCAAGATGATCACGAGCGAGAAGACCATCGACTACAAGACGCTCACCGGCTTCACCGCCGCGGGCAAAAAAGAGCTCAAGGAAGAGATGGGCCCTGTCGGAGCGGAGGGCAGCGTTGCCATCCCCGACCTCGTCAAGGATAAGGCCAGCTACTTAGGTTACCTGACGGCCGACAACAACGGCAAGTCCGGCAAGGTCGACCTTGAAGAGTATTACACCGTCGAAAATAAGAGCGTGAACGTCAAGGACGAGCTTTTGTCCGACGTGTTCTTCATCCTCGTCCCCGAGGAGAATGTCGACGGACGTACTTACCTGACGAGACATTCCACCAATGGCTATGACCTCAACCGCGACAACTCCTTCCAGACCACGAGCGAGACGGCCAACATGCAGCAGCTCATCGGCACGTTCAACCCCATGTCGCTTGCCGAGTTCCACGGCCGTGTGCAGGCATTCCAGTGCGAGCCCTGCGATCCCCCGCACGAGCCGAACTTTGAGTACGACCTGCTCGCCGAGCACCTCATCACCGGCGGCGAGGCGCTGGGCATCGCGGCGGTCGCCAATAACGATGGCTACAACAGCTATGTGATCCCTCAGCGCGATTACCTGAGCTACACCGGCAACGGCACCGAGACCTACTGGGAAGACCCGTGGGACGATATGTCCACGAGCTACACTCCTCAGTTTGCCATGCTGCAGGGCACCGTTGCCTATACCGTTGAGCTGCCCGCCTACAACGACGATACCGCGCAGGCGGCGCAGTATGGTATCCTCGGCAACGCCGCCTATGTTGCCGCCGAAAAGCTCTCCTACCTCACCTCTCAGGTCAAGATCTTCGAGCGCGGTGTGAAGAACTTCAATTCCGACGCCTACGCGCTCGTCGGCCAGTGGCTGTGCGACCAGAACGACGTCGAGGGCGCGGAGATGGACGTCTTCCGTCCCGAGTACAAGGGCGCGGGCCAGAACGGCAACTTCTATCCCGAGTGCTACATCATCCCGCTCGACGGCAAGAACCAGACCAACCTTCAGGCCGCGGCCGACATGATGGAGTGGCTCACGAGAAACGACGTCAAGGTCAACGTGACTGAAAAGGAATTCACCTATGACGGCGTTACCTACCCCGCCGGTACGATGATCGTCTCGATGTATCAGGCCAAGCGTTCTGTCGCCAACGGCGCGCTCTATGACGGCACGCTCATCAACGGCTGGACGATCCTCTACTCCGAGGGCATCACCTCCTTCAATGAAACGCGCGGCTTCGACATGGTCACCGTGGCCGAGCCCGCCGCCTACAAGAGCATCTCCGCCGTCTGCGGCGACGCGATGGACCACGACGACGCGCTCGCTTACACCAAGGCGCTGACCTCCTACTTCACAGGTGACAAGAACAAAGACGTCATCCTCTCCAACGCCTCTGAAGACTCCACCGCCGCCGTCAACGAACTTCTCAAGGCCGGCAAGACCGTCGGCATGGTCACGAGCGGCGACCACATGGGCGATTTCATCTGCTCCTACGCCGACTATCAGACCGTCGCGGGCAAGTATCTGCTCTCTGCCGCGGGCGTCGACAAGACGAGCGTGAAGGCGAAGATCATCACCAAGTCCCCGACCGTCTACGTCCCCGGCACGCCTGCTGAAAGCGAGAAGGGATTTGTCTACACGCCGCAGATCAGCCAGAGCGCCGGCTGGAACTATGATACCGCCGCGATGAACCTCATGGGCTTCACCACGACCTCCGACGTGACCAAGGCGGACGCCGCCGCAGGTGCGACGAAGCTCGACACCGCCGCAAAGACCGCCGTGAAAAACGGCCTGCCGTACATCGGTTACAGCTATTCCGCAGCGTCCTCCGCCTCTGACCTCATCGCCGGCGTGGAATACACCGAGCTGGACGGCGCGATGGACTGCCTGACCCCCGTTGTCTATCCCAACAAGACCCTTGTGAACGCGAGCTACATTGCTGACGGCGACGATATCCTCTATGCCTACGGCCTCGGCTACTTCTCCAAGGTTCCAGCCTCCGCGACGGTCCTCGTCAAGAGCGATAAGACCAAGACGCCCACCGAGGGCTTCATCCCCACGAACACTGCCGAGCGCGCCGCGGGCTTCAAGGCCTACTTAAACGGCGGCGTGCAGGGCTTTGCCTACAAGGAAAACGGCATGAATGTCGTCCTCTTTGCCAACTCCCTCACCCATAAGGTCCACCAGAGAGACGAGTACGCCTTCATCAGCAACTTCCTCTTCTCCTCCGTCCTGAGCGACAAGAACTATGACGGCTCCGCGTCGCTTCCCTTTACCGATGTCGCCGACGACGCCTACTATGCCGACGCCGTTGTCTGGGCCGTCGCGAAGAGCATCACCTCCGGCGCGACCGCCACGACCTTTGCGCCGAACGCGGGCTGCACGCGCGGCCAGATGGTCACCTTCCTGTGGAGAGCCAACGGCAGCCCCGAGCCGAAGTCCATGACCACGTCCTTCACCGACGTGAAGAGCGGCGCGTATTACGAAAAGGCCGTTGCGTGGGCGGTGGAAAACAACGTGACCACCGGCACGAGCAGCACGACCTTCTCCCCGGATGCTTCCGTCACGCGCGCACAGGCTGTCACCTTCCAGTGGAGAGCGGCCGGCGCACCGGCGGCTGAGGGCACGAACGCCTTTGCCGATGTGAGCGCGAGCGCCTTCTACGCCCCCGCCGTGCAGTGGGCCGTCAACGCGGGCGTGACCACCGGCACGAGCGACACCACCTTCTCCCCGAACAGCAACTGCCTGCGTGCGCAGATCGTTTCCTTCCTCTACCGCGCCGCCAAGTAAGCGGCCACTATCTGATGAAAAAAGAGGGAACGGTTTTTCCGTTCCCTCTTTTTGTTTTTTTCCGAGAAAGACACGATGTCTTTCCTTTTGCCGAAAACAAGAAAAACCTCACTTCCGAAGAAGTGAGGTTTTGGTGGAGACTGCTGGACTCGAACCAGTGACCTCCTGCGTGTGAAGCAGGCG
>OIWT01004494.1_pt1 | contig 11219 bp, 17 predicted proteins | sample 1587701 | NCBI WGS metagenome assembly OIWT01 (sample SAMEA3888904, study PRJEB22519) | human gut metagenome | biome: human gut; feature: human-associated habitat; material: faeces | place: Denmark | collected 2009 | reverse complement strand
TCCTCCGCTTCATGGCATGGGTTCTACTCACTCCTTACAAATAGGTTGAGCGACTTTGAGAAGCGGAGACAGTGTGCCTTCGGAAACTATAGTGACCAGTACTCCCCTCTATGCCCTTTCCATGTAGTTACGAAACGGAAGCGAATCCGAAGAAGACGGAGGAGGAGGAGTGAGCATCATCAATCCCCTTCACTGTAGGGATGGCTACTCTTCTCTCGAGAATTTCAACGTGGAGGGAGTGCACTGGGCTTATCTGACGAACGCCTGCCTTGGCATGGAGACTCTTGAGATCTTCTTCTTCCGCGGGAAGAACCGACGCAAGTTCACCGATCGTCTGGAGGGGTACCAGCATCTGTGGAAGTTCCGGACCCTGGACACCTCATTCCCGGGCGACCCTTCGGAATCGGTTGTATGGGACGACGACGGCGCGTGGATGATCATTCCGGGATGGCTGCGCCACACGAGCCACTTCTTTGAGAACATTGTGATGGTGAATCACCGATCGGTCAATCCCTCCGTGATGCCTCCAGTAACTCTACTGCTGCATCTTCAGCGTAGATGCGACACGTTTTCCTTCCGCGCTTTTCGATGCAGAAGGAGATCAAGTGGACGAAGGGAATGCTGCAGGCGCTGAAAGAAACGCATCCTACGGAAGGGAAGAACGCGATTCACTTCCACCCCATTGAGGAGATTCGAAAGATCGCACGGAGGAAGCAGTTTCTCTGCTGGAGGCACATCGTGATCATTTCCTCCTATTGTCACTTGTAGGGCATTAGTGGGCACACGAACCATGATGGGAGAGGCGGCTATTTCCCATATCCCTACGAAGCGGACTATCTTCGTGCCGCCATTTACAAGGCGTTTCATTTAGACCCGAGTTTTATTTATCAGTCGCATCAGAAGGCACTACAGGTTCTGTACCTTCCGCGAGACAAGCACAGCAAGGGCAGGCAAGTGATTAACGGGGATGAGGTTCTGGGGCTGATCCGTTCCATGGATGTTGTTTTATGATACAACTATAACCTGTAGCAACTGCTTACCCTCACTGTATCTGAGATTCACAGGATTCCCATGTCGGAGCAAGTTGCGATTACAATGAACTCGGATATCGTGATTGCGGTGCACGGCGCTGCGGCCGCGACCATTGTGTTCCTGCTTCCGCACTCCTCCTTCATCGAATTCCGGCCGCCGAACTTCCGTGACAACTGGTACCAGATTATGTGCAACCAGGCGCAGCTGCAGCACGTGGCGATGAACAACTTTTCGGTGCCATTGCCATCGGCCTGTCCGAGCATCCGCGCGACGCTGGATCCCGTGAAGCACCAGCTGTGCTGGAAGAAGGTGCATTTTGCGAACGTGTATGTGTGTGTGGAGTGTCTGCGCAGTGTTCTGCTGAATCAGCACCGCACCGTGAGTGTGTTAAAGTATGGAGTGTCGTACGAGGACTGGCGTGTTTGTTGAGCGTGAATGCGATTGTTTCCCGGAAGAATCGTTCTGTGGGCTCCTTGTGTTGTACTCAATAAGAATGAAAGGAGTACGGAAGAAGAGGGTAACCGAAAGGGTTCTCCAAAATAGGGGGGAAAAGGGGAATGGGCTTCCTTGACTTGAACGAGTACGATTCCTTGTTGTGCTGCAGAATAACCGGGGAATGCAGAGCAATCAGAGCGAGGAAGATTTTACTCTCTCTTTTGGATATCAGGAGGGTAGTCCAAGTGGCCGCTTCTCGCCGCCTGTGATGGGTAGACTTGGGGAATACGAACCGCAGTGTCATGGATCCTAAAACGATCAGACAGTGCAAAGCAGATCAGGCGAGAATCCTGGAGAAGTTCAATTCTCCCTACTACTCTCTTCTGGTACGGTTTCTTTTTTTGGGTGAGTGTGTTTAGGAGTTTGGAGCGGAGAATATGCTTTCCTTCGAGCAACTCGGGAGATTGACGATGGAAGTGCTATCCGGTTCGCTGTTCGTGGAGAAGTGGAAATCGGTATTTCATTGCGTAACTCTCTGACCAATAGTTCCTGGCCTCGTTGAAAGAAGCAAATCAGTCGGGCTACGACGATGACGACTCGGGTATGGATTGGGCGCGTGTGTTAGAAGTAGACACAGTTACTATTACCAAGGTAGATATGATACAGAAACAGCTCGATGCTCTTGTTGTCGGCCCTCTCTGTCGCGTTCAGCCCTAGGCCCAAATGGAAAAGGTGAAGGAGGAGAGTCGAAGGAAATCGGAAGAACTGGAGACGCTTCGTCGTAGAGTGCAGGAGAACGACGTCCTGAGCCAGAATACCTCCTCCACGCCCCACTCCCGTGCCAACTCCCTCCAGTTCCCCGATGTCGACATCAAAGCCAAAGAGCCGGTTTCATACGCGGACGATTCCTACCTCATGGACTTCAGCAAGCCCGCTTCCTACCAGCCCTCGTCGGAGCCGCCCGTCGTGGTGCGTCGTCGCTCTCTGGAGCCCGAGCCGCTTCCCAGAGAGCCGGCGCGTCCGCCCGTGCCGCCCGCCCCGCCACGACGCAGCATTTCCCGCGACCACGCGAAGCCCGCGCCGCCCACGACTCCTGCCCCTGCAGCTGTGCCGGCTGTGCCGGCTGTACCGGTTGTACCGGTGGCGAAGAACCCTCACTCGCTGCTGATGGAGGAGATTCGCAAGAGCGCGCAGCAGCGGATGAAGAAGAATGAGGAGTGATGGTGGGGTGATGGGCTGAGGTATAGAGAGAAACAGCCGGCGGCGAGCGAGCGGGAGGCGGTGGTGAAGGGGACACAGGACGAGTCGGAGGTGACGAAGACGCAGCGTCAACTGAAGCTGTCGCTGAACGACGAGATCCGACTAAGAATGAAGGAGCGTCTGCAGGTGATGCAGGAGAGCGACTCGGACGATCCGGGCAATGTAAACGAGATGGATTAGTTTTGTTGTGTTTGTTGGAAACAGACCATCAACTAATTGCGTCTGCCGGCTCTTTTCTTGCCTCTACCTCTGTTGGGGTAGCCCTTGTTGGGGTTGCGGTTCGGCGACTTGGGCGATCTGGGCGAGCCAGGCGATCTGGGCGATGTGGGCTTCGCAGGGGTCGCCGTCTCCTTCGCAGGCTCCGTGGAAGGCTCCTCAATCACCACAACGGGCTTCTCGAGGGGTTTCTTTTCCTCCTCCTTCACTTCCTCAGCAGGCTTCTCTTCCTTCACTTCTTCAGTGGGCTTCACTTCCTCAGCGGGCTTCTCCTCAGGCTTCTCTTCCTTTTCCTCTTCAACAGGCTTCACCTCCTCAACCTTCACTTCCTCCACCTTCACTTCTTCGACCTTCTCCTCCGCAGGCTTCTCTTCAGCCTTCACTTCTTCGACCTTCTCCTCAGCGGGCTTCTCCTCAGGCTTCGCCTCCTCAACCTTCACTTCCTCAACCTTCGCCTCTTCCACCTTCACCACCTCAGGCTTCTCCTCAGGCTTCGCCTCCTTCACCTCCTCCTTCTCTTCAGGCTTCTCTTCCACCTTCACCTCCTCAGGCTTCTCCTCCTCAGCAGGCTTCTCCTCCTCCTCAGGCTTCGCCTCCTTCACCTCCTCCTTCACTTCCTTAACTTCTTCAGCAGGCTTCACCTCCTCAACCTTCATCTCAACAGGCTCCTCAGAAAGAGTGATGCTCTTTCCATTCTTTGCGCAGAACGCAGACCAACTACCAGCAAAAGCATTATCCTCCTGCAGGGAGGGAATGCTATCGAGAATGCTGTTCTCAACAGCACTAACAAGGACTTCGGCTCCCTTATAGGCAAATGAGATGGAATAATCACAGACATTCGCCGGAGTGTTAACCTTGCTTGATAAATCATACAGGAACGAACTATAGGACTTCTCGTCCTTGAACGCGTGGCAAATATACTTCCTGCTAGCGTCCTTGCACGGGAAAGCCACGAACTTCGACGACATAGCAATCTTGCAAAGCAACTCGTAACAATCAACTCTACGCTCAGAATTCATGCACTGACTGAGAATCGCGTCGTCGCAGAGGGCCTTCAGACCGCTCGCGAGCTGCGATTCCTCAATAACACCCTGATCATTCACCGCAACTACGGAACCAATCGACGCGTCCAGGAAACGCATTCTTAGTTCGCTGTCAATGGCATTAAGAATATGCTCGTCCGCCTTTTCGGCATCATACGGATTTGAGAGCGATTGAGTCACCTCACGAAGGGTACCCAAAAACTGAATTTTCGCAGTCACAACGGAGTTATTCTCCACTTGCTTGGAAGACGCACAACCCATTCTGCTTAAAAAATGAACCTCTCAAGGGCGACATAAATTGGGACATCAACGACCCTATCGAAAAAAAACAGGACACAGATACAAACAAACTCAGTCTTTCATGGCACACGTCGCCTGCAGCGCTTTGATGTAGTCCTCCTTCGCCTTCATATGGGACTGAAGAAGAGACAGTGTGGATTCCAAAGACGAAGCCAGACTCTTCTCATTCTCCGCGCTCTTCTCGTTCTCCTCAATCATGCTCTTCACCTGCTCTCGCAGCTTCGCATTCTCCTCCTTCAACACCATCACATCCTCCCCGTGTTCCGTCTCTCCAGACTGCATCTTCTCTAGCTCCTTCTTCAACTCCTCGATCGTCTTGTCCCTCTCTTCAATCATGCGGTCCTGATTCACAATCACCTCCTTCACCTTGTCCATCTCGTTCTTGATTTGCTGGATCACTTCCTTCTTCTTCTGTTTGCTCTCTTCCATCTTCTTCAGCTCCTCCTTCAACTGTTCCACCTCCTCCTTCTCGTTCTCGTTCTTCATTGCCTCCTTCTCCTCCTTTGCTGTCTCCAACTCCTTCTCCAACTCCTCCTTCTCCTCCTTCATTGCCTCCTTCTCCTCCTTTGCTGCCTCCAACTCCTTCTCCAATTCCTCCACCGCCTCCTCCTTCTCCTTTTTCATTCCCTCCATCTCCCTCTTCAATCTCTCCATCTCCTCCTCCATCTCCCTCCTCACCTCCTCCACCGCCTCCTCCTTCTCCTTCTCCACCTCCTCCATCACGCCCTCCTTCACCTCGCCCTTCGCCCCACTCAGCAACTCATCATACCTCACGATCCGTTCCGACAATTCCTTCAGCTCCTCGTCCCGATTCTGCACCGTCACCGTCAGCCTTCTCAACTCATCATCCTTCGCATCCACGACCGCATGCAGTGCTCTCATCTTCTCCTTCAGATCCAGCACTTCCTCCTTCAGCTGATCGCGTTGCTGTGACACCTCCCCAATCTGGGAGTAGTATTCGTTCACGTTCTCCTCCGTCACGCCCAGGGTGCGCGCCACGAGCTGGTACTTCTGGCTTCGCTTCTTCTCCTTCAGATACCGCCGTTCGTTCATCAGCGCCGTCGCGTACTTCTCGTTCACCAGCTTCTTCAGCGCCTCCACGTCGTCCGGCAACTCCAACTCCTCCGTCACATAACTGCTCGTGGTCGGCGGCCGCATGAACGAGCATTGCTTCGCCTTCTCCGCCTCCTCGCGTGCCTCTACCGACGGCACGACGTCGTTGTACATCTCGCGCAGCATCTGGTTCTCGTAGTGGATCGTGTCCATCACCTCCTCCATATGATTGCAGGTCGTGGCGTACGCGTACAGGCGTGTCTGGTACTCTCGCATCACATTCTCCATCTCGCGACTCAATTCCTTTCCTTCTTCAGACGATGCCAACACCGAGTTGACGGCACTCAGCACCTTCTTCACGCCCTCCGGCACGTCCTGCGTCACGAACGGAAGACTCGCCGTCTCGACCATGTTCTTGGAACTGTCCTCTCTGCCAGAATTCGGGGCGGTTTTGGCACGACGCTGCACCGACACAAAGGAGTCGTTCATCGGCGTTTCCTCCTTCTTCGTCTCCTTCTCCTCCTCCACAGCTGGTGTTTCCTCCTTCTTCTCTTCGGGATTCACATCCTCCTTCTTCTCCTCGGGCTCTGCAGGAAGTTCCTCGTCTTCAGGCATAATGTACTTGTCCAAATCCTCCCCAGAGCTCGCCACGAGAGTCACCTCGGTGTTCTCCTGGCAACCGACCTCCTCCAACTTCTTGTTCATATCAATGCGTGAACCGTTGATTTCCAAACAATACTCCATCTGAGGGACATCGAATCCTCCCGATCGCAGAATCTACGCCTTAGAAAAACACAGAGAACTCACTTCCAATACGTAGTTACACAGAACGGAACCGGTGAACGACAAACAAAACTGGGTGGGGAAGCTGGCCATTCCAGCACGGATTGTGATCATACTCAGCTTGTACACGGTGATATGGGACTTGTAGAGTCGCAACTTGGAAAGATCGCTCTCCTCGGTGATTTGAATATCTCTCACGAGCAACTGCTGCTCCTCCGGCTTCAAGCCGAATAGATTCTATCGATTACAGTGCCAGACAGAACAAACAGACACCGCAGTCACGAGCTTCTCATAGGTCAAAGGAATTTCGACATTCACCTTGTATGACTTCTTCTGGTATACAAACGTAATATCTACCATTCTCCGGAGTAGAGTTTGTTCCGATTCGACTTGTCACATTTCTCTCTTCTTCCGCCATTTCAGTAGACACACAATTCGGCCATTGAGATACCATGATAGGAGCGGGATTCTTGCTTCTGTGCCTTCTCTCCGTTGCCATGGGGGAGTGTGAGAATTGCACGTGCTCCATGTGATGTATAGACTGTGGCACGTTCATTTCTCCCTGTGAAGTCTTCGTCAACAAGGTGTATGAGTTCGTTGGCCCAAAGGAGGGACCTCCACGCCAACTCGTTACGAATATGAACTTTCACGCCTCCGATGTGTGCATCGGAATGGCGACTTCCTTCGTTACCATCGCCAATGTGACGAGAGACGATGGAGACGTATCTTGCGAGAAAGGTAGCGGTCTTTTCTTTCTACAACTCGTAGGGTACGATTCGTACACCGTTGACTACACCCAGCTTCTCTTCCTCGTCCATAATGCCACCTACCTCAACCTATTCAACATCACGTGCAACAAGGACGTTGAGATTGGTCGCTCGTATGACATTCTGTAGTGGATGCCTTCAGGGAGTGAGCTATAGCAACAACGAGATGGAGTGCTTTCAAGACGGGATGCCCTTCTTCGACGTGTACAAGCAGCACGTGCCCTCCACGCAGCACGTGTGCTTTTCCTTCTCGTCCAGCGATTTCTACACTAAAGTGAAGGGAACCCGAAATGTCCGGATTTCGAACGACGGATGCGACGGTTACGATGACTCCGATTCGGGAGAAGAGTTATAGTTCTTTGTACTCTAGAAATGACCATTCTCCTGTTTCTTGGCCCATGCAGACGCTGCTCTTTGAAAACAAGAATTCCATAGAAACAGGCAATAAAAGAAGAGAGTAAACGAGACGATATTACCAAGGAAGGAGATCTCTGTAGGCAACGTTCCAGCGATCATGCATACCAAGGAAAATGACAAGCGGAACATATCCGACACGGAACAGAAGCTACATGTGAAAATAGCGGCGATACGCTCACTCTTCCGTAAGACAAGAGGGCTGCCTTCAGTTTTGCGTAAGGTCCCTGCGGTTTCGGCGCAGGAATCGGAATTCCTCCCATAGGCATCTGCATGTTGATTCTTTCCCTCAAAAACGATCCCCGAATGGAGGCGGGAATAACGGTTATTCTGCATTTCCGGGGTCGGGAGAGGATGGAAACCTCCCCCTTCAATTCACTCATTCCATCCTTCAGAAACGATGAACGCTCTTGGACGTGCTGCTATGAATGCCCCCGCGATGGCTCGCTCCTTTGCCGCTGCCGCGAAGAACCAGAAGTACTACATCCTCATGTGTACGCGTTTCCCCGCGATCTTACGTGTAGACGATTACGTCGAGGGAATTCTCGAGAAGAGAGCTCCTTTCCGTGCCGGCCATCTTGGTCTGGCGAAGGTTTGTGTTCCGGACGGGGCGTGATGGGTAGGAGCTGCACGCCAAGGGAACCATGTTCATGATCGGTGCCTACGCCAATCCTCCCGATGGCGCCACCTTCATCTTCAAGGGCGACTCTCCCGCCGTGTGCGACGAGTGGCTGAAGCGCGACCCTTACCTCGCCAACAAGCTCGTGACCAACTACAGAATCCGCGAGTGGTGTGTTGTTCCTCTTGAATAATCGGCCAATCACTGATTGCTGTGTTTGCTACAAACAGTCGCTCACTCGTCACCGTCCTCATTCATTCCTAAACGATCCAGGTACTTGGCCATCTTTCGCATCCGCGACTTCAGCGCCGGCTTGTCCTCTACCAGAGGCTTCATGTGCGACTTCAGGAACAGCAGCAAGCCGTCCCTCACGGTGATGAAGTCGGCGCCAATTCCCACACGGCTGACGCACGCGAGAAGATTCTGGTCATCCGCGTTCTCCAAGAAGTCGGTGATCATCACCTCCAGGAAGTAGATCGTTTTCTTGTCGTGCTTGCCGAAATCGACGATGCGGAGAATCGACAGCGAAAGCACGAACTTGCGAATCAGATCTGCCGTCAAGAATTGTTCGTCAAAAGGAATAGGATATTGGAAAGGAGGATGGCGAGATTCTTCAGCTTCTCCTCCGAGTAGTCCTGGATGGATTTGAAGATGTCCTGATACGACAGCTGTAGTGTGAAGCGGTGCGACGGCTTGCTGTGACACAGCTGCGTCAAAAGCAGACAATAATACGGGTTGTACCGCTTTTCCTAAAACTGACCCGATTTTTGCACACCTCACCCGCGCGGCGCACACCAGGATGATGCGGATGATCTCGCGCTCCTGCACTGACTGCAGATTCAGCTGCAGCAGACGATCGAAGGTTTCCATGTAATCCGACCCCGTCACCAACACCACAAAAACAGCCCTATTTTCACACTCCCAAAACACCCCCTACTTCCGCACATCCGTGTTCATATGCAACTTCTCTGCAATCTTCAGCACCTTCGGATCCGCCGTCGCCAGCACGCGGCTCATGGAGTTCCGTTTGCTCTTCACCGCCTCCGCCTGCTTCACCGGCTTGTACTGCGCGCCCAGCACCCACCACCGGCCATTGGTCTCGATGTTGTGGATGTCTTGAAGCGTGATGGACAACGGCGTGACGGCCGCGCCGAAGGTTTTGGACACCAAATTGCGGGTTTTGGTGGCCTTGTCACGTTCCTGCTTCGTCTCCGTGTTGTCGCGATTATTCTTGATCGCGTATACCGTTTCCAGCATGAGTTGCACACGCTGATTGCTCCTACGCCTTATCGTTCTTCACAGCACTTGCTTCCACGGCTCCACATCTGCCTTCTCCTTGATGCTGAGAATCAGGTCCTTCAGCTCGCCGGGCGAGTCGCCTCTCAGTTTAAACCCGACGATCTTCATTAGCACGAAGATGCACTCGATGTCCAGCTCCGTGAAATGAGAAGCGCTTTCCATCAACAGGTTTGTGAGAAGCGTGGAGGTGATCAGACCGTTGTAGTAGAAGAACGCGAGAAGAAGCATCAGATTGATCGGGGTTTTGGAGTACTCCACCATCAAATCACTCTACGCGTGATGATCAAGCCATCACTGTACAGATCGGTCGTGCTCCTCCACCGCCTTCTTGTACTCCGCCTCCACCAGCAACACCACGTTCTCCACAAAGAACGACACAGCGTTCAGATCGCTCTCGTGTTGCACTGCTGCCACCATGCCTGCGTACAGCCGAACGAAGTGAGGAATCACCTTGAACGCGTTGCGACTCGCTGCGATGATAGTGTCGAACAAAGCCTGGCGCACGCTGTTCTTCGGGTACTTGGCATACAGTGCGATCAGCGCCTACGATGAAACTCCCTCCCTCTTCTCACGTTGCACATGGCAATGAAGTTCTCGTCTGTGACCTTGTTCACCACCTCACGCACTGACTTTAGCATGAAGTCCTCCACCGCTGGTTTCTCCTCCTGCTTGCCGCCCTCGCGCAGGTGGGGCGGCACGTACTTGGAGGTGAACTGCTTCAGCGCGTCCTCCTTGCCCTTCAGCACCCGCCCGTAGATGTCCGTGATGCTCCCGTAGGAGACGTCCTTTTCTTCTTCTTCCTTCTCACTCTCTTCTTCCTTCTCTTCCTCTTCCTTCTCATTCTTGTCTTCACTCTCTTCCTCCTTTTCACTCTCCTTTTCTTCTTCCTCCTTTTCATTCTCTTCACTCTCACTCTCCTCTTCTTCACGCTCACTCTCCTCATCACTTCCAAGCAAATCCGCATCATCATCCAACAACGCCTCGTCATCATCCACTTCTTCCTCTTCTTCCTCGCTCTCCTCATTGCTTTCTTCACCATCGCCATTCAACACCTTCAAGCCATTCTGGCTGGCAAAGGAACGCAAGTAGTTGCTGTCCACCATCTCGTCGGAGAAATCGTCATCCATTCCGTCGTCCTCTGCAATGTCATCCGGGATCTTCTCCGCCTCCTTCTCCAATTGCGTCAGGTTCATGGGCCCCTTCTTCGCGGGAGTCGCTTTCTCCTTCGGCTTTTCCTTCTTTGGCGTTTTGGCTTGCGGCTTTCCTGCCCGATTCTCCAAAGCGGCCAATTCCTCGGCCGACAGCATCTTCTTCGCATCGTCCAGGTGCTTCATATCCATCACATTGTCAATATCGTCCAAAAAGGACATAATATCGTCTCCAAAGCCATCCTCCTTCAGCTCCTTGTTCAAACGACGACGCACCTCCTTCTTCGCTTTCGAATCGTTGGAGTGCAGTCCCAGTTTCTCCTCCAGGTAGTCAATCTCCTGATCGAACGAACTGATGTCGTTGCGGACCATCTACAATCAACTCGTGCGTGCTCATTTCCTACGCTTTCATTCAGCGAAAGGCGCTGGCGTTTTGGGCTCTCTTCCTCCTTGGCGCTTTCTTCGGCGTTCCCTTTGCGCTTTCGAAATTGCGCTGTCTTTACCTTCATTCTCTGTGGTTTCAATGCGGAGAGACGAGCAATAGTGATTCTTGTTTCGACAGGCTTTCCTTCCAAATCGATTGTGTGTTTAGTGTGTTTGAATGTGGTGTGGCTTCATACAGAGTCTAGTAGATGATCGACCAATCAGCTCGATTTGCAAAACAGAACCATAATTGAACACTTGACTCTCTATCTCCATCAATCACCCTATTTGCAACTCTCAACCCCACAGAACCGAATGGGAATGGGAATGACGCCGCATATTCACGACTACCCTTGTTTCACCCCTCGAAGGGAATGGAAGCCCCGTAGAACACTCCACTCGCGTTCTTCATGCACCATGGCGGATT
>OIWT01004493.1_pt1 | contig 11221 bp, 12 predicted proteins | sample 1587701 | NCBI WGS metagenome assembly OIWT01 (sample SAMEA3888904, study PRJEB22519) | human gut metagenome | biome: human gut; feature: human-associated habitat; material: faeces | place: Denmark | collected 2009 | reverse complement strand
CAGCACGGCAGTGATCTGCGCGGCTATGGGTGAGGCGGCGGCGAAGGAGGTGCGTTGCTCGCTGGCGAGGATGCCGAGAAGGGTGATGAAGTACCGCGTGATGCCCTCGTTGTTAGAGAAGGCGTTGAGACAGCGTGTTATGGGCTCCGCGAGTTCCTTGCCGTACTGCTGACGGAGCGAGCCTGTGAATAAAGAAGGTGTGGGGATGCGACGGTTGTTGGCGAAGCTGAGGATGATGTTGTGCTCCAGTAGGAGGCGGACCACGGAGGGCTCGTCAAAGTAGTGGTTGAAGATGTAGCGAATGGACAAGAAGTCGCTCACTGCGCGTCAGGCCCAGCGAACACGCTCACCGTGAGAGAGGATGCTGCGCGCGATGGGCAGGTAGTCCGCCTTCAGGTCCGGGTAGCGGTTCAGAAAGAGCTTCTCGGGCGACAGCGCCTTCTTGAACTCCAGCGTCTGGTCTACTGCTCAGCCGCGGCGCGCGAGCCTACCGCGGGCCTGCATGGCGACGAGGATGCCCAGGATCTGCCGGAGGGTCGTGAAGACCTCCTCACTGCTGCAACCCACGATGTACAGCACCGTGTACAGCTGGTAGAACAGGTCCGCCGTCCACGCGCAGCGCATCGCCGCCTCCACATCTGCGCCTCACACCGCCGCGCCGCGCCCACTTGGCAGGATCGCGCGGTGCAGAATACTCACGCAGCCCGCCACGCCGCTCCACGCGCCCTTGCCCACCAGCAGCGTCAGCGCACGCATGCACACTGGCACCACTTGCAGGGACAGCGTCAGTGGCTGCGCGGCACTCTCGCACAGCAGTAGCACAAGGCGTTGCAACACCGTGATCAGACCTGCCTCGCGGCTCGCGCCGATGTATGCAAAGACGCCCTCCAGCTGCCCCGCGAAGGCGGTCGGTTGCAGCGTGCCCTTGGCCAGGCAGTCACACACCCACTTGGCGTTGGACTCCAGCTCGCGGCGCGTGCGCGAGGAGGGCGGCTGGGCCAGCAGGCGGTCGAAGCTGTCCTTCAGAGACTGCGGCTCTCTACGCAACAGGGCGGGCCATCGCGGCAAACATGCACTGTGCCTCCTCCTCCGTCACCATGTAGATGAAGGTTGCGTTGTCGACACCGTAGGAGGAGAGAAGGTCCTCATCGCGCATCGCCACTCCGTTGAAGAGGAGGGTGGTTTTGAGCGCCTGCAGGTTGTGCAGCGCCTAGGGGTCAGTGTGATAGAGAGAGGATGCCAGGCACTTCTGTTTGAATTCCTTGATGGACAAATCGCCGTGGATTTCCAGAATGCGCCTCGACTTGTTATGCTGGATGATGAGTCGGAGATTCGCATAGATGTTGCTCTTTCCCACGGAGAGCGACGTCTCCTTACTCTTCAGCAGGCTCAGAAGCCTCTCCGTCGGAAGAATGGCTTCCCCGCGGTTATACACCATCGCGTTTTCAGTGTTCGCCAAAGCCAGTCTCCCATCCTACTGGTTGTGCTGCCAAACGGGTCCTACGGCGACTAGCGAGTCCACGAGAAACTGAGCGGTCGCATTGAGATTCGAGCTGATGTCCCAAAAGACCGCGCACTTCGTTTCTGGGATGATGGTGACTGGAACTTGGATGGCGCACAGCAGGGAGGAGGCCTCGGAAGAGGAAAGCGACTCCAGCGGGACATCATCGGCCAGCGTGGTTCCGTTGTTCGTAACAACGAGATTCTGCGCGGCGATGAACAGGGACGCCTACGTTCGATCACAGAAGCAAGGACTACGGAAATGCGTTCCTTCAGATCCACCACACGCTTGCTCTTCAGAATGGTGTAAACCTTGTCGTTTCCCGTTGGCAATCCAACGGTCAGCTCCATCATGCTCTCCACCACGAGGATAAGACCAGACGGTGGGATATTGTAGTCGTCAAGCGTTTTCGTCGTCAAATCCAGCGGCTGGCCGTTGTAATAGAGGGAGAAATCAATACTCCGCAGACTGGCGATTTTCTACGCTATTACGCGATCACCGTCACAGCTACCTTTTCCAGCATGGATGCGATCTCTTTGAAAGAGGAATCCACGTCCAAATCCAATCTCACGTGGCGATTGTTATAATCGAACATGAATATTCGTCTGGGGATGGAGTAATCGTACCGAAATGGGACGTCGCCCGATTCAATCAGACAACGAGCCGGCTGCGAATCTTCCAAGACCACATTATTCAGAGACAGATCGACTCGCTTTCGGTTGCAGCCGTTCATTTTCTATTCAGTAGGTCACTTAACAAACACATACAGCTATCGCGTCACGGACATCGGAGATGGTCGCATTATCAGGCAAGTCAAGTTCAATTTCCTTGTCTGCGTCTTTCGAAAACACACCTCGGCATTTCATGGCAACACAAAACCAAATTGTGTCTCTCCACAGTGTAGTAGAACAAACACCGCACTAATACAAATCGTTATTCCCCGTATACTCGATGCAACCCTGGGGTGGAATCCGCAGTTCTGACAGGCGAATGGAATGCAGCGTCCGCTTAATGCCGTAAACGAAAATCGCCTTATTGTGTGTGTACAGCGACAGCATGGACGGAAGCCGCAGCACCTGAAGGAGACCCACAGTATCCGAGAACTCTTCCGGTGGCGTGATTCCTATTTCATAAGCCCCGATGAGTAAAACGACCCTCCCACGGCTGGAGACTCAGGAGACAATCGGCATACTTGAATGAACTACTGCCGTTCAGCTCTCTGTTGAGCAGGCTAGTGAGCACGCATGTACTGCCTCGAATGAGAATGTGTAATCGCGAAAAGAGAGTCCGTTGTTCCTTCGACTAGATTCAAAGCGTATCCACGCAATTACATCGTCACACAGAAGGTCCCCGATATCCAGAATGACTCGGCCAACGACTCCCTCCTCCTTGCATAACGAGGTGAATTGAGACACAGCCTGAAGCGTTGTCTTCACATAATCTCCCTTCTTCACGGAGAGTGTATAAACATTCGACAGAAGTTCCTGGTTCTTTTCGCATTCACTCAGATCAAACGAATGGCAGAACTCGACTGTTTCCGCTTTATCTACCCATTACCAGTTTGAACACACACTAACTCTTCGATTGTAGCAGATACTTGCTGTACTGTCCGCCCAATCCACTCATACTCCGTTGTGGCACCTCCTTCTTCACTGCAGTAGTTGTTTGTGGTCCACTCCGAAGTGTCGGCAGCTTGGAGCACCACTCCCGCACTCCCTCCGCCTCCATTGAGGAAATCAGCAGTACCTTCTGTTTTGACTGAATTCCCTCTGCAGCAATCAATTTCACAATGCATTTCCCCTGATGAATGAAGGAATCCTCAGAGAGAATCATGATCGATCCCAACGGAATTCCAGACCCGCAGGCATTATTGAGGTCGCTGCATCCCGTGGAAATCAGACTCTGACCATACAACCAAGACTTCGTTCCCGCCAGTACCTTCTTGTTTCCCATGCCTTCCTTTAGAGAGGAAGGGGTAAACTTGCGGAAAGCGGACATTCCTCAGAGAAAAGAACTGCCCTTGCCAGACAGAATCGATAACCGCGGTACCCGCCTACTCTTGAGCATCAAATAGCACATTGTGTGCAAGGATATTTGTTTTGTGAAGGATGCGGTTTCATTTGTTTGTGCTGTGTTTACGTAATGGTTGTGTTGTATTTATGATTGATAGTCATCATATGCTGTTTAGGCATGGGAAGAATCAGCACGAAAGTATCCATTGTTTCTGATACCATAAGTGATAGAGAAGAGTTCCCAAGTGGAAGCAGAGAGTTAGTCAACAGAAGACCGGAATGGGGAAGAATGGCGAGGGTATAGTTGATACTACGGGGGGATCGCATTTGAAAACAAAGAGGCATTATGCTGATTTGAAGTATTCTGTTATTGACAGTATTGACGTTGTCTCTGGTTCTAAGTCTTAGGAAGTTCTCTGTATAGCGCAAAATCCAGCAGGGATGAAGATAGGGATGCAGAGGAGAAGGAGGAGAAGATTTCAGCGAGTAGCAAGCTCGCTCGTGATGAGGAAAGGAGTGTATCCAATAGTGATGAGAAGGATGTGGATAAGAGAGTGTCAAAGGCCTATGATGACGAGAATGAGGAAGAGAAGCCAGTCAAGAAGGGTGTGAAGGAAGAGGAAGAGAAACCTGTGAAGGATATGGAGGAAGAGGAAGAAGAGAAGCCTGTGAAGGATATGAAGGAAGAGGAAGAAGAGAAGCCTAAGAAGAAAAGCGTGGAGGAGGAAGAGGAAGAAGAGGAGAAACCTGTGAAGAAAAGTGTGAAAGAAGAAGAAGAGAAGCCTGCAAAGAAGGGTATGAAGGAGGAGGAAGAAGAGGAGAAACCTGTGAAGGAGGAGGAGGAAGAAGAGGAAGAAGAGGAGAAGCCTGTGAAGAAGAGTGTGAAAGAAGAAGAAGAGGAAGAGGAGGAGAAGCCTTTGAAGAAGAGCGTTAAGGAGGAAGAGGAGGAGGAAGAAGAAGAGAAGCCTGTGAAGAAGATTGCAAAGGAGGAAGAAGAAGAGGAGGAAGAGGAGAAGCCTGTGAAGAAGAGCACGAATGAGGAGGGAGAAGAGGAGGAAGAAAAGAAGCCTGCTAAGAAAGGTGTGGAGGAGGAAGAAGAAGAGGAGATACCTGCAAAGAAGAATATGAAGGATGAAGAGGAAGAAGAGGAAGAAGAGGAAGAGGAGAAGCCTGTGAAGAAGAATGCGGAAGAAGAAGAAGAGGAAGAAGAGGAAGAAGAGAAGCCTGTGAAGATAACCGTGAAGGAAGAGGAAGAGGAAGAGGAAGAGAAGCCTGTGAAGAAGAGCGTGAAGGAGGAAGAAGAGGAAGAGGAAGAAGAAGAAGAGGAGGAGGAGATACCTGTGAAGAAGAGTATGAAGGAGGATGAAGAAGAGGAAGAGATACCAAAGAAGAAGGTGATTGCAAAAGAAGAAGAAGAAGAGAAGCCAGCGAAGAAGAATGTGAAGGAGGAGGAAGAGGAAGAAGAGGAGGAAGAGGAGGAGAAGCCTGTAAAGAAGATTGTGAAAGAGGAAGAAGAGAAGCCTGCTAAGAAGGGTGTGAAGGATGAAGAAGAGGAAGAAGAGAAACCTGCAAAGAAGAATGTGAATGAGGAAGAAGAAGAGGAGGAGAAGCCTGTGAAGAAGAGCGCAAGAGAAGAAGAGGAGGAAGAGGAGGAAGAAGTAAAGCCTAAGAAGAAAACCGTGAAGAAGGAAGAAGAGGAAGAAGAGGCGAAAGAAGAAGAACCTGCAAAGAAGAGCATGAAGGAAGAAGAGGAAGAAGAGGCGGAGGAAGAGAAGCCCGTAAAGAAGATTGTGAAGGAGGAAGAGGAAGAGGAAGAAGAGGAAGAGATACCAAAGAAGAAGGAGATTGCAAAAGAAGAAGAAGAAGAGGAGATGCCTGTGAAGAAGAGTGCAAAGGAGAAAGAAGACGAAGACGAAGAAGAGGAACCCGCCAAGATGAGTGTAAAGGATGAAGAAGAAAAGTATGGGAAGAAGAATGTGAAGGAAGAAGACGAAGAAAAACCCGCCAAGAAGAGTGAAGAGGAAGAAGAAGAACCCGCCAAGAAGAGTGAAGAAGAAGAATCAAACGTCTCCACCGAGAAGACACAAGAATCAAAACCGCTGGAGAGAGAAGAGGAACCCACAAAGAACGAAGAGGTCGCCAAGGAGAAGGCGGAGACTGTGGCGCCGGACACGGAGAAGGAGGACGACGAGAAGGAGCCGCAGCCCGACGAGGACGCCGACGAGGACGCCGACGAGGACGAGGACCGCAACGGCGCCGCTGTGGACCCCCTGGGACAGGCGGGGAACCGCGGGAATGTGCGCATGCCGCTGCCGCACCTGCGCTTCGCCACACCGGCGCCGTTCGTGGTGCACTACTCGATCGCTCGCGTGCCATCTGCCAGCCGGGAAGTGGTGACGGTGGACCTGCAGACCAACTTCAACGGAACGAGCTACTGCCACATCATGAGCCAAGAGGGTGCGGATGGCCCTATTCGGTGAGCATTAGGTACCATAATGGTGACGATGTCCGTATTGCATGCGTCGGTGAGTGGTTCGGTGGAGACGAAGAAGGTGCGAATGATGCTTCCGGAAGTGGCCTCGGGCGATTCCAAGCTGATTCCCTCTTCTGTCCAGTGCGAAGCGATTAATCCCATCGATGGCAAAAGTAGGCCCGAAATCGGGAGTGTCACGAACAGGCCGCATTACGACCCAGTATGTGTTTTTAGATGATCTGGTGGCATCAAAGCGCCTGTCCTTCTTTGATGTGGTGTTGCGCATTCTGGTCGTGTTGACGGTGATCGTGGTGGTGGGAGTGGTGTTCATCCTCATCGTCGAGAGGATCAAAAGGTGGGGGTCGTGGGGGTGCGTGACGCATAGAAACCGTCTGTACTCCTACGACATGTGGCATTGATTGGGTGCGCTGAGCTGTAGGGAGAGCATGGAGGGCTCGAGTCTTCTTCCCCACCGCTATGACTCCGAGTTGATTCGCAGCAACTCTTCGCTGAGTCGGCTGAATCCGGTCCGTTCCATGTCGGACCTGATCGACTCGCGACTGGGCGGGTCGGAGGAGCGGAGCCGCTCGCTGCGGAAGCATGAGTCGAGGCGGAAGCATGCTCATGGTAAGAGGAGGAGTGCGAGGGAAGGAGAGGGGTCTGGGATTCGCTGTTCTTCTTGTGGGTGTGGGACGGTGGGGTGACGAGTAGGTGGGGCGGTGAATCCTGCTTCGTCTGTTGTGTGTAATCAGTGTAGTATGGTTCTCATTTGGTGTGTTTGTTAAGAAACAGGAGTACACGTAGTTGAGAATGCCTGCGTCTACACATCACCTCCTCTCCCCAACGCCTTCTTTCCGCGTAGATCTTCGCCCTTCCCTGGAGTTTCACGACACTCATATTGATGCTCTCGAGGTGAGGAGTATCTGTTCATAACAACCTCCACCTTTTCTCACTCTCAAACACAAAACTGCCCACGTTTAGAAAATGCCCGCCCGTGAGTCTGACCGTCTTCAGCGACGGCAAGTCTGTGATCACGCCCACACCCATCACCCACCTTTCAACGTAAGGGAGCACTTCTCATACGCATTGCCAACGAGCGTGTTCGGCGACAAGTAGATTTCTCTGAGGTTGGGAAGGTCTGCGTGTCAACGTACACACCGCACCTACTCTCGACGGTGGTTGTGATGGACAGATGGAAGCACTCGCTGCCCAGCACCACCGACTGCAGAGCGGGCAGGTCTAACCCTCAGACAGGCACACGGAACGCACCCGTAAGGATGAAGTCCGCGTTGTAGAAGCAGAAGGAGTCGTGGTCCTTCTCTCCGAAGGCGAGAGTGCTCAGCGCCGGCAAGTCTACGCTAAACCACGCAAATCACTCCTACTGACCAGCGAGCAGTGGATGTAGTCCACGAAGGAGTGGCAGCCAACACTGATGCTGGACACGTTCTTGCAGTTGGAGATGGACAGTGCCGCGTCGCGACTGCACAGCTCCTTGGGACCCTTCCAGTGGCAGAAGCAGCAGTCCCCGATCTCAACGCGGCTCAGCTCGTTGCAGCCGAACACCGTGAACCGGTAGGTATTGGCGAAGTTGTAGCTCTTGATCACGAGCGACTGCAGCTTCGCCAACCCGCTGAGCTCCAGCGTCATGATGTCCTCCTCGTTGCAGCAGTTCTCGTCCACCACCAGCTGCGTGACGAAGGAGGACAGGCTGGAGAGATCGGAGTGCTGCTTGACCGTGAGCTGGCGTTTCATTTGCTTGGAGAGAACCTGACGCAAGGAGACGCTCTCTCCCTCCTTCTTGTACAGTCCGTTGTAGAGCTTTCGTCTGGAGTCTTGAATTCCCCTGTTCCACACTTCCTCGCTTGTCGCAATGCCGCTGCTCTTGTCCAAGACATACCCGACTCCATCTCGCACATAGATGCCGTCCTCCTCGCAGTAGCAGCAACCACCCGAATAGATGGGGTAGCGGTCCTGAATCTCGACATTGCTGATTCCATCTTCCGTTTGGAATGTTATCATCTTCCCGTCATTTGTGAACGAGTGGATGATTTGAAACAAGGAGTCGTTTCGGTAGATACCGTAGGAACGAAGATCACCCGTTTCCCGGTCATAACTGAACCCGGACCCGACACGCTTCATGGACTCCTCCGAATCATATTCACCTCGGTAAACCACAACTCCATTGTCACGATTCACTATGATGAGGCGCAGTCCCTGTGGCGTGTTTTCAAAGCAGCGAAACTCTCCATATCCAAACACATCTTTCCAGTTTATAACATACTTCAGAACGCCTTGCTCATACTTGCGAACCAATCCCTGTTTCCGTCCATGCACTTCTTCCCACGACTGGACCAGCACTCCACTGCAGTAGAGTTCACAGGATCCATTAACCTCAGTATTCTGATACTCGCAAATCAGGTATTCGTCTTGATGCTCCTCTTGGAAATACTGAATGCGATACTGTCGGTTGTTCAAACTGACATCTTCATAGGAGTAGGTTATGTAACCATTCAGCATATTCGGTTCAAAACGCTCCATCCCACTATATACTCGATTCTATGCAAGAGAAATTGCGCGTTTGTTGGAGTTCAGAAATCGGCCCTCTTTCCGTCATTTGTCATTCATCCGCAAGAAAGAAAGAATGAGGTCGCTTTTTGCCGTGCTGATTGTTGCTGTTGCTCTGGCAGCAATGACCCCTATGCCTGGGAAGAGGACGTTGGTTGTTCTGGAGAAGGATTCCTTCCGAAACACCCACTCGATGTTCTTTGCGAATCTGGAGTGTATCATGCTCTCATCTTCCTCTCATCATTGTAGCGAAGGGTTGCACTCTCACGATTGTCAACGTGAAAGACAAGTTCGAGATCTCGAGATATGGAGAGTATCTGTTCGACGATATCGTCGTCATTCTGGAATCGGACAAGAAGTACAACTCCCTGAGCCTGAAGGAGTTCGGCAGTTTCATTGATTTCCATGGAAGCGTGTTTGTCATGTTCAATGGCAACCCCTCGGATTTCGTGAGAAACTTTGCCGGATACAGTGGTGTGGAGATCGATGCCGCTGGTAGTAGCGTTGTCGACTATTTCACCTCCGTTGACGAGCCCGGCAACACCAAGCACACGAAGTTCGTCACCTCCAACTACGCCAGAGTCCACTTTTCTGTTTCCGACTCATGGCGTAGATTTCCAGAATGGTCGGTGCTCTGGCTGGCTCGGAGGGTCACATCACCTACAGAGGTATGGGCATGCGTGTAGATCCGAAGAACGTTCTTGCCATTCCCGTGGTGAGCGGTGATGAGGCGACGACCTCTCTGACCGAGGCGGGCGCTCCTCAGGTGTCCGCGTCTCCGGCTCTTCACGAGTAGAACCACGCCTCCAGCATCGTCCTCGTGGCGGCCGTTCAGACGCGAAGCAACAATCGCGTGGTGTTCGCCGCTTCCGCGGACGTCTTCAGCGACGCGTACTACATGGAGAACCCGGACAACCGCGTTCTGGGCGATCAGCTGTCTCTCTGTGAGATGTGATGAAGAGCGATGAGATGAAGGGACCTTCAAGTTCGCCGGCTACCTGAAGGCGTCGAACATCCAGCACTACAAGTACATCCGCGAGGAGGATCGCATCGAGAAGGAGCACGAGATTCTCGTGCAATCGGTGAAGAAGCCCAATCTCCCCACCTCCTAGTTCGTGCATCCACAGAAACTCATGGAGTAGTTATCCGGAGCCGGAGGTCGCTGGCAACAACGTGGTGTACCGCATTAAGGACGAATTGTACTACTCCGTCAACATCCAGGAGTTCGACGGAGAGGAGTGGAAGCCGTACGCTGTTGGGGTGTGACGGCGGTTTGACCCGTAGGCGGACGATGTACAGATCGAGTTCGTGATGCTGGACCCATACGTGCGGAAGACTCTTTCCTACAACGCCACCAGCAACAACGGGGATTACTCGACGGTAGTGCAGCGGTGAGGGGATGATGGGAAGATCATTCGCGCTCCTGACGTGTACGGTATCTACAAGTTCCGTCTGTTCTACCAGCGTCAGGGCGTCTCCCTGATCAACGAGAACACACAGGTGGATATTCGTCCCTTCAAGCACAACGAATTCCCTCGTTTCATCCTGGCTGCTTATCCCTACTACACTGCGTAGGGGAGAGCGTGGAGGGTGAGCCGTAGAGCAATCGTCGTGATGCTTGGCTTTGTTCTGTTCGTTTTTGTATTCCTTTTCTTCGGTGAGAAAGTGAAGCAGGAGTAAACGATGTTGAGTGGTTTTGTTGTTTTGTTTCCTGTAAACGCGTTGCACGCTGTTTTCGTGATGTTTCTCAACCACCGGCCCGAATTTATAAATGACCCAATTTGTTCGATCCGATTTCGCAGCATCTATTCCGTCTGTATCTGTTTTCTTGTAGTAGTTATCTTTCGGCGCTGATGTTGTAGAATCCAGGAGATGAGCATTTCCGTCAGTCACATTGGAGACAAGATCAGAGTAGAGACCACTTTCAAGGAAACTCTTTCCGGAGAAGTATACTGCATCGATAATAATGCGGGAATCCTCGTTTTGAATATCCTTGCTTCTTGCGCTTCCAATGTCGGGCAATCCTTCACCTTCAGGAAAGAAATTAGAGGGTGCGGATGACTACGATGTCACCATGATAAAGACGGATTATATTACCAACATAGAAGTGGAGCAGAAGGGAAGACTGGAGGACTTCGTTCTGCCCTCAATATCGCCTTCGACCATTATGCGGAAGGAGGTAGGTTGTGGTATTTCAACGTAAGCGGCTAGAAGAGCGTGGAGAACGAAATGCGCAATCGTAAGCTTCCTTCCTTCGATCCCTATGGGAACTACGTGTTTGCGCATCTCAGTAAATTGTACTGCCGCCGTTTGTGCCTAACTGCTAGTACTGTGTGCCAGTGGGAGGGGAACAAGATCATCGTGAATAATAACGTCACAATCGATTTCCCCTATTCTGCGGACAAGGTGAGCGGCGATGAGAAGGGCGTGAAGGAAGTGAGGGAGTGGGTAGGGAGTTGTGCGTGCGGCTTGATGGCTAGCTGGTGAGCATGGATTGATTCCAGTAGTTCTATACAATGTGTTGTTTGTTTGCAAACTATGTCCGTCTTGATGATTGCGTTTTCAGTTTGTGTGATTGAAAGCGAGTTGTTTAAAAAGATAAGGAAGGAAGCACCAACAGACCGAACTTAGCTCAGTTGGTAGAGCGTTAGACTGTAGATCTAAGGGTCG
>OIWT01004491.1_pt1 | contig 11224 bp, 18 predicted proteins | sample 1587701 | NCBI WGS metagenome assembly OIWT01 (sample SAMEA3888904, study PRJEB22519) | human gut metagenome | biome: human gut; feature: human-associated habitat; material: faeces | place: Denmark | collected 2009 | reverse complement strand
AAAACAGGGCGTTTTGCTCCAAACTGTGCCATAATGTAACCTCCTAAAGATTCTTAGACTTCAAATAGTTGTCGTAGACGCGCGCCGCTGCTTGCAGCGCGGGCATTGCGGCTTTTTCGTTTGCCGCTCTGATTGTCAAACGCTTCGGAATTCCGCGTTTTGCTGCACCGTACTCATTGATGAATGCGACCTCTGCAACACGCCGTTTATTTCCATCATTCCGCGTCCCCTTCGGATACACATAGATTGCGCGCCCGTCTGACGTTTTTTTGAGTTTTTTGCTATATGAAACGCTGCGGGCGGTAATCCCTTTTGAGTATCCTTTCGAGTATGCCGACGAAAAAGCCGTTTTCTGTTCTTTTGAAATGATTTCCGCCTCCGCCGTCAGCATTTCAAGGGCGACGGAATCGGGCATACGTGCAATTTCTTCAAGATCGTCAATGAGTTCGTCTAAGCCATTCACAGACAATTTAGCCATCGTCAACACCCCCGGAAATCTCGCATTCAAAAACGTAATGCTGACCGTTCGCGTCAGAGGCGGGCGTGATCGCCGGGCGCGTAAAGCCCCCGGCGACAAGCCGCCGCGTGATCTCCCGCCGGTACGCAAGCGAATTCTTTTCATGCGGAGTAAATAGCCCCACTTCGACAAGATAACGCCAGTGTTGCGCATCATCGTCCCCGAAATCTTCCGGGATAGCCGTATAGTTGAAAACGATGTATTCCGTCGCTTTGCCCTTGTAGGTATCAGCGGCGACCGGCAGGAGGTCGGAAAACATCGTTTTCAGCGTTTCGTTGACATTCATGCGCTTGCCTCCTTGAATTCAGAGCATTCCAGCGTGTAGAATTCGCGCGCGTCCGTGTATGCCCGCTCGACCTTGTATTCCTTGCCGCTGAACAGCAAACGTTCCTGATTGCCATAATCGCCGTATCGGACTTTCACGGTTATTGCAAGATCAATACCGATCTGCTTTGCGGCGTAGAATTCCGTGCGCTTGACGGATTGCACGTCCGCGAAAACGCGCGTTTCCTTCACGACTTCCGCCGGGTATCCGTCCGCGTCCGTGTCCGTGACTACGGCGCGGAGTATCACGACATCGCGCCAATACACGGGCTAACCTCCTTCCGCGACAATGTATTTATCCGATAGCGTCAGACCGTTCCGCTGCTCTTTGTACGATGCGCGGTATCGCTCCGCATCATCGTTGTCAAGCCCGAATTCAGCCTTTACGTACGTTTCGACCGCTTTCAGAATCAGCGGGTCAGTTTCGTCGTTCGCTTTTTCCTCAACAACGCCGCCGAGCGCAAGGTCTGCGCGGGCGGCGTTGATGAGGTCGGTAATTTCATTGTCGAAATCGTCGGTTGTCAGCCGCAAACGTTGACGGATAGCCGCGACATATTCGCTGCTAACTGCCATGTTCAGCCCTCCGCGTTACTCCGTTACTTTTGTGAGATGCACGAATGCACCGAGTCCGGCAACCGGCTTGCAGTCAAAGACACACGCGCCGAGGTAATCAATGCTGTTGGTTGCAAGCCCGGAATGCTCAGAGCGGACAACCGTAATGTCCTGCGAATAGTTGCCGATGATGTACTCGAAATCGCCGTAGTACGCTTCATGTGCCGCAAGCGAACCAGTGAAGTAGACCTCTGCGCCCATGATGTAATACTTGCCGCCTGCGAATTCGATGAGGTTGTTCTTCGACTTGTTCATCAGCGGGAAGAAATCAGTAAAGAACGTCGCCTTGTTCATGCACCAGACGGCATTTCGCTCATAGCCGGACGCAAGCATACCGTAAAGCGAAACTACATTTTCTTCTGTCAGGGATGCCGTTTTTGCAACTGTCACCTGATCTGTGCCGTCCGTGTACGCGCCGCTTGTACCCTTGCCCGCGACCTTCACGCCGCCCGGCTGATCGCTGCCCGTACCCGTGAAGATGTAATTTTCAATCTTGCGGGCGATGGATTCGGCAATCACTTCGACAATGTAGCTTTCAAACGCGGACAGCGCCATTTCGGAAGATGCGCGGGATGCCTTGACCAGCTTGACGATTTCGTAGCCCGTCAGGGAAACGGAAGTCAGGCTGTCGGAGGCGGCGGTAATGCTTGCGTTCTCCGTGTGAAGCGCCGCGTCACTGTTCGTGCCTTCGACGGCGAATTTGAAATTGCCGGGGACGTGGAAGATTTTGCAGCGCTGCAAAATCGGGGCGACCTCGTACATTTTCTTGATGATCTGATTCGCGGTCGTTTCCGGGATGATGGGCAGCGCGGAATTTGCAGCGGTCGAATACGCGCGCTGTTCGTAAACGCGCTTTTCATCGTCCGTCAGGGACTTGCCCTGCAAGGTTTTCAGCCATGCGGAACGATACAGCTTTTCCGTATCCTCTACGGGCAGGCTGCGGGCAGCGACGGGGTTTTCGATGGGATTGCCCATAGCCGAGCCGGAATTCAGCATACGTTCGATTGCCTGACGCTTTTCGAGTCCTGCATCTTCCTCATTCAGTTCGCGCAGTTCCTTTTCCAGCGCGTCAATGTCGGCGTTCTTGTCATCAGTAAGCAGCTTGCGGATTTCAGCCTTGCGCGCGGCGATTTCGGCGCGTCTTTTCTCAATGTTCATGTTTTTACCTCCATAAATTCAAAAAATGTGGGTTTTCAGTATGTCAAAGCTATCAGACGTTTCCTGCGCGCGGCTTGCTCCAAAGCCGCCAGTTCCTTTGAATGCTCCACTTCAAAGAAACTGCGCGCGGAAATTTCTGTGTCTTTGTACGCGGGAATATCCACCGCCGACACGTCGTATAGCTTCTTGACCTTTGTGATCGTGCGGGTATGCGTTACGCTGTCATACTTGGATTCGCGCACAGAAAAGGAAAAGGACATTTTATCGACATACCCGCCGTCGATTTCCTCATACAGTTCGCGCCCCGCCTGTGTGCCGCCGAGGTCGGCTTCCATGTGCAAGCCGCGTTCGTCGATGGTCAGCGTAAGCGTTTTATTGCGCAGACGGGCGACCACCTTGCCGCCGTGATTGTAGTTAAAAATCACGTCGGACATATCGCATTCGTCAAATGCGTTGTGGTCAATGACCTCGGAATACTTCACGCCGTCGTATTCAAAAAGAACCGTCGGCGTATCAAACACGACCGCCGTACCGCGCACGCGGTATTCGTCCTTTTCTTCTGCGCGTGGAACGAGGGAAAAATCCTGCACGGCGCGGTATTCGCGCCCTTGTTTCATACCCATAACGTCAAGCCTCCTTCGCTTCTGCGCCGTCCGGCTCTGCGGGCGGCGGGTCTTTTTCGTTCTTCGGGTCATCCGGCGGCGTTTCGCTGTCTGCGCCCGTCTGATACTTGTCGGCAAGTTTTGCATTTACCATGTTCAACGTCTGGACGCGGCGCGCACCTTCTTCGCCGCCGATTGTCGGCATATCGAACATTGTCAAAATCTGGTCAAGCGTCGCCGCTCCGATCTCCGTCAGGAATTTCGCCGCCGTCACCTTTTCGGGCAGCGTTGCAAACTGCACGGAATTTGCGGCGAAAATGATGCGGTTGCCGTGTCCGATCTCCCGTTCTGTAAACAGCACGTTCGTGAACGCCTGCGTTAGCTTGCGGAAGAACGGCGCGATTTCGCCGCTGTAAAAAGCCTGTTCCTGCTGCGGGGTAGCCGTGTTTTCGACGATCTCTTTTGAAACGCCGAGGTAGTCATAAATTTCTGTCTTGATGTATTCAAGCTGATTTGCCGGAATCGGCGTTGTCTTGTCGTTCAGCGGCGTATAGTCATACTTGGAATCCGTGACCACGATGCCCGCGCCGTTGTTCTCCATGCGCAAATTGTCCCGTACGAAATCGTCACGGCGGCGGTTCAAATCCTCATTTTTCACGGCGTTTGAAACTTTCAGGATGCCGCGAATGACGGCGACGAGTTCGGCAAACTTCGACATAGACTGATTGAACGTGTTCGCCGTTTTCAAAACAGGATTCAGCGGGCGGTTGTCATCCCCGAAAATATCGTTTTCGAGGAAATGTCTGCGGATGTGGATAATGCGGGAATACTCGCAGATATACGACGCGCCCGTTGCGAATTTGAACCGGCAATACAGCGTTCCCATATATTCAAGCAGTTCAAAATACTGCGCGTTGATGGGATAGATCGCCACAAGCCGCCGTTGACTGTCAAAGACGGGATACGCGACGGCGTTGTTGTAGACCTTGTATTGTGCCGCCAGCTTGTAATAAAAATCAGCCGCCGTCATGTACGGATTCGGCTGATACTGCAAGATGCGGTCAACGTAGTCATTGACGGATACCGTCGTTTCCGGGGACTGCCGGACGTGGCGCGGCTGCGCGGTCGATGCGCGGCGGGCGAATGCGTCCACGGCGGAACGAACCGTGTTAATATCCCACATATTGCCGGAATACGGCGAAAAGGTCGATTCCCACGAGCTAAGCAGCTTGTACGCATGAAAATCCTTGTCGCTTTGCTGCTTCTTCCCGAAGATCGACTGAAATAGCCCTCGTTTTTCTGCCATGTTGTCACCCCACCAAATACATATAGTCCTCGAAATCCCGCACATAGATGACCCACGCATTCAGGAGCGAAACCGCGCCGTCAATTCGGCGCTTGTCGGAAATCTTTACGGGCTGGATATTGTTGACCCCGCTTTTCTTGACTGCCGTGTTCGTCAGACACCAAAGCAAAACGGGATTTTTGTTGTAATTCACTTTTTTGTCTGCGAATGCTGCGCCCATTTCGCGCATCGGCTGCGACCATGTAAACGGGCCCTGCGCAACGGCGACCATTTCAAAGCCGTTGGAGGTCATTTCATCGACCCAGTAACCCGCGAGGGCGCGGTCATATCCGACTTTGTACGTGTCGATCTTGTATTCGTCGCGCATCTGGCAGAACCACGCCGTAACATCGGAATAGTCCACGCGCACGCCGTCGCATACCGTCAGCAAACCACGGTCAGCCCATGTTTTATAGGGCGCTTCCTGCGTGTTGTGTTCGTCCAGCATTTCCAGCTTCTTCGCCGGTAAAAAGTAATGCTGTAAAACGTAAATTTGCGGGTCATCCCCGGATTTGCGAATCAGGAGCGTCGCGCACGTCAAGTCAGTTGTCGCGGATAGGTCACAACCGCCGATTGCGTACGTGTTATACACGTCCTGCATCGTGAACGTCGCGTCGCTCTTTACTTCGTCGTAGCTTAACCACGCCGCCGCTGTCACGGATTTTACGTTGAAATCCTTGCAGAGAACGCCGGGTAAATCTTCCGGGTTCTTCTTTGCCCGCTCGACGAATGATGCCAGTGTAGAATAACGCTTGATCGTGCCGAGTCCCGGATTCGCCTTTATCCACGCTTGCGGGTCTGTCCATTCGGCGCGGTCATCCAGTTCATACAGCACCGGCAAAAACGTATCTTCCGTGATCTTGCCGTCTGCTATGTTGCACGCCAATTCGTAAATGTTATCAAACACGGATTCGCGTACCGTGCCGGATGTGGTAATCATAATCACGATGGGCTGTCGGCGGCTGGAGGTCGATTGCTTCATAACTTCGTACAAATTGCGGTCACGAATGGCGTGCAATTCGTCGATGATAACCGCGTGGGAGTTTAGACCGTCAAGCGTGTTGGAATCCGACGCGAGGGCTTCAAAGATGGATGCCGTCGCCGGAAAATAAATATCGTTCCGGCGCTTTTTGATGATCGCGCGCAGTTCCGGCGACTGCTTGACCATGTTGACGGCTTCGGTCAGCGTCTTTTTTGCCTGATCTTTTTTCGTCGCTACGGAATAGATTTCCGCCGCGCCCTCATAGTCCGCGACAAGCAGATACAGCGCGATAGCCGCAAGCAGCGTCGTTTTGCCGTTCTTTCGGGCGACCAAAAGCAGCGTTTCGCGGAATCGCCGGTATCCCGTATCTTTTTCAAGCCAACCGAATAGCGTCTGAATGAACGCCTTTTGAAATAATTCCAGCTTCAACGCCGCGCCGAGTGTACCCTGTGACTGCTTGCAGAATTGCTCAATGAACAAAATCGGGCGTTCCCCGGTTTCTTCGTCGAAATAGTACGCCGAATCATCCGAGGGCGCGTCCATTTCCTGCATCAGCCGCCCGTAAACAGCTTTGACGCGGCGGCTTGTGACGATCTCGCCGCTTGAAATCCGCCCCCAGTATTCGCGCACATAGTTCATTATCTTCCCGCCGCTTTCGGCTTCGTAATAAACTGCATCAGTTCATCGCCCGCCGTTTTCTTTTCCTTTTCCGGCAGTAGGTTGATAAGCTGATTTGTCAGTGTGGAAAAAGATTTGATCGTCGTGTTATAGGCGCGTAGGGCGGGGGACTCCCGACGCATTTTCTGTGCGCCCTGCACAAAATCCTCGATAAGATCGCCGTTGTTGATCGCGTCGGCAAGGCGTTCCAGCGTAACCGACGTGACCGCGAATTGATTGATTAAACCCTCCGCGAATTGCTTCTTTTCTGTGGGTAAATCACGGAAAAGTTTTTTAATTTTCCGCTTTTTCGCGTCAATTTTTTCAGGGTTTGACATATCTTCGTATGTCTTTTTTTCTTCCGCCATATAATGTATGCCACCTCCTGAATTTTGCGTTACCCCCCCCTCATGTGCGCGACCGGGGCGGTTCTAAACGTGGGTGAAGCGCGGTTACGCCGCCGGAAATTTTCAGCGGCGCACCGGGGGGGATATTGCGGATTCGATAACGTTTCCGTCTGCATCAAAAGCAAGACCGTCTGCAAGCGGCGGCGTTCCTTCGTGAATGATCGCGTGACACGTCCGGCAGACGGTTTCAAGATTATCTTCGTTCAGCGTAATCATGGGGTCATCTATGTTTCGCGGCGTTAATTCCGTCTTGTGATGGACGATGCAACCGGGCGCGCCGCACCTGACGCATAGCCCCGCGTCGCGTTTCAGGATGTACGCCCGCGTCCGCCGCCATGCTGCCGATTCGTAGAATGCTTTTGCAAATGCTTTCATTCTGCTGCCTCCTTGCAAAAGGGTAAAGGGAACGCCCTGCGCATAAGCGCAAGGCGCACGGCGGCGAGGTTTCCTCGACCTCCCTTTACGGCTATCAGCATAGCACGGATTTCCGAAACTTTCTGTTCAGACTTTTTTCAAAAGCGTCCGGCGCGGTCAGAGCAGCGCCCCAGCATCCGCACCGAAGTACAGCACAGCAAAGCCCGCAACGGCTTTATTGCGCAAATCGTAGATTGACGTGCGCGACGCATAGTTCACCTGTGCGGCAATTTCTTCTTTGCTTTCCCGCTCTATGTACCATAGGCGCAGTAATTCCGCGTCTTGCGGGTCAAGCTGCTGCAATACGCTGTCGATTTCGTCGATCTTTTCTTTCGTGCGGTTGATCTCCCGCGCAACTTCGGCAATCTCAATGCAATCTGTCAGCGCATCGTTTACACTTTTCGTGCTTGTGTACGGCTTCGACGTATCTAACGACGGATAGCCCGACGGCGAATTGTGGCGCATGATTCTTTCCTGCCGCCGCATCAGGTTTTTCAATGCCTTTTCAAGCATTGAACGTGATCGCAGCGTGTTTTCCGCTGCGTTGAAATAGTTAATCATAGCCCGCCTCCTTATGCGCGCTTTCCGCCGTGCCGGTATTCGCGCCCTTTGTTGTATTCGTGCTTTGCCATAAGCACGGCTTCAATGTCTACGCCCATGAACGCAAGGAAATCCATAATGCGCATGACCGCATCGCAGAGTTCGACCGCAACGCCCTCCGGCTTGCAGTTCCCCTCCGTATCAGCGCCCGAAGGATGCCCGACGTTATCGCAGATTTTTGAAAACTTGCAATTCTCCGGCGACAACGCGCACGTGCCGTAGATAACCGGGTTTCCGCTCCGCCATTCTTCCACGGCTTCCGAGATTTCAGCGTGTATCATAACCGCGACTTCCGGGAACGTGATAGGCGCATCATACCAACCGTGCGCAACGGCGTTTTTGTGGACATCCTGTGCAAATTCATTTACCGTCATTCTTTCCGCCTCCGATTCGTTTTTGTTTTTCGCTGTGGCTTTATAAATTTACCGTCCCGGCGGTAAAACCGGGCGACGATATACCGTCCGCCGTTCACATCGTTATGAAATGCGCCAGCTTCCGCAAGGAAATAGCCGGGGTACAGCTTTTCATATTCGGCGTTGTTGGTCGTGTCCCGTGCGAGTTCTTCCGCCCGCCTGCCGGAAATGCGTCCGTCACGTGTTTTCGGGTCAGGGTCAATCAGATTCTTTGACGCATTCCAAGCCTTTTTGCCGACGGGCTTTTTGACGATGTAATGTCCAAGACCGGCAAGCCCTGTTTCCGTGAATTGCAGGCGGCGGCTGTTCGCGTAGCCCAAGCCCCAAGCCGCCTCCACCGCGTCACGATCTAACCCGCCGTTGATCGTGATGTGATGATGATAACGCCCGGTCTTTCCGCCGCGTTCTGTCACGACGATGTATTTCAGCGGCGGCAATCCGGCTTTCTTCCGCATCCGCTGAATGCGACGTATGTAATTGCGGGCATTGCGGGCGGCTTCTTCTTCGCTTTCCGGCTGGACGGTATATGTCAGGTGAATTTCAAGATCATCCGGCGTGAAGTTCGCGTGAAGCAGTCTGACAAGTTTTTCTTCCCTGTGGCGCTGATTTAATTTCTTCTGCGCGTCGGTTGTCGGCTTGCTCCGGCTGCGCCGTCCGTTCGATTGCCGATATGTAGGAAAAATATATACGTCGAGGTACTCCCCGCAGTAGTAGCGCTTTTCCCGATAGATTGTTTTCATGCCTTTACCTCCGGCGGCTCTGTGGTCGTTAAGTTACTATCCCATACAAGCCCGAAAATAGCGGTTTCCCGCCGCTTTTCGCTTGCATATCGCCCCGGAACGTGATATTATATATAAGGTATGAGTAACCTTGTCTTTTCCGAGGCAAGCACCGCCGACGTTCTGCGAAAACGTCGGCGGCTTTTTTATGCGTCCGTTTCCGCCGCATCCGTCCAGTCAATAGCCTGTCCGCATTGCCCGCAGAATGCGTTCTGCGCGCCGTCTGCATTGTGCAAGTGTTTGACGCTGCCGCACCGCTTGCAGGCTAAAGCGGGCGCGGGGCGCGCTGGAAGGTATTCCGGTTTTTTCCGAACGCGGTACGACAACGCCGCAATCCCCATGCGGCAGGCTTCTTCTACCGGCTCAATGCTTTCGTAATGCTCCCGATGCGCGGGATTCAGAATTTCAATCGCACGTTCAATTTTCACCGTCAAACACCATCCATCTTTGCCCCGCATAGTCTGCAATAATAGCTGTCGTTAGATTCTGCGTTGCCGCATTCACTACAAGTGAATACACCGTCATCATGGTAAATCCACCGCCCATGTCGCACCGGCGCAACGTCGACGGCGGGCGTGTACACGGCGTAAGAAATCATCTTGATTGCATCCTGAATTGTGCCTTTTTTCCGGCGATAGTCCCGACTGCTCAGACTTTTGAGCAGTTCCAGCGTCTTTTCCCGGCTTATGTATTCATCAGTCATTGCTATCCCTCCCGATCATGTGCAGCGGGCAGTTTTTCAGCCGTTCTTTTGTTACCCGAATGCCGCGTGTACTGTAAATCGACGCGCCCGCCGTGCAAATGCCGTCGTTGTAGCGCCCGCCGGGGCGGTTTCCCATGCCGTCATAGTAGCCGCATTCCGCGCACGAACGCGGGATTTTCCGCATATTCGTGACGATGATGATTTTTCCGATGTACTTGTTCATTTTTGACTCCTTGCGGCTACTTCCCCGGCATTGAGCCGGGGAAGTTTTTGAATTCCGAATTTTACAAATCAAAGCCGGGGGCAAAGCCACCCGAGTAGTACGCGTCGCCGCTGGCGACCGTGCCGTCAGTAAACACACTCACGAAACGCGTGGAATAGCTGGCACGCGGGGAACGGAGCCAGTACGGATATGTGCCGTTTCCGGGAACTTCCTTCACGCGGTCGCGTTCCGCCTTGAAAATAGGTAACTGGAAGCTGTCTGTTTCTTCTTTCCACCATCCATTCGGGTCATTGCCGAAAACATCCGTTGCTGACGGCAACCACAACGAATCAAAATATTCGTATGTTTCGCCGTCGATTTCCTCGCATAAGTGTCGCGGCGTGATCGCTTCGCGCAGTTCGGCGGGCAAATGCGGCAGAATATCTTCGAGGACGTGTCTGCGGGCTTCGCTTCTGAAATATCCGCCCTTGTTGGTCATGGTCTTGTTCATCTGCCACATTTCGCGGAGGCAATCTTTGAAAACAAATCGGGCGCTATGCTTGCCGACGTAGCCGCAAACCGGCGTAATCGTTTCGCCCGTGTCAAGCGCAAGCGTGATTTCGTCGTGCGGGCGGATGACCTCCAGACCGCGCCCCTCCTTGATCGCCGCTTTCAGTTCCGAAATATTGATTTCCTGCTCTGTCCTGCGTGTGATTTTCATTGTGTGACCTCCTCAATAGAACAAAAGATGTGATTTCCGATGACTGCAACGATATTGTCGTTGTATGCCTTTGTGCTGAAAAATACCGCTTCGGCGGGAAGAATGTAATCTGTGTCGTGCAGCGCGGTATAAACTGCGTCGTACTGCGTCTGTGTCGGTTCTGCTGTCCAAAGATACGGCGCGGGGCTGAATTGCCAAACGTCCCCGTACTTTTGGAAAACGACTTCTTCAACCGTATCCGGGAATTCCGGCGACAAGCAGCGGTTCAGCGCAGTCAGGACAACGGCAACTTGCCCGTCGAACGGTTCGCCGCGCGCTTCGTGCCATGCAAGAGCTGCCAGCATATCAATATCGTCCTCCGTGACGTTCAGCGCCGCATAACGGCTGATTTCTTCCGGCGCTTCCTCCGGCTGTTCTTCCGGCTCTGTTTCTTCCGGCGCTTCCGGCGTGATCGTTTCCGGCGTTTTCGTGATCTGTTCCGCCGCTTTTGTGATCGCGGGGGCGATTTTTGTTACTGCGGCAACCGTTTCCGTGCTTGCCGCTTCCGGCTGCGTGTCCCGCTCTACCGGGCGCGCCAGCGCGCAGACACAAGCCGCCGCAATGATTGCGATGACGGCGCACAGCGCAACCGTCGGCGCGAACCGGCGTATCATGCGGCGTTTCCGCCGCTGCTGCGCGGTCATTGCTCTGTGCTTGCCGGTTCTTCTTCGGCAAGCACGATAAATTCACATTCGCGGGCTATCTGCGTCCAACGGGCGCGCCATTGCCGCGCGGCGGCGATAATCGCA
>OIWT01004488.1_pt1 | contig 11228 bp, 12 predicted proteins | sample 1587701 | NCBI WGS metagenome assembly OIWT01 (sample SAMEA3888904, study PRJEB22519) | human gut metagenome | biome: human gut; feature: human-associated habitat; material: faeces | place: Denmark | collected 2009 | reverse complement strand
GCCTGCTCCAGATTGGTCAGCCGCGTCTCCAGCTGCTGGATATAGGGCAGGTCGTTCTGGATCAGCGCCATCAGCAGCGCCGTCAGAAAGGCGTCGGGACTGCCGGGCAGCGCCGGACGCTGGACCGCCAGATGGCCGATGCAGTCCGCCGCCACATGGTCGTGATCCACCACCAGAAGTGCGCCCTCCGACCATGTGAAGCTCAGACTGCGTGCGCTCTGATTGGCCCGGGGCGGCGTGCGCAGGTGGCCGGTCACGCAGGTGTGATCGGCCCGCAGCCAGCAGAATTGGGATTCGTGGGCGTCGGTAGGCATGACCGGCGGCGTCAGTCCCTCCGGCAGCGGCGCGGCATGCAGCTCGGCCGGCGAGAGAACCGCCAGAATGCCCTGCCAGTGCTCCGGCGGGGCGCTCAGCGGCTGCAGGCCGTTGTCAAAACGGTAATAGGGCATGGTGGGTCTCTCCTTTTATCAGCTCCGGCGGGACAGAACGCGGGCGGCGGCCGCCCGTTCCTCCTCCGTCAGCGCCGGGTCTGCGGCTATACGCCGCAGTTTGTCGGCAGGGTATTGGTTCATCCGCAGCTCCAGACGGCGGGCCTGCTGCTCCTCCGCCGTTTCCGGCAGAGGAAGCTCCGCCGGATAGCGCAGCTCCATGCGGCGGCAGACGGGGCAGACCCAAACCTCCGCCGTCAGGGTGCTGTCCCGGATGGCGGTGGGAAACGGGGTCACGTCCGGCGACACCGCGAAAGCGCCCCGGTCAATGAGTCGCAGCGCCGTATCCGGGCAGCGGAGACAATGGGGAACTGGATAGTCGTTTGTCATGGTGGGGCTCCTTTCTTTGTCGGAGGGCGAAACATTTTATTATACCATAAGGGGCAGGGCATTGCCCTGCCCCTTTCTCGGGTCAAAATTCCGGTGCGTCCGGTGTGCGGCGGTACAGCAGGGGTTTGCCCTCAGCATCTACCAGCGTGCACATGCCGCCGGAGTTGCCGGCGCAGTGATACAGGTACTGCACGCCGGTCTGGGTATCCACCCAAACCTCGTTAGCGCCATTGAAGAAGCCGCCATCCTCCTCAACCTTAATGAAACGCGTGTCTTTCTTTGCCATAGCTTACTCCGCCTTGTCGCTCTCCACCAGCGTCTTGGCGCTGACGGCCAGACCGGCCAGCCCCTGAATCTCGCTGGGAATGATGATCTTGGTGGCCTTGCCGTCGGCCATCTTCTGCATAGCCTCCAGTGCCTTCAGCTTGATGACCTGATCGTTGGGGGCGTTCTCGTTCAGCAGCCGCATGGAGTCGGCCATGGCCTGCTGCACCTTCAGGATGGACTGCGCCTCGGCCTCGGCGGCCATGATCTTGGCCTGCTTGGCGGCGTCGGCCCGCAGGATGGCGGACTGCTGCTCGCCCTCGGCCACCAGGATCTGGCTGGCCTTCTGGCCCTCGGCCTGCAGGATGGACTCACGGCGCTCACGCTCGGCCTTCATCTGCTTTTCCATGGCGTTCTGGATCTCGCGGGGCGGCAGGATGTTCTTCAGCTCCACGCGGTTGACCTTGATGCCCCAGGGGTCGGTGGCCTCGTCCAGAATGGAGCGCATCTTGGCGTTGATGACGTCGCGGCTGGTCAGGGACTGATCCAGCTCCATCTCGCCGATGATGTTACGCAGGGTGGTGGCGGTCAGGTTCTCGATGGCGCTCATGGGGTACTCCACGCCGTAGGTATACAGCTTGGGGTCGGTGATCTGGAAGTAGATCACGGTGTCGATCTGCATGGTGACGTTATCCTTGGTGATGACGGGCTGGGGATCGAAGTCGGCGACCTGCTCCTTGAGGCTGACCTTCTTGACCACGCGCTCAATGAAGGGGATCTTCAGGTGCAGGCCGACGTTCCAGGTCGCGCTGTACGCGCCGAGACGCTCGACGACGTAGGCGCGGGACTGCTGCACGACGTGGATGTTGCTCACAACAAGAATGAGCACGAGCACGACGAGCACGATGACGCCGATGTAGTTGAAAATGGATGCGATAGGCATATTACGGTTCCTCCCTTTCTTTTCTGACGAAGAGCTTGACGCCCTCCATTCGGACGATGGTGACCATGGAGCCGCGGGCGATCACGTCGCCGTCCTCGCTGCGGGCGGTCCATGTTTTGCCGTCGATGTAGACGGCGCCGGTGGTGTTTTCGTTGTCGATGGTCTCGGTGACCTTGGCCGTGTGGTGCAGCACGCGGTCGGCGTTGGTGGGAACGATGGTCTTATCCAGCATTTTGTGCGCCAGCGGGCGCGTTGCGATCAGCGCCGCGATGGAGACCGCCAGAAAGACGACGATCTGCAGCCAGAGCACCGCGCCGAGCTCCAGCGCGAGCAGCGCGGCGACCGCGCCTGCCACGAACCAGATGGAGACCAGTCCTGCCGTCGCCGCCTCGGCAATGCCGAAAATGACGATGGCGGCGATCCATACGAATGTCATGTTGCCTCCCGAACCTCCTTTCATGCTGTGGGCAAGCGCCATCAGCGAGAGCAGAACGATAAAGATCAGCGTGCCGCCGATGAGCTTGTCATAGGGGGAAAGATTGCTGAGAAAGTCAACAAAGGAACGCTTGAGCGGCTTGCCGGCGATGGGCTGCTCGACCTCGGCCTCCTCCGCCTCGACGGGCGGAAGCTCGTCAGCGAAGAGCGCGTCGAGCGTCGTGTGGTAGCGGTGGCAGATGTAGAGGATCTTTTCGATCTCCGGGTAGCCGCGGCCGGACTCCCAGCGCGACACCGCCTGCCGCGAGACGTGCAGCTGCTCGGCAAAGGTCTCCTGCGTCATGCCGCTTTGCTTTCGGACCTCCTGCAGCTTTTCGCCAAAGGCCATTTCCCTGTTCCTCCGTTTCTCTCTGTGTGGCTATCCTACCGCCCGCGCCGTGTTTTTTCCACCAACCTGCGCTTGCGTTTTGCGTTTTTGCCTGTCCGGCGCGCAACTTTAACGTTACATTGCCCGCCGGAGGGGCGTTTGGGGCTTTTCCATAGTATACCATAGGGCGAGGGGAATTACCATGCTTTTTTTGCGCGCGGACGATTGCGTTTTTGCGCCGCGTCCGCTATACTGGAAAAAACGAAAGAGGAAAGCGATGGAAACGCCATGCTGCAATTTGCCATTCCCTGCCTGCTGGGGCTCGAGAGCCTGGTGGGCGATGAAGTGAAAAAGCTCGGTCTTGCCGACGTCCGCGTGGAAAACGGGCGTGTGCTGTGCCGCGGCGAGGAGCGCGACCTCGCGCGGCTGAACATCAATCTGCGCTGCGGTGCGCGCGTGCTGCTCGTGCTCGCGAGCTTCCGCGCGACGGATTTTGAAACGCTCTTTCAGGGCACCCGCGCCGTGCGCTGGGAGGACTGGATCCCCCGCGAGGGCGAGTTCCCCGTGACGGGCTATTCCATCAACTCCACGCTGCACTCCGTTCCCGCCTGCCAGTCCATCGTGAAGAAGGCGGTCGTCGAGCGGCTCGGGGCGGCCTATGGGCTTGAAACGCTGCCGGAGACCGGCAAGCGCTATCAGATCCGCTTCTCGATCATGAAGGACGAGGTGATGCTCTGCCTCGACGCGAGCGGCGAGGGGCTTTACAAGCGCGGCTACCGCGCCGTCGGCGTAGCGGCTCCGCTCAAGGAGACGCTGGCCGCCGCGATGGTGAAGCTCTCGCACTACAATGGGCGTGACCCGTTCTGCGACCCCTTCTGCGGCAGCGGCACCATCGCCATCGAGGCGGCGCTGATCGCCAAAAACCGCGCCCCGGGGCTCAACCGCAGCTTTTCCGCGCAGCACTGGTCGATGCTGGATAAAAAAATCTGGCTCGACGCGGCGGACGAGGCGATGGACAACGAATTTCACGACAAGACCTACGAGATCTGGGGCGGCGACATTGACCCGCGCGCCGTTGAGATCGCGCGGCACAACGCGGAGCTTGCCGAGGTGGACGATACGGTGCGCTTTGAGGTGGACGATGCGACGCGCTTCCACTGGGGCGGGCAGTATGGGCGCGTTGTGACGAATCCGCCCTACGGTGAGCGTCTGCTGGAGCAGAAGGAGGCCGAGGAGCTTTACCGCGCCTTCGGCCGCGCGGTGGATAAGCTGCCGGAGACTTGGCGCGTTTATGTGCTCTCGTCGCACACGGAGTTTGAGCGCTGCTTCGGCCGCATAGCCGACAAAAAGCGCAAGCTCTACAACGGTATGCTCAAGTGCGACCTGTTCATGTACGGGAAGAGAGTGTAAGGAGGAAAACGCCTTGAAACACGTTTTTATCATCAATCCATCGGCCGGTAAGAACGACAGCCGCCAGCGCATCTACACGATGGCGGAGGCGCTGCGGGAAAAGCACGGTCTGGACGTACAGTGTATGCTCACCGCGTCGGTCGGTCACGCGGCCACGCTCGCGCGCGGTCTTGCCGAGAGCGGAGAAGAGGTGCGGCTCTATGCCTGCGGCGGCGACGGCACGGTCAATGAGGTCGCCAACGGCATCGCGGGCTATGCCAACGCCGCGATGACCTGCATCCCCATCGGCACGGGCAACGATTTCCTCAAAAACTTCGGCGCGGACTACGAAAAGTTCCTCGACGCAGAAAATCTCTGGAACGGCGAAACGCAGGCGCTCGACCTCATCGACTGCAGCGGGCGTTACTGCCTGACGATCGCCTGCTCGGGCATCGACGCGCGCATTGCCGAGAGCGTGCATAAGTTCAGCGCCAATCCGCACCTGAGCGGGCGCGGCAGCTATCTGGTCAGCGTGGCGGCGAACGGCATCTTCGGCCGCATCGGACGGCATTGGACGGTCTGGCTGGACGAGGAGAGGATCGAGGACGACTTCGCCCTCGTCTCCATGTGCAACGGACGCTACTACGGCGGCGGCTCCACGCCGGTGCCGGAGGCGCGGATGAACGACGGCGTGCTGCACACGGTTTTGGTGAAGAACATCAGCAAGCTCCGCTTCGCGCGGCTCTTCCCGGACTACTCTGCGGGAAACCACGAAAAGCTCCCGAAGGACGTGGTGCGCTTTTCCACGGCGAAGGTCGTGCGCATCCACTCCGACGACGGCGACATCGTGACCTGTCTGGACGGCGAGTGCTCCCATTCGCATGACGTGACACTCCGTCTGGCGGACAAAAAGCTCAATTTCTTCGGCCCTGCCGGCTGCGACCCGAACGCGACGGCGCGCTGAGAGAATTTTACCAAACTGTGAATTTTTGCAAATCGACCGGATTTTTCATAAAATCCCCTTGCAATATCGCTTGCCTTGCGCTATGATAGCACCGTTGGTTAGCACTCGATCACAATGAGTGCTAACCAACGGTGAATTTGTTTTTTCAAATTTGTGAAAATATAGAAGGAGGCACATTCCCATGAAACTCACTCCGCTTGCCGACCGCGTCATCCTCAAGATGCTCGAGGCCGAAGAGACCACCAAGGGCGGCATCATCCTGACCGCCAGCGCTAAGGAAAAGCCCTCGATCGCCGAGGTCATTTCCGTCGGCCCCGGCGGCATGGTCGACGGCCACGACGTCGTTATGACCGTCAAGCCCGGCGACAAGGTCATCACCAGCAAGTATTCCGGCACCGAGGTCAAGGTCGATGACGAGGAATACACCGTCGTCCGTCAGAGCGACATCCTTGCCATCGTTGAGTAAAATGCGCAAAGAGGGAGCAGGCTCCCCCTTTGGATTCCCCACCGCCAGTCTGCGGACTGGCGACGCCGCCCAAGGCGGCTGGGTCAAAGTATTTTTGCCACGCACATGTCGCGGCAAAAATAATCTAAACTATTTTCGCGTTCCGCGGAATTTCTAATGGAGGTACACTCTTATGTCTAAGCTCATTAAATCCGGCGAAGAGGCCCGCAAGGCGCTTGAAGTCGGCGTCAATACTCTGGCCGATACCGTGAAGGTCACCCTCGGCCCCAAGGGCCGCAACGTCGTGCTCGACAAGAAGTTCGGCGCTCCGCTCATCACCAACGACGGCGTGACCATCGCCAAGGAGATCGAGCTGCCCGATCCGTTCGAGAACATGGGCGCTCAGCTCGTGCGTGAGGTCTCCACCAAGACCAACGACGTCGCGGGCGACGGCACCACCACCGCCACCCTGCTCGCGCAGGCGATGATCCGCGAGGGCCTGAAGAACCTCGCCGCCGGCGCGAACCCCATCGTGATGAAGAAGGGCATGGCCAAGGCCGTTGAGACCGCGGTCGAGGCCATCAAGGCCAACAGCCAGAAGGTCAACGGCACGGACGATATCGCCCGCGTCGGCACCGTCTCCAGCGGCGACGAGTTCATCGGCAAGCTGATCGCCGAGGCCATGGAGAAGGTCAGCGCCGACGGCGTGATCACCATCGAGGAGTCCAAGACCGCCGAGACCTATTCCGAGGTCGTCGAGGGCATGATGTTCGACCGCGGCTATATCACCCCCTACATGGTCACCGATACCGAGAAGATGGAGGCCGTCGTGGACGACGCCTACATCCTCATCACCGATAAGAAGATCTCCGTCATTTCCGACATTCTGCCCATCCTCGAGCAGCTTGTCCAGAGCGGCAAGAAGCTGGTCATCATCGCCGAGGACGTTGAGGGCGAGGCGCTGAGCACCCTGATCGTCAACCGTCTGCGCGGCACGCTGAACGTCGTGTGCGTCAAGGCGCCCGGCTTCGGTGATCGCCGCAAGGAGATGCTGCAGGATATCGCCATCCTCACCGGCGGCCAGGTCATCTCCGAGGAGCTTGGCTACGAGCTCAAGAGCGCGACCGTCGATATGCTCGGCCGTGCGCGTCAGGTCAAGGTCACCAAGGAGAACACCACCATCGTGGACGGCTCCGGCGACAAGCAGGCCATCAAGGACCGCGTGTCTCAGATCCGCGCGCAGATCGCCGTCACCACCAGCGACTACGACAAGGAGAAGCTGCAGGAGCGTCTGGCGAAGCTCGCCGGCGGTGTGGCGGTCATCAAGGTCGGCGCTGCCACCGAGACTGAGATGAAGGAAAAGAAGCTGCGCATTGAGGACGCTCTGAACGCGACCCGCGCGGCGGTCGAGGAGGGCATCGTCGCCGGCGGCGGCACGGCCTACGTCAATGCCGTTCCCGCGGTCGAGAAGCTCATCGGCAAGGTCGAGGGCGACGAGAAGACCGGCGTGAAGATCATCGTCAACGCGCTGCAGGAGCCTGTCCGCCAGATCGCCAAGAACGCCGGTGTGGACGGCAGCGTGGTGCTTGAGAAGATCAAGAGCAGCCGCAAGGTCGGCTACGGCTTCGACGCCTACAAGGAGGTCTACTGCGACATGATCGGCGCCGGTATCGTCGATCCTGCCAAGGTCACCCGTTCCGCGCTGGAGAACGCCGCGTCTGTCAGCTCCATGGTGCTGACCACCGAGGCGCTGGTCGCCGACAAGCCCGAACCTCCCGCACCCGCGGCTCCCGCCGGCATGGGCGGCATGGACGGCATGTACTAAGAGACGCCGCAAAGCCTTGAAATTGCTTGGTTTTTGGGATGCGCAAAAGCGGATTTACGCCAAACTTACGCCACTTACGCCAAAAATTCAAGCGCATGATAGGATAACAGAAATCGGCACCTGCTTTTGAGGCAGGTGCCGATTTTTTGCTTGCGGGGGAAGCATCCGGTTTTGGCAGAGATATTCCCCTCAGTCCGTTAGCTTGGCGCAGTCGGCAGGGCGGCCGGAGAGCATTTCCAGACCGTGACTGATGGCGGGCAGCACCGCCTCCAGATTCTCCTGAGCCGCCTTGGGGGAGCCGGGGAGGTTCAGGATCAAGGTCCCTTTCCGGATGCCCGCCTGCGCCCGGGACAGCATGGCCCGGCCGGTGATCTGCATGGAGGCATAGCGCATGGCCTCCGGGATGCCGGGAGTCAGCCGGTCGCACACGGCAAGGGTGGCCTCCGGGGTCACGTCCCGGGGGGCGAAGCCGGTGCCGCCGGTGGTCACAAGCAGTTGAATGTCACCATCGTCGGCCATCTGCCGCAGCGCCGCTTCGATCTGCGCCTGTTCGTCCGGCACCACATCGGTCCGGACCACCTCATAGCCCGCGTTTTTCAGCAGCTCCGCCACCAGCGGACCACCCTCGTCAGGGCGCTCGCCCCGGGAAACACGGTCGCTGACCGTCAATACAGCAGCATGATACATATGATCATCTCCTCATTTCAATAGTAGAATATCCCTTGGCTGGATGGCGATCCAAAGCCCCTCCGGGCGGTTCAGCCGCCGCCAATCATCCCGTTCCAGTTCCATCCGCAGGAGGGGGGCACCGGACGCGGCCCCCTCCGGCCGCAGCAGGACGATGGTGGTGAACACATCCTGAATGACCCGCTCCACCGTGCAGTAGAAGGCGTCCGGGGTGCCCTCCGGCACCGTCATCACGTGTCTTGCCCGGATGCCTGCCTGACAGATGTCCGCCGGGACCGGCTTGCCGCAACTCAGTGTCAGGCCCCACGCAGGCAGCGTCACGGCGCTGCCTGCCGGTACGGCCTCCACGATGTTCTTGCATCCGGAGAGCCGGGCGGCGGCCTCCGTTTCCGGCTCGTGAAACAGCTGCCGCAGAGTGAAGGTCCCTTGCGAGGCCCCCTGATCCAGTACGCACACCCGCTTGCAGTTGCGGAACACCTCGCCCCGGTCATGGGACACCCATAAAATCGGCCCGGAGAAATTCTCCAGAAAATCGGACAGCTTCAGCTCCAAGTCCCATTTCAGATAGCTGTCCAGCGCGGAAAACGGCTCGTCCAGCAAAATGACCTCCGGCTGGGAGCAGAGAATCCTTGCCAGCGCCACCCGCTGCTGCTGTCCGCTGGAAAGCTGGGCGGGATACCGCTTTTCCAGACCCTCCAGCCGAAAGCGGTGGAGGGTCGCCGACAGCGCGGCGGCTTTTTCCGCCTTGGAACCGGAGCGGATGCCGCAGAGGATGTTTTTCTCCACCGTCATGGTGGGGAACAGGGCGTAATTCTGGAATAAGTACCCCACCCGGCGCTGCTGGGGCGGCAGGTCGATCCTGGCCTCGCTGTCAAACAGCACCCGGCCGTTTAGCACGATCCGCCCCCGATCCGGGGTCATGATCCCCGCGATGCATTTGAGGGTCATGCTCTTGCCGCAGCCGGAGGCCCCCAGCAGGGCCAGCGTTTCCGTCTCCGCCTGAAAACGGACGTCCAGATGGAAATTCCCCAGCTGCTTTTCAATTTCCACAAACAGGCTCAAGCCGTCCCCCTCCTTTTCCCGCCGGATACCAGAAAGTCCCGGCGTTCCAGCATATTCACCGTCAGCAGCACCACGGCGGAGATGCTTAGGTTGACCATTACCCATTTCATAGCCAACGCGTCATTGCTGGTCTGCCAAAGCTGGTAGACCGTGGTGGAGATGGTGGCGGTCTTGCCGGGGGTGTACCCGGCGATCATGCTGGTAGCGCCGTATTCGCCCAAGGCCCGGGCGAAGGCCAGCACCGTTCCCGCTAAGATCCCCTGTCGGCAGCAGGGCATCCGGATGTGCCAGAAGATATAGGTGTTGGAAAGGCCAAGGGTCTGCCCGGAGTAGGCCAGCGTTTCGTCAAAGGATTCGAAAGCTCCGCGGGCGGTGCGGTACATCAGGGGGAAGATCACCACGGCGGTGGCAAAGATGGCGGACCACCAGGTCATCACCACCTTCACGCCGAAATGACGCAGCAGCCACGCGCCGAGGATCCGCTTTGGCCCCAGCAGCCGCAGTAGCAAATAACCGATGACGGTGGGGGGCAGCACCAGCGGCAGCGTCAGCACCACGTCCAGAACGCCCTTCACCAGCCGGGGCAGGCGGGCGATATAGTACGCCGCGAAGACCCCGGCGAAAAAGACGATCACCGTGGAAATAGCCGCAACACGCAGCGAGTTCCATAGGGGAAACAGGTCCATAAGTTACCTCCTGAGGGGGAAGGGATGGAGGACCGACGGCCCGCCGCCGTATCAGCGGCGGGCAAGCGATTTATCGTCGGTCTTTTCAGAAATAGTTCTCGGTCAAGCGGCGGAGAAGCCCACGGACTCAAACACGGTCATGGCTGCGTCGGTCTGGAGATAGGCCAGGAAGTCCTGGGCGGCATCCTCCTTGTCTCCCTTGAGCACGGCGGCGGGGTAGATGACCTGACCGCACATCTCGGCAGTGGCGCTGTCCACCACCGTCAGACCGGCGGAGTGGGCATCGGTGGCATAGATGATGCCGCAGTCCACGGCACCCTCGCTGACCTGAGCGGCCACCTCCTTCACGTTGTTGCCGTAGGTCAGCTTATCCGCGACGGCGGTCTCGTCGATGCCGTAGTAGTTGAAGATCTTCAGGGTGTACTGACCCACGGGCACGTCGCTGTTGCCGATGGCCAGCATCACATCGCCGTTCTTCAGCAACTCGGCAAGCTGATCAAAGCTCTCAATGCCCTTGGGATTGCCGGCGGGAACGGTGAGCGTCACCTTATTTTCCAGCAGGTCCACACGGCTGTCAGTGACGATGAGATCAAGCCCGTCGGGGTTCTTCTCGGCATCACCGATGAGGCTGCCGTCCATGGCGTTCATCTGCTTGGGGGCGGCGGAGATGAACAGATCGCAGTCCGCGCCCTCCTTGATCTGGGTGAGCAGCTTGCCGGAGGAATCGAAGTTATAGGTAATGGTCACGTTGGGATTATTCTGCTCGTACATTTCCTTGAGCTGGTTCATGGTCTCCGTCATGGAGGCGGCGGCGAACACGATCAGCTCGACCGGATCACCGGCGGATTTTTCCGCAGGGGCGCTGTCCCGGGGCGGGGACCCGGCGGCAGCATCGGCGGCGCCGTCGGCCTTGGAGCCGCAGGCGGTCAGCGCGAGCACGAGGGAGAGCGCGAGGAGCAGAGATACGAGCCTTTTCATGGGCTTCTTTTTCCTTTCAAAATAGTTCTCTATCGTTATCCTTCGTGAAAGATAATGAATGGTGAAAGCTTCGCGCCCGCAGGCGCGAAGGATTTATTTTCCGAATGGACAGACCGGATACCGGCACGGCTTGCACCCAAGGCACAGCCCGCCCTCGCCCATGGCGGCGATATCGGCGCGCGTGACGGGAACGTCCGCCGCGACCTTCGGCAGCACCAGATCAAAGACCGTCGCGCCCGCGTACATCACGCAGCCGGGAAGTCCCATGACAGGCGTGCCGTCGTCAAAATAGCCGAGCAGGAACATGGCGCCGGGCAGCACCGGCGCGCCGTAACAGACAATGTCCGCGCCCGCAGCCCTGATGC
>OIWT01004472.1_pt1 | contig 11285 bp, 9 predicted proteins | sample 1587701 | NCBI WGS metagenome assembly OIWT01 (sample SAMEA3888904, study PRJEB22519) | human gut metagenome | biome: human gut; feature: human-associated habitat; material: faeces | place: Denmark | collected 2009 | reverse complement strand
TTCCTATCAATCAAACACAATCCAAATTCCATCAAAGTAGCAGTCTATCGCATCTATCGTTGTTCTTCCTCTTATGGATTTGAATCCTTCATTCTCACAATCATAAACCCATCCTCATTTGGATAAGCAGAAAGAAAGAGAGAAAGTGACACTCTTCTTCTCTCCTACCAATAAGCAATGGCTGCATGTGATTCCACTTGTTTCGTGTAGTTGCCAGTGCGATTACAAAATAAGAATTGGTTTAGGGTCTAAAGAAACAGAAATGCGTGAGTGATGAAGGGTACTAGATGATATTGAATTGATATTGAGTAGAACAATCGAGAGAAGAGTATATGGATCGTGTACTGTTAGATGGTTACGTTTCCGAGAGAAGTAAAAGGAAACGAGTGAACGGTGATGAGATTGAAATTGTGACATATCAAGGAGAACATTGTGATGAGTATTTGGTTCGAGAAATGGAGAATGGACGATGTTCGTTGTTCTACAAGGGAATCATTCAAATGAATTGGAAAGAAGTAGATGGAATTCGAGCAGGTGAATTCACATTGTATGAGAAGGGAAAGGCCTTGAGGAGTGAAGATTGGAATCGGTTGACTGGAACGGAGCGCCGTTATATTGAGAATTGCAAGAATGGACTGGAATTGGTGATTGAAGGAAATGGAGTGGTTTACAGAGGTGGCTTTGATGATGTGGAGTCGATGAAGAGAGAAGGAAGAGGAATGGAGTTTGACGAAGAGAGTGGAAGAGTGTTGCGATGTGGAGTGTGGAAGAATGATGAGCTGTTCCAAATCATTCAGGAGTGCGAGAGTGATGACGAGATGATTGAGTATGCGATTGACGAGGGCAAATCGAATCTTGATGTGCTGAATCGTCATCCTGTGTATGAAGGAGGATATGTGTTTGATGAAGCGATATTGAGACATGGAGAGGGTTATGAGATGGAAGAAGGAATCGCAGTGAGGGAAGGGACGTGGGAGAGAGGTGAATTGACAGAATCTACAGAACTGTTTGATGGCTGGTATGTGAAGATGGAAGAGAAGGAGCTGAAGGTGGAAATCACCCATTTGAATGACTGGTTGAACTTGGATGAGAATCTGACGATCCTCACCATCCCATCAAACAGTTGCAATGAGAGAGAATTGAGTATATTTGATGTGAGTGGATTGAAGCATTTGAAGATTATTGAGATTGGCGATGATTGCTTTGAGAATGTGAATGAAGTACGATTGATTGGATTGAAACAATTAAAAAGCATAGCAATTGGAAAGAACAGCTTCACAAGATACAAAAGCGAGAAAGGGAAGGATCCAAGTCGCCATTTCCAACTGAAGCAGTGTCCGATGATAAAAACACTAAAAATAGGTCGTGGCTCCTTCTCTGATTATTCTGTGTGTGAAATTGAGAATCTGCCTTCCTTGGAAGGGATCGAAATGGGAGATGTGCATGGCGATGATAACGATGAGTTTTCCTACAACTTCTATTACGCAAATCTGGAACTTCGAGGTAATTATTCCACATAGAAGTGATGATTAGATCTCCCAAAGCTGAAATCCCTCCTATTTGGCGTCATTGCATTCCGTAATTGTTCCCATGTCGTATTTGAGAGTATCACCCGAATCAAAAGGTGATGACGTAGACTTGCCCGAACTAACGTCCATTCGACTCGGTGCGAGTGCCTTCTGGTTCCATGGAAGTGGCGATGACTCTGAGCTTGTCATGCGGAGTGACTCTCTTCCCCCTCGATAACCACCAGATTTGCCGAAACTCAATTCTCTCGTCGGTGATACGGCTTGCTACGAGTTTGCTTTCCCGCATCACATCCTTCTGAACAGTGCTCCAATTCCCACCCCTTTACAACTAGATATTCCCTCGCTCACGCGTGTTGTGTTATCTGAAAAGCACGCCTTCCAATTCAAGGACAATGCGACGATCATCGGCAGTTCCCCTTCTTTCCCTCACTAACCCATAGACGTGGGTGCACTATTTCGTTTTTTCAACTCCCCTCTTTGTTTTCACACAAAACGCCCGCAATAATCCACTCAAACCCTTCGATGAAACGCCCATCCTCTTTCTTCAAATTCACACTCGCCAAGCCAAATGAGCAAGGAACGGGAGAGTGATTTGGAGAAGAGACTGCGGAAGGTGGAGAAGAAGGATGTCGCCGTGTCGCTTTATCCATAACCCCTTAATCCTCGTAGAACAGCCAATCGGATGGTAGAAAAGTGCTTCGACAAGTGCGTAGACACGCTGCGGTCAAAGCACCTCGGCGAGGGCGAGATTCACTGTGTCGAGAATTGCACCTCCAAGTACCTCGAGGTGACGAACCGCATGTACCAACGCTTCCAGGAGATCCAGGAGAAGGAAATGAAGTCGCAATGCCCTGTTTTCTAACAAACACGCGGAAATGCAGTTACACGCGTGACTCCTTGGCAATTCCAGATCGGTGCACGCCCACTCTCGTCAGCTTTCTGGAACCGTTCTTCGACTTCTTGTTCTTCAGACGCGTCCACAGGTAGAAGGCGACCACCGAGGCGACGATGAGGAACAGCACCACCAGGAGGAAGATGATCCAGCCGTTCACGCGGCCCAGACCCTTGTACTGGTTGAGTTCAGGATTCATGTAGAACGCGACGACCAGACGCTCGTCGAAGAGTCCGGAGAAGTACTGCAGCAGCAGCTTGCGCACGCTCTCCTCGGACGCGGCCATCGAGCGCAGCACCTTCGAGGAGTCCTTGTTGTCGGCCGTGATGCGCACGTACACGCCGGCCTTCTGCATGTCGGTCATGTCCACGTGCGAGAAGGAGGAGGTGATGTCCTTCGACTTCCACACCTCCACGTTCTTCGCGTTCACGCCGGTGATCTCGCTCACCACCAGGCGCAGGCCCTCCATGTAGTCCGTGCGGTAGAACTTCGCGTAGTCGATGGGCGCGATCGCGTACGCCGTGTCGATGTACGAAATGTCCTTCGAGGTGGGGTACTTCGAGCGGCACTCCGACTCGTCCGCCTGCTCCCACGACGGCTTCAGGTCCTGCGCCTCGCAGCGGCGGTGACGCTCGCCAATATAGCCCTCGGGGCAGTCGATGGTGATCATGTGGCCCGCGTGCGTGCCGGGGTAATCGCCGTCCTTCGGGCAGTACACCAGACGGCAGGCCTCCAGCTTCAGCATCGAGACGGACACCTGCGCCACGCCGTTGCGCGACTTGTTGATCTCGAACTTGTACTTGCCGTAGGAGTTCATGTGGTCCATCATCATGAAGCTGCGCGCCGTGCTGCGGTCGTCGAACATCGGCTGCGAGCTCGTCGCCTCGTAGCTGTACAGGCGGTCCCAGCCCACGCCGTCGTTGCTGCCGTACACCGTGAACTTGGCGGGGTCGCGGTTCTCGTCGTCGAGCGACGGACCCACGGTGATGCGGTTGATCCACTCCACGTGGTCGAAGTTGTAGCTGTACACCGTCCACGCGGGCAGGCCGTTCTCGATCCACTGCGTGTCCCCCTTGCCGTCCCACGCCTGCTGCGCGGTCTGGCCCTCCTTGTTGTAGAACTGCGACTTGGTGATAGTGCCACCCACGGAGCGCAGCACGCAGTCGCCCGCCGAGTAGCTCACGTAGGCGCTCCAGTCGATGGCGCCCTGCGTGGACTGCATGCGATGCAGTTCCACGGCGATCACGTTGTCGCCCGTCTTCAGCATGTAGCCGGGCGCCGTGCCCACGCGCATCAGCGCGCCGTCGAAGGTGGCGGACGCGGGCGTGTTGGAGCTGGTCGTGGAGGGCAGGTTGCGGCGGTAGACCTCGTTGCCGTTCAGGTACACGGCGCAGCCGTCCTTGTAGTAGACGCCGAACTCCACGATGGGGTAGGCGTCGCCGTTGTCGAGCGTGAAGTGGTGCAGGAAGTAGATGCCGTTCTGCGACCACGAGCCGATGTTGCCGTTCTGCACCGTGCTCCAGGAGGAGGCGTCGAAGCCGGGCTGGTTCCACTTCTTGTCGGGTCTGCCGTGCAGCAGCGCCTTCCACTCGGTCAGCGTCACGTACGGCTCCAACGTCCAGTTGATCGTCTTCTTGCTCTGGCCGGAGGAGGCGGGCTCCAGGATGTACTCGCCAATCTCGCTCTCGTTCTCGTCGAACACCTTCAGGTACGCGTCCGCCTTCCAGCCGTCGCCCCAGCTGTCCAGCAGTTCCAGCACGTACTCGCCCGGCTCCAGGCAGAAGGTGTTCGAGTACTGCATGTACGACACCAGGCGGCCCGAGTTGAACACCTCCTGGTTGTCCTTCAGCAGGCGCCACGACTCCTCGTCGCCCACCGCCATCGTCGTCTTCTGGAAGGTGATCGAGCGTCTGCCCGAGCCGGCATTGCACTCCGCGTAGCGCACGCGCAGCACCGTGCTGGCCGTGCCCGCGGAGCCGGTGGCCGTCACGGTGTACATCTGTTCGCCCGAGCCGCTGGCCACGCCGGACAGCAGCGGGTACTCGGGGTCGATGGTGGCGCCGGGCAGCGCAGGGTTGAAGGTGAACTCCTTGTAGCAGCCGTTGGGGGTGAAGGACACGAACTCGAAGGACTTGCCGGCGTAGACGGTGATCTCCGAGGAGGACGCGGTCAGCGCCGACAGCGGCGTCAGCGTCGTGGGGTAGGGCATCTCGTCCAGGTACGGCGGACGCGCCTGGATGTCCACGTAGGCGAAGCGGTAGGGGAAGCGCATGCCGTCGTCGTGGCTCACCTGCCAGCGGCAGCCGGCCAGCTCGTTGCAGGACACCTGCAGCTTGGCAGTGGCGGCCACCGTGGGGTTGACGCAGATCACGGCGGAGGGCACTGCGGCCTGGCCGGAGATGGCGTAGGAGCGCAGCGTAGTGGTGCAGGACATGGAGTCGGCGGAGCCGTCGGCCTTCATGGTGTTGAGCGAGCACTGCTGCACGGCGCTGCCGGACACGAGGCTGACCGTGCCGTAGCCGCTGAGCATGTGGATGTGGAGGAACTCGCCCGTCCACTCGTTGTTGGGGCCCTGGCAGCCGCTCACGGTGATCGTCACCAGCAGGATCATGCTGCCCGCGGCGTTGGAGGCGGTGACGCTGAACACCGTCGCGTCCATCTTCCGCAGCGGCTTGCCGCTGATTCTACCGCTCGACTCGTTCATGGTGAGGCCCTCGGGCAGCGCGGGGCTGATGGAGTACTGGGAGACCGTCACCTCGTCGGGGTTGGAGATGGTGATGGCGGACATCTCGCGCAGACCCACCAGCGAGATCACCGACGACGGGTTCACGAGACTGCCCTGGTACATGTACACCAGGTTGGTCGGCACGGGCAGCGCCTGCACGTCGAAGCCCACCACGGTCGACTCCTTGCGGCTGCCGACGTTGGCGGTGATGGTGTAGAAGGACATAACCTGCGTCTCGGTGGGCGTGCCGGAGATGCGGCCGTTCTGGCGGTTGAGCGACAGGCCCGCGGGCAGCGCGGGGTGCACGCTCCAGCCGCTCATGGAGGACTCGCCGAAGAAGACGGGCACGTTGTCGGTGATCTCCACGTCCTTGTAGTAGTGCGTGCGCTCGGACTTGTAGGTCAGCACGCCCACGGGCACGTAGAAGATGCTGCGCTCGGGCACCACCTCCCACGCGCCGTGCGGGCTCTTCCACTCGAACTTGATGCCCTTGTTGCTGTTGGCCTGCTGGTACTCCACGCGGAAGTAGTAGTAGCCGATCTTGGACACGGGGAAGGAGGTGTCGCGCGGGCTGTAGTAGTGGCAGCCCCAGTGGTTGATCAGCTGCTGCTCGTCCGCGCCGATCAGCTTGCAGCCGTCGTCGCAGGTCAGGCGCAGCTTCCACGAGCCGATCTCGTTCATGTACAAAAAGCCCTCCCACTCCATGTAGAAGTAATCGGTGAAGTCCGACGGCGCGCCGGGCCATACGAAGGCGGACGGCTTCTCCGCCGTGTTGATGCTGCTCCACTTGTCGATCTGGGACAGCTGCAGCGTGTTGCCCGCCAGCATCGGGTACTGGCACAGGCTCGTGTCCGTCACCTTGTAGTACGTCGCGCGGAAACCGTTGATCGGCGTGCTCGTCACCACCACGCGGATCTTCGCCGACGCCACGCCGTTCACGCCCGTCGCCTTCACCGTGTACTCGCCGGAGGAAACGCCCGAGGGGCGGCCGGAGATGTAGCCGTTCACGGGGTCGATGTTCATGCCGGCGGGCAGCGCGGGCGACACGGACCAGTCCACGGGCGCGCCGGAGCTCAGCTCGGGCTTGAACACGGCGGAGTCGGTGTTCTCGTAGGCGCCGATGAAGGGGTAGGAGATGAACGTCGGACCGCGACCGCCCACACGCAGATCGTCCGCCTGCACATAGTCGGTCTCGATGCCCAGCGACACGGAGCCCACCTTCACGTAGAGGGAAGCCCACAGGTTGAACTCGAAGAAGCGGATGATGAGCAGGTGGCGGCCGCGCGTGAAGGTGCCGCTCTGCTTGGTCTCGGACTTGCCGCGGCAGGCCTCGCGTGAGATGAAGGGGTGCTCGAGGTCGTCGATGTAGAGGAAGGCGCCATCGTCAGAGGACAGGCGGAACTCGTACTCGCCCTCCATCTTCAGGAAGATGTAGGAGTAGAAGTAGGCGGAGTAGTAGTCCACGAAGCGGCGGTCCAGGCCGGGCCACGTGTTATCCACGTTGTTGTCGGTGAAGTGAATGCTTCCCACGGTCTGGCACAACTGCGCGGGGTTCTTGTAGAAGAAATCGAAGTCGGGCACACGACATTCGGTGATACTATTCCAGTAGCACCCGATCATGCCCTTCGTAACCATGTCGCGCTGCGTGCGCGTCTTGAAGGTGAAGGAGGTCGAGACGGAGCCGTAGGAGTTGGTGGCCGTCACGGTGTACTCGTAGCTGGCGCTCTCCTCCGTGGCCAGACGACCGCTGATCGTACCCGACGTGGGGTTGATCGTCATGCCCTCGGGCAGGGCGGGAGTAATCGTGAACTCGGAAATTGCACTATCACAGTGGATGGGGATGGGCTCCATGTCAATCTCGGTGTACAGGGTCATATCGTCGAAACCGTAGCTGCAGAACGTGGGCTTGGCGAACACTACGCATGATCCGAACGTTTCGCAGCGTACCGGCAATCTCCACAGTACTGATCCAAGCGTTGTAGCCAATATAGAAAAGACGGGGATTCAACCCCTCCTTGGGAGTGCCGGAGATGGTCACCGTCACGGTGTTGGAAACCTTCGTGATGGAGTAGGTTAAACCAGCAGGCAAGTCTGGAGTAATACGGGGGTTAATGTTGGCGTTGATGGAACAGGTGATGGGATTCATGGCCTGGTCCACCTGCAGCTGGACGGAATCTGTAGAGCAAGTGAACTCATACAAGATCTGCGAAAAGGCTAGGGGTCATCCAGCTACACGACGCCCACCGATTGAGAGCAGCAGAACAGAAAGCAAACTCTTCATCGTAAGATGTTTTTGAAGAACGGGTCTCCCTATCTTCTACGATTTGGATGTCGACCCAATTATTCAATTTTACACAGCGATATCCCATATAAATAGCCACCATTCGTTCCTCTCCGTCCCAGTCATTATCGACGGTCCATTGGTTCCTTGTTTCAGCGAAAGACAGACTGCGACTGCTCTTAGGAGTCTCGTGAAACGTTTGCTCCTGCTTCCATCGATGTTTCTCCACCTTCTGGTGCTCCGCCACCCGGAATAGAAGACCTTCCCATTTCTTCACCACTCACGAAAAGAGAAGGGGGATTGCTTTTTCTTGTGTTGTTTTCCCTTTTCCACGATTGGCGGCAGGAACCGATAGACCATCAGTCATGATCACCTTCGCATAGAAGCCATCTTTCACAGAAAGAGTCGCAATGCGCATGCCGTGCCTTCGATGGCCTTTCTACTTCCTTCTGGTGGTCTCTGTGCTGTGGCCCGGCACTCTCGCAACGGAGCATGTCACGGAGAATGTCCGTGCAGAGGGAACGATTAGTGCCGGCGCGGCGGAGGACTTCGTCGTCACATCCCAGGTCGACTGGAATAAGTACCAGTTCTCCTTTTTGATGGTCATGTGCGTTTTGCTGTTGAATGGCTGAGTGGTAGGGGGAAACAGGAAGAGCCGAGCGTAATCGCGACACTCACGCTTTCCTGCGCCGATATTACAAAGTCCACGTTTCCATTGTGAGTTGACTCTGACTGCAATAGCGTCCTCTTCAACAACAACACGGTGAACTTCTTTCACAGAGAAAGCATCTGCTGGGACTCGGGCACGTCCTTTCGCATCGAAAACACGAGCAACGATCGGGTGACATACTCGGTTATCATCCAGCGGATGGATGGTGTGTTTCGTCTCCCCTCCTGAGGCTTAGACGCGGCCCAGTCCATGCAGGCGGATGCGCACATTGACGGCAGTCTCTCCGGCTACACCACGGACAGTCTCCAAACCTACCGCATATTCGTACCCCTCTCCTCTCCCTATCATCGTAGTTGTCCAACTGCGAGTCCTGCACGCCCTCCCGCCTCTTCTCCAACCAGGACACCTCCATTGATCATTTCCGCGTGGAGGTGAGCAGCGACGCCATCGCCTCCCTGGAGTGCTACCTCAGCTCCAGCGCCTACCCCGACAGTCGCGCCCGCGTGCCCTTCCACGTAAACGCCACTGCCTCCTCCGCGTGGCTGGATCTCGACTACTCCTCTTCTCTCTTCTCCCTCAATCACGATCTCTTCGTGTTCTTTGATTTGAGAGTTAATCCATAGCTGCTCCTCCTCGTTCGCACCGCCACCAATCGCCTCATTTCCTTCACGCTCGCCTCCCATGTTGAAGGCATTGGCTTTTCTTTTCTCTCATTGGTAGTGTCGCTTCTCCTCACGCCCAACACTGCCATTGAGTCCTCCTTCGAGTCTTCTGCCATGGATTTGAGTTTTGGGGACCCCCCGCCACTCTTCTCTGCTGAAATGAATCCGGGTGTTTTCGCTGATTCTGGTGTGTTGAATGGCAACACAGAGTTTGGTGTGTTGGAGGGCAACACAGAGTCTGGTGTGTTGGATGGCAACACAGAGTCTGATGTGTTGGATGGCAACACAGAGTCTGGTGTGTTGGAGGGCAACACCCATTCTGATGTGTTGAATGGCAACACCCATTCTGGTGTGTTGAATGGCAACACCCATTCAAAAGAGTGGAGTGACGCCATAGACTCAAAAGAGTGGAGTGACGCCACAGACTCAAAACTGTGGGATGCCCCCACACTACGAGCCTATGTGATGCTGGACCTGACCTCGGTGGTGCTGTACGAAGACTACACCCTCTCTCTGCTCCTCCAAAACTACACGGGCGACGTGACCATTCGCACCAGCCGCCACGTCCGCCTCCACTCCCACCCTCACGCCTAGTCCTTCCGCGGCCAGTGGGAAGACGTCACCACGCATCGCGGCGCCTCGCCCTTCTCCTTCACAGTCGCCCGAGATTCCCCCGAATTCGGTCTCCGCACCGTGCAGTACCTGCTGCTGGAAGCGAGTGCCGCGGCAACCACCTTCTCCCTCTCCATGGCTTACTGTAACAACACCGCCGTGCCCGTACTTCACGACAGCGCGCCCATCACCTCTTCTTCGCCGCCTCGCCCTGCACTCGCCTCCTTCGCCTTCTGGGTGCCCTCCGAGACCACGGGCGCGTTGCAGTCCATCACGCTCGCCTTCACGAACGTCACCTACCACTGGACGCACAACCACACCGTCGCCGCGCCCATCACGGTGTACTGCGGCTACTCCGCTACGCTCCAAGCACTGGACGTGGCCTCCTCCTCCGCCGTGATCTCCACCACCTCTGCTCACTACGACGCCGCCTTCACCATCAAACTCCAACGCACCACCGTCACCAGCTATCTTCTCATCGCCGTCGAGACGCAGGGCACCGCAGGCTTCACGCTCACGCCTACGCTGGCCTTCTCGCCGTTCCTCCTCACGCCCTCCACGCCCATCAAAGGCGACTTCTCCACCTACCAAACGCTCTTCAATTCCTTCGTCTTCCTTTACTCGCCACAGTACACGCCAATCACCATCTCCGTCTCCAAACTCAGTTCCGATTACCGCTCTCTGTTCCCATCCCTCTCCTTCTTCACATCTAGTTCTCTTCTCGTCTCCAACGATCACTATCCCACCTACGACGATTATGACTGGATCGCTCGCGCCGACGCCTCCACCGAGCCAATCACCGTGAACGTCACGCTCTCCCGAAACCACCCCAAATTCTGCAACAAGTGTAACTCCCTCCAAACACCATGAGAACTAGGCAAGTACTACATCACCGTCTATTTGGAGCACGCCAGAATCGAGTCGATTCACGCCACACAGTTCCTTCTCGCATACATCTGCCCCTCCAATCAGTGTTCCGACTGTCCCGAGGGCAGAGACCCCGACACGCAGTGCCAGGACTGTCTCTCGGACTTTTTCGGCTCCAACTGCAACGCCTGCGGAGATTGCCACCGCGGCAAGTGCAAGGACGGCATGGCAGGCGACGGCAGCTGCGTGTGCGACGCGGGCTTCACCTCCTACTCCAACTGCACGGACTGCAAGAGCGGGTACTTCGGGCTGGACTGTGCGGAGTGCCCGTCGTGCAACGGGCATGGCAGCTGTCAGGACGGGCTGAGCGGCGACGGCAGCTGCGTGTGCGAGAACGCCTTCGACGCCGCGACGTATTGCAGTGATTGCCTGTCGGGGTACTACGGGGCGGAGTGCGTGCTGTCGTGTCCGCGCAGCGGCGAGCGGGTGTGCAGCGACAACGGTGTGTGCGACGACGGCATCGACGGGCTGGGACGGTGTAGCTGTCAGGAGGACTTCGTGGGATTGAGTGGGTGTAGGCAGGGGAGGTGAGAGATAGAGTGTGATACGCGCTATGCAGACGACAAATGTCTCCCGCACTGCTTCGCGAAGAACGGCGCGTGCGACGAGGAGCGCGGCGTGTGCGTGTGCTGGGACGAGCACACGGGCGAGGACTGCAACTATTCGCTGGCGGAGAGCGTGAACCTGTACGTGCTGCTGGGCCTGCTGGTGGCGGCCTCGGTGGTGTCGCTGCTGTTCATCGCGCGCGTGAAGATCCAGTCCCGGAAGAAGCAGAAGACGGTGGAGCGCAAGCAGATGATTGTGGACAAGGACCGGAAGATTGTGTCTTGGCGCGCCAAGGCGTAGTTGAGGTTTCTTTGTTGGATATGCTTTTTGAAGGGTGTTCATTCTCTCAGTGATGACTATGTGGTGTTGAACCTTCTTCCATAAACCCCATTCCAATCCAATCATGAAAGCAATCATGAAAGCAATCATGAAAGCAATCAT
>OIWT01004468.1_pt1 | contig 11290 bp, 19 predicted proteins | sample 1587701 | NCBI WGS metagenome assembly OIWT01 (sample SAMEA3888904, study PRJEB22519) | human gut metagenome | biome: human gut; feature: human-associated habitat; material: faeces | place: Denmark | collected 2009 | reverse complement strand
GGGTCATTCTTGGGTTTATCGGAGTGTCGTGGGTTTATCGAGGTACTTTATCCTTCCCCGCCTGCCGCGGCTCCTTCACCACGTCCCTTCGCAGAGTTCATGAACTCCTTCATGTACTCCTTCGTCGACGACCTGCTGCTTGTCGTCATGTTCCTCCTGGCCTGCGGCTGGCAGATCTCGCACCTCCTCCTCACCGTAGTGCTGCGTTCTCTCCTCACCCGCAGAAGAAGGAGATTCAGTTCGGCGTTTGCATCTTCTGCGCCATGTGCATTCTCTCCTCCATCTCCTCCTACTGCGACTCCCAGATCGACGGGCTCTGCTCCGGCTTCGCCGTGGTGGACTACATCTTCGAGGCCATCTTCATCATCACCATTCTCATCTGCATCAACATCAGCATCTCCGCCTCCAGCTCCATCCTCCAGTCCTCGCAGTACAACTCGGCAACCATCCGCATCTACATCAACAAGGCGTCTTTCATTGCCCTCATGTGGACGTTCATCATCTACATCCTTCGGCCTACGTTCGTCGCAATCATTGGAGTCGTCGCCGAAGAGGGTGCTCATGGCGTAGAGAACCGTCCTTTCATGGAAGTACCAGGACTTGGTGGTCGTTGTGAATGAGGCCATTCTCTTTTATGTGATTATTCGATTGCGCATCCTAGTGCACCCCTACAGCTACAAGGGCTATTACCGCGTCAACCGCGAGATCATCTCCCGTACCGCTATGTTGGACACTTTATACGGTAGATATGAACCAGGAAATCCAGGAGGACGAGGGGCTGCCGTTGGAGCAGACGAACATTGGAAGAAACCGTTCCTTCTCTCGTCTCCCTCGCGATGGTGTTTACAACCGTGCTGAAGGTCCGAATTGGTTTGAGTAGCGTGCTATGAGCGTTGTTTGTTGTGAAATGAAACGGGGTGGGGGTGAATCATTCAAGCAGGGGTCGAATACTGGAGAATTGAATGAAGGCCTAATACTGGCATCCAAGACTTCATCGAATCGAAACGACAGGAATTATCTACGCTCTTCAAGTACAATACTATGGTACGCTCGCTTTGCCTCTCTTCTTGAGATGGGCACATTCTAATCGCTGTTTAGGTGAACGATCTCCGCTATCCTTCTGCTGAGGAAGAGGCTCAGAAGCACAAGCTGAAGCGCCTTGTCCAGGCCCCCAACAGCTACTTCATGGACGTGAAGTGCCCTGGTTGCTTCAACATGTACGTTTGCTGATCCCGAGGGGATAATCGCATAGCACCACCGTTTTCAGCCACGCTCAGACTGCTGTCGTCTGCGAGAAGTAGGTTTCTGGGTTTGCTGCCTTATGTGCTCTAGCTGCAACACCCTGCTGTGCACTCCCACCGGAGGCAAGGCCCGCATTGTTGCCGGATGCGCCGTGAGACCCAAGAAGTAAAGTGGAAGAAAGCTGTATGATTTGAAATCAAAGATAATTCCGATTTGATTTGCGTTTCTTTGTTGCGACAAACACACAACAGGTTGCATAAGTTACATACAGTGGCGGTCCGACTTGTTTTTCACGCGCATGTCCAACATTTCCTCCCGCGTCAACACGCGCTTCGTCTTTTTGGTGATCGTTTTCCACCCGCCGTAGGCACTGTTCAGACGCGTCTTGTACGTGAACTCCGTTCCTCTGCCCCTCAACAGTCCAACACGGTCCTACCCAGCACCCTGGTAAATGCCGAACGCGGCGTTCTCCTCCGCGTTGCGCTCCTTCTCCTGTTTCTCCTTCAGCTCCGCTGGAGAGAGGACGTCTTCCTGCTTCTTGCAGTACTCGAAGCAGATTTCCGTAGAAAAGTCCTGGCTGAAGGGGGAACTGATGGAGAGCGAAGTGTCGCTCGCGATCATCTTGACAACTCGGTTTTCGATTTCAAAGCTTGTTGTGAATAGAATTGTTAAATCAATTACGTCGAGGGGTGCTGAATGGAGATGAGATCGCCAATGGAGAGTTCCTTCAAAAACTTGGTTCCTCTTCCATACACCACAGAGCCTACGCGTTACTCGTGCAAATGAAGTGATATCCGTTGCATAAATGCGCCCCGTTCCGGTTTCGCTGTTCGTGGGCACCGTTTGCAGTTCCTCCACCGGAATGTAGCTCAGCGCTCCCTCCTCCTCGGCGGTCGCCTTCTTTTTGTGTGTCTTCTTTGTTCTAGGCAATCAGGCAGCCTCCCTCTCGCCCCACTTCTTCAGCGCCTTCCCCTTGAGCTTCAATCTTCCCACAATCGCTCCGTCGTACGGGTTGCTCATGGTTGATGATTTGTGAACAAACACGACTATTCGTCTGTCATTGCTGCCGAGAACAGAATGTCTCGGCCCCCCAGTTGGATCGTGGACGCGGCCCCCAGCTCCACCTCCCCCTCTTCAAGCGAGAGGGACGCGCCGTTCACCTTCACCTTCGCGGCGTCGTGGATGCAGCTCACGCACCAACTCCGCTTGTCCGCGCTCCAGTGTATGTCGATCGCGCGCTGCGGCGTGCCGTCGTCCACCACCGTCAGGTCCGCACTGCCCAGTCGCTCCATGGTGCTACGCCTCACGCCCCGTCTTTTCACCTACTCTTCCACCACGGGGTTGGCCTTCTGCAGTCGCCGGAACACCTCCAGCGGCATGCCGCCCACGACGTAGTGCGGGCTGGCAACATAGAACTCCCGCCGGTGCACGGAGAGCCGCGCGCAGGCGAGCGGCGTGGTGATGGGCGCGCTGTACTTCTTGAAGGCGCGGTAGTTGTGCACGCGGGACAACACGTCGCGGAGGAGAACGTGGGGGTGGAGACTGGAGTACCCGTACTCGTCGAGACAGAAGGCCACTGTGTCTATGCGTCACGCCGAAGGAGAGTGCGCACATAAGTCGTCCTCGTGCTCCCGCAGGAAGGTGCCCTTGAGCACGACGTCTGTGGGGAGCGGCGCGGCTTTGGCGGACTGCCACGTGCTGTTCCAGAGGGCGCTGTTGCTGTACACCCACTTAAGGAGCTGCTGCCGGTTGGTGAGGGGCGCGCACCGGTTGCATGCACTCGGCTGCTTCTCTGTGTAGGGTACGGCCGGTACGTCGTGGACATCGGCACCCTCATTTTTTGCAGAAGAGAGAGGTTCCTCGCCCGCTCCTTTTTCCGAACCTCTCGCCGTGTGAAGTACTCGTATTCCGTCCTCCGCATATCCTTCAGAGCCCCGGAATGCAGCAAGTCCACTTCGGACCGTTGGAGAATCGTCAGAATCGCATCCGAGTTGCACTTTTCATCACGATGCAGATCCGAAACCTCGCTGATTACGTCCAAATACGAGGACTGTTTCATTCTACTCCATGATACACTCAAATTGCAGCCCACCCAGGCACTGTATCTAACTTCTCTTCCATGTGCACTTCGTTTATTGGATACCACTTAAACGCGTCTTCGCACTCCACAAACAGCCGATTTGTCTCCCTGTCATAGTACAGAGCTTTTCCTTCCTTTGAAATATCGGGAGACAGTTGGATCACGCAGCGGCTCATTCGTTTTTGTCTTTTGAATCGGCCGAAATCGCGCCTACTCTCGGATCCGGACAAATGGCTCCGAATTCCGTCACGTCTTGATTCGCTTCAAACGCCTCAAATGCTCGAAGAGTACCTTCGAAACCTATCTCGGTCGCAATTTGAGGAATTGTAGGCGGCTCTGCGATTGATAGTTGTGTCTTATCTGCAGATTCAAGGAGCTCGGCTCCATTCACACGCTCCTGCAGTTGCTTCCGAACGAGTGCCGGCAGTACATGCCCATGGGATGAAATGTTACGCAATAGGATCTTCAATCTTCTGTTTTGTGTGAATGAGCCGGTTCTGCAAGACCAGGTGATATCCAACTTTCAAAACACGCCTACAGAAATAGTGCTGGGATACGTACGCCAGGTATTCTTTGATCTCTGCCTCTCCCCTAGCTTTTGGACTACCATATCGTGGAGACGGTGAACGGGCAGGAAGCAGCCTCGCTTTCTCTTGCAATCAATTCCATTTTCTACCAAACCTATATGGTGACGTATTCTTCCGTGTTTTCCCTCTAGAACAGCATCGTCACAAACCAGCACTGCAAGTGGGCATCCAAAGCGTCCAAGGAGTACAAGGAGATGAATGACGAGAGCACCAAGTACTGCGAGCAGTGCTACAGTCGCAACAACTCCCTCCTCCTCAACCCGGTAGTTCCGGCACGGAGGCATGACGATCAGTCCAACGCCACGAGCGATCCCAACAACGACCGGCTCCTGTCGCTGTTCCGCAGCTGCGGACTCATTTCCGCCGACTCCCGCGGGTACCCCTGGCAGACGGTCCTGACCCGCAGAGGCAGCCACTACACGACGACGCCGCGCGGGTTCCAGTTCCTGCTGATGACGTTCCACGACCAGGTGGGCTTCCTGCTGCAGCACCTGCTGGCCGCCACGGCCAACCCCGTTCCCTTCTTCTCCTTCCTCTTCAACCTCCCGCAGATGACGCCGCGCATGCCCTACCGCGTGGCCAAGCTCACGCCGGAGCAGACGGCGCTGTTCCCGCTGTTCCACCTCGTCGGGCTCGTGTAGCCGCCCCCACGCCCCCTCACTCGCAGCTACGCCCGGCGCCTCAACAACGAGGACTTCTTCTACGTCACGCACGTCGGCGCCGACTTCCTCTACCCCTCCGCCGCCTCCGGTGGGTCCGCGCGCGCGCCTTGACCGTAGATGCGGCGGCCTTCTCCATGCGCATCAAGTCGACGCTGAAGATCGTCGTGGAGTCCAACTTCCACGTGTACGCCTTCGGGCCGCTGAGGGAGAACGCGCTGCACATCCAGATCCTGTCGCAGTTCATCGAGAAGCGAGTGCGCGCGGCGCGCGGGCGTCAGCCGTAGACGCTGCTGCCGAACATGGTGGCGTTCCTGATCACGCGGAACAGCATCGTGAAGGCGATGCGCAACGGGATCACGGCGGACCAGATCTGCTCCTTCCTGGAGGAGTACTCCGAGAACGACGTGCTCATGAAAGAGGCAGATGCGAAGCTGGAGCGGTCCAACCCCGGACTGCACATGAACGGGAAGGTGGAGGACCTGAACATCCGCAGCGAGAACGGCGTGTACTACAAGATCCCCATGAACATCACGGACCAGATCTACCTGTGGGAGGTGCGGGCGGGCGGTGGGAGTGAGGCGTAGCGCGAGCTGAACCGAGCCTCCTACAAGAAGGCGTTTTTGTACAAGTGTCCGGACGCGAACGTGTTCAGCAAGGTGGGGGCAGAGGTGTGCGATGAGGCGCAGATCACCGACCGGAGCGACGTGTGCGAGTGCATCGTGTACCAGGATGTGAAGAAGCGCGTGATCGTGGTGACGGCACGCGGCAAGGAGCTCATCGACCGCTACATCCGTGTATAATCCTCTGTTTGTCACAAACAGGTAATAGCAACAGATAAGCCACCCAGCCCAGCAGAGCCAACATCCCCACGCACACACCGCTACGCACCGCGCCGTCCTTGCACTGCAGGTCGCCTTTCACCACGCTCTCCGGCGACCCGCCCGTGGTGCAGTGCGGGCAGGTGTAGCCCTCGAAGCACACGCACATGCCGCCCTCGCACTTCCCGCCCGTCTTCTCGGGGTTGTCGAAGTCCGGTCCGAAGTTGCCGCAGTCCTTGTTGGAGGCGCAGGCGCCGCCGCCGTGCACCATCGCCGCGGCGTTGCACTCCTTGCCGATCTTGTCGCACGCGGGACACGTCCAGCCCTTGTAGCACTCGCACGTGTGCGTCGTCGGGTTGCAGATGCCGCCCACGCCGTTGCCGCAGTCCGTATCCTCCTCACAGGGTTTCGAGCCCCGCGGCTGCGTGTCGCACAGCGTGCCCGAGTACCCCGGGTCGCACACGCACTGCCCGCCCAGCGCCAAGGAACACACACCGTGCTCGCCGCAGTCCAGACTGTCGCACACCTACGCTTCACGCGCCCCGCGCGGCCCTGCGTTCACGTTGCAGAACTGGCCCTTGAAGCCCGCCTCGCAGATGCACACGCCGCCCTGGCACACACCATGCTTGCCGCAGTTCACTCGGTCACAGGGACACACTGCGTCTGCGCCTCACGCCTCACGCCCACGCCCACTGCCGCGAATCACGTCCAGCGCCAGCGCCGAGCAGTGGCTGCACACGTAGCCGCTGTTGCAGGTGCACGTGCCGTCCAGACACACGCCCTTGCCGTTGCAGTCCTCGTCGTCGTAGCAGCGCCCGCCGCCGTGCACGTAGTCGCCGCAGGTCGCGCCGATCAGGATGTCCTCGTTCAGCCCCATCTCACAGTAGGGACACAGCCAGTTGCTGTAGCACACGCACTGGTTCTCGATGCACAGCCCCTTGCCGTGGCACTCGCTGTCCTCCGTGCAGTAACCGCCGCCCCACTGCACGTCGCAGATGTCCACGCTGTTGGTGCTCCCGTCGATGAGCGCGCGGATGGTCGTGTAGTCCCCGTAGTCGTCCAGTACCATTCGCGCCCCGCAGTTGTTGCACCCGAAGCCGTCGTAGCAGCTGCACTTTCCGTTTCTGCGTCAGTACAGGAGATGAAAACGTACAAGCACTGTCCCGAGAGCGAATCAGTCACTTCACGGGATTGCTCCAGGTCGGCTGCGGGGATGCCGCACTGCACATTCTTCGTACCTGGAGTTGAGCGCAATCGTCAACGGGCTACACTCCTTCCCTCCAATGATGGTTGTCGCGGATAGCGAAAACCCAATGAACAGCAGAACAGGAATCATTTTGTAGGCGAATGACGGTGCAGTCCGGGAGGGATATGGAGGCGTGAAGATGCGAAGAAGCAGGCTCTCAAACGGAGCCGAATGATACTGACACTCATTTTACATTGATTGAAGGTGGAGTATCACAACAGAGAGCAATGCGCGTGAATCACCGACTTTTCCCCTATGCGGCCCACAATGACACGCACACATCCAAAGAAGCCGTTCCATTCACATAACAGGGATAGTGCCGAGAACCCACTCCCCCCAAATACTGAATCCACGCTGGTTTTAGGATAATAGGGTTCGCTCCAACCGAAGATGGAATACGACGAGGAGATTAGCATCCGGTACGAGAGCGGAACAATGGAAGATGCGAACGCGTACTTCGATGCTGTGGCGGAAGGCGATTACGACAAAATGGTATCCCTGCTTGACCAGGGAAAGGCCAACGTGAACCAAACCGATTCGGACGGTTTTTCGGCGCTGATGATTGCTGCGTCGGAATGTCAGGAGAAGATCGTGGAGGAATTGATCAAGAGAGACTGCAGCGTGAACAGCGTTACGCTGACCAAGAACAACACGTCCTTGCTGTTTGCGGCAAAGGTGAGTGCTTTCCTTGCCCGTCATGGAGTAGGGAGGAAACGTGAATATTGGAAGAATGATATTGAAGAAGAATCACAAGCTAATCAACCAATGCAACTTCTCTGGGGGTGGGCAGCCATCTGTTTCTCGTGATGGATAGAGACGCCGCTGTTGTGGTCGTGCTACTTCGGACATTACGATTTCTTCATGTTCTTGCTGAGTGAACATGCGGAGGTGCGGGCGATGAGCGCCAACGACTCCACCTGCTTGATCGGAGCGTGCATCGGAGCGGAGAAGGAGCGCGTGAAGATTGTGAAGGAGATCCTTCGATTGTGCCCTTTCGTCCGTCCGCTCATTGCTAGGTGCCCCAAGATGATCGACGTTCAGGATGTGGACGGTAAATCCGCTCTCCACGTCGCGGCCTCCACCGGCAATCTGGACTGCGTGAATTGCCTGCTGGACGCTGGTGCGGACTGCACGCTGCGCGACATCAAGGGCCTGACCCCGCTGCAGGTGGGCGCGGCCGCGCGAGGTGACGCGTAGCAGGCGGAGAAGGCGTGCTACCCCGAGTGCGCGGAGGTGCTGGAGAAGCGGTGGAAGGAGCTGGAGAACAACGCGCGCGAGGAGCTGGAGGAGCTGCTGCGCGCGGAGGGCTACGACATGAAGGACCTGTTGGTGCGGCGCGGCGGCGTGAGCGGTAGGGAGCAGTCGGGCAAGGGCCACAAGAAGAGCAAGAAGAAGGCGCGCGTGGCGGAGAAGCACACGAGCCACCCGAACTACATGTGCGACCACTGCAAGAACAAGCGGTGCATCGTGGGCGTGCGGTACTCCTGCAAGGTGGGTGCGGGCGTGGTGTGTGAGGCGCAGGAGTGCGAGGACTACGACCTGTGCGAGGCCTGCTTCGCGCACGCGGCGGAGTTCCACCCGCACCGGCACTTCCTGGCGTTCGACCCGCCGCAGCCGGACGTGTTCGGCATCCTGCGCGAGGGCAAGGGGCGCGAGGTGGAGGTGAAGGAGGTGAAGAAGGAAGAAAAGGGGGAAGAGGAGAATGATGAGAAGGAGGAAGAGAAGAAGGAGAAGGAGGAGAAGGAGGAGAAGGTTGAGGAGAAGAAGGAAGAGATGAAGGAAGAGAAGGAGGAGAAGGCGGAGGAGGACTCCTCGTGGACGGTGGTGGGCGAGAAGAAGCGGCGCAACCGGTCGGCAAGCGTGAGCGAGGGCAAGAAGGAGCGCCGGAGGGAGGCGAAGCCGGCCAGCAAGTTGGACTACCGCAAGGCCGTCCTCGGCTCCCTCCCCACCAAGCCTGCCGACCTCGCGCCCTCTCAGCCTGCTCAGCCTGCTCAGCCTGCTCAGCCGTCCCAGCCTGCTCAGCCTGCTCAGCCATCTTCTCAGCAGCCTTCACAGCCGTCCCAACAGTCTTCACAGCCTGCTCAGCAGCCATCTCAGCCTCAGCAACAGCCTCAGCAACCCCAGCAACAACCTCAACAACCCCAGCAGGACGAGACAAGCCCGCTGGCGCCGCTGCCGCTGAACTCACCAGCATTCGAGTACGGGCCGGTGATGGAGCCGAACCTGCCGCTGGGAGGCGCCTTCTCGGGACTGGTGATGAACCCGCCCGAGAACCTGGGCATCGACCGCTTCTACGACTACCCCGACGACCACATGAACGGCTACGCGAACATGGAGGACCAATGGTGGCCCAAGCCCGAGTACGGCATGTGGCGACAGCGCAAGGTCAGCATCGAGCGCGACCCGTGGTTATTCGAGCATAATGGCGGGTGGAACGACTACTTCGAGAACGAGAACCAGCCGATGCCCGCGCGCGTTCCCTACACCAGCGAAGAGTTGCAGGTGAGTGAATTGTTGGGGCGTGAGGGGTAGCGTTTGCTTGAGCTATCCAACCCGTCGGCTCGCGCAACGGGGATCACGGTTCCGCAGTACCTGGGGCTTGACTTGGACTATGCGACGGACACACAGCTGTCGATGTTGATGGATATGCATATGGAGGTGAGGGAGAGTGGAGCTGGTGATGTGTAGGCCATCAAGCACATTTCGTCTATGAAGGTGCGATTGGCAAAGACGAACGAGAGACAGAGATTGGAGATGCAGAGAGAGACCACCGGCACGCCTCTCCCGACAGACTTATTGCACTAGTAGCATGTATTTTAGAGAACTGTTTACTTTCCACAGAACACGTGCCCGCATTCCTTTTCTTTGAGATGGATTTCTCTGTCACATCCGTCAGGCACAGCGAGGACTCCGATAACTACATCAAATGGTGGATGTCCTCCTCCCCTCTGCTCCCTCTCCTCAAGGCGATTCCATCTCATCACCGTAATGTCTAGAAGGAGCTGATACACAGTCCGTACAAGTTCGACCTCTTTGTCAAGAGTCTGATTAGCAATCTCGATGCAGACGTGGATCTTGAGAGCGGAGATGATGCCTAGCTTGTACAAGTATTACTGGCAGACAACGGGTCCCTCTTGCAGCGGATTCTGTGCGATGTGTGATGGCCTGTTGAAACACCCCTAGCTCCCGTTTGTTGCAACAATCAAAGGACAGCTATTCGCTCATTCGCTTGAGCATGTCCACGACGAACTCGTGGTCCTCATCCGCCCATCTTCCCTGCACAATGGCCAAGTACCCCTCCAGCAGCGCCTTCACGTTGTTCTGCAGCAACATTAAGCGCGTCTACTCTTAACATACATCCCACCCCCTACCGAATCACTACATTCGCAGATGAAGTTGCAGATCACGACCATGGAGCGTCTCGCCGCCTCGTAACACAGCGAATCCGCAGTTGGCGAGAGTGCAGTCACATTCTCCACCATAGCGGGGAAGATTCCGCTGTCGAAGAGCAACTGACTGTTCTTGCCTCCGGACAGGTTCATCCAGCAGAAGATGACCTCCAGACGCAGCAGCTGGTCGTCGTTGTTCCGGTCGCAGTACACGCCGCGCAAGAAATCGAGCAGTCCCTGCTGAATCAGAACCGAGCCGTACACGTCGTTGTCGGCGAGAATGTTGCCCAGCGTCTCCATGATCTGCTTGGTGGGGTAGTTGCTGGTCTGCTCGAACTGTCCGTTCAGCGACGCCTGTACGGCCGAGGACATGATCATCATGCACATGTTCACCAGGGTCAGCACCGGCATGCCCTATGCGTGACGGGCTATGGGAGAGACAACGAAGGTCGAGTCGTTGTTGTCGATGGTGTTCTGGCAGAACTGGAGAATCTCGGAGAGAATGCCCGTGTGAATTTCCAGCTGCTTCGCCTCCAGGATACGCTTGTACAGACCAATGATTGTCTGGAACTCCTGCTTGCGGAAAGCGGGGGAGTAGTTCATCGTGGAGAGCGCATTTCGCAGACAGAAGATGCAGCTCTCCATAATGTCCTGGTTGAGAAGGTACTATGCGTGAGAAAGAGGACACGAAGGCACTTTGTTCAGAATGGCAAGAACGATCGAGACGACTCGACTCGACAGGAGAATATTCCGGCACTTTTCATCGCCACACAGGTTGCCAAGGCACCACACCACGATCTGGATGTAGTCCTTGTCTTTCGTACTCTCCAGCTGTGAGAGGAACACGGGAGTAACTCCGGAATACATCACCTCCCGCGTCTAGCCATTCATAGCAATTCGTAAAACTACTTGATCTTCCGTTCCCGTGGCAATGTTGCTGAGGATCCACGCACACTCGAACTGAACCTTCGGCGAACTGCACTTTACTCCTTCCACCAACACTGGAATGATATTCTCTGAAATAATGGTCCCGATGGGCAAATCCTTCCCTAGGGATGATTTCACTGCATCGACACTACGGAGCGTGATCGCCTTTCTGATCTTCACAATATCGTCATATTTGGTTTGAATGGCTCCCTGCTTCAAATCTTCGCACAAAGCGACCAACTCCTATATGGAATGCTTCCACAGAGCAAGGTACTTCTGTAGATATGGAATTCGAGTCAAACTCGCAACTCATTGAATTTGATTATGAGCATGTTGGCT
>OIWT01004466.1_pt1 | contig 11298 bp, 14 predicted proteins | sample 1587701 | NCBI WGS metagenome assembly OIWT01 (sample SAMEA3888904, study PRJEB22519) | human gut metagenome | biome: human gut; feature: human-associated habitat; material: faeces | place: Denmark | collected 2009 | reverse complement strand
CATCACATCACTCATCACATCACTCATCACATCACTCATCACATCACTCATCACATCACATCACTCACATCACATCACTCAACATTCATCACTCATCACATCACTCATCACATCACATCACTCATCACTCATCACATCACATATCACATCACACTCAAAAAAGCACACTCAAAAAAGCACACTCAAAAAAGCACACCACCCACCATCCGCTCTCGGCAAAAATAACTGCCGATTAGGACACTCCAACGTCTCCTTCAAATCCTGGATGCACAGCGGACAGTGGAACACCAGCTTCTTCCCCTGCCGGCAAATCTTCCCGTTGTACAGCACACACACGCTGTGGTACCACCGCTGGCAGGAACCGCATTGCACCCATTCCTCCTTGTCCGTGTGTGCGTTCAAACGCGCCGTCAAATCCTTCTTCTTGATCAGCACCTCGTCGCACAAAAACTCCTCCTTCAGCAGCTTGTAGCAATTCTCACACCATACATGCTGGAGGGTCTTATCAATGTAATACTTCTTGTTCAACTCGATCACTTCCCTGCACTCGCCACTGCAATGCAACGACTGGCCCTCCAACAAATAGTCCCCGCCGTGGCACAGCGGGCACAGACGCTTTTGCTGCTTGTTGTACTCCTCGTTGAGACTCAGGTCCTTCTTCTGCAGCTCCGAAAACTGACTCATGTAATACTCCTCCACACCCCGTGCATACTTCGGAATAATCTCATTCTGCATGTCAAAAACTCCTCCCATTTTTACCTTGTTGTACTTGTAACAGTTCGCAAACAACAGGCTCATGTCCTTATGGAACGCCGCCACGCTCTTGTACTCGCCGCGTGCGTTCTTCTTCTCCATCGTCTCCAAATCGATCGGCTTCTTGATGATCTGATAGTACTGCTGACAACCCTCCGTTGAGGTGCTCACGGGATGGTGGAACAAGCCGTCGATGCTACCTGTGACACAAACGGATCGATGAAACTCCTTCTGACGCACCGCGGAAATGACGCGGGAAATCTCGGAGCGCAGACTCGAGTATTTCCACCACGGCGAAGAGTTGAAGGACAAACTCGTCGTGTAAGCAATAATCTGAGCATGAAAAAGGGGAAACGGGGAAACATCGTCATTGGAGAGAAGATGGAAGAAGGAAGGCAGCGTTACCTGTTCTTCCTCCTGATCCTGAATGGCCTATCGATTACAGACAATGATGAGAGCTACTGCGTGAAATGCCTTGGCCTTGTTGCACAATTGGCAATGCGAGTTGTGGCACACCTGCAGGTGGGCGATCACCATCCGCAAACGGCGGCAGTTTGAATACTAAGCATGATAGAGAGAAATGAGGCGTGCATGGCAATTCCGAACATTGCAGGTACGGCAGTGGTTCAGAAGCGCCTTGAACTGCTTGCATCGCGTGTCCTTCTATACATCAGATGGCAAAACAGCACGTACAGTACATCCATGCCGACACACTTCCAAATGCTTCAGCTGGTGGTAGATCTGATAGAACTCGTCTTCGTATCCACTGAAACCCTCCGAAATGTACGAGGAGAGCGCATCGCAGGAAAAGGTCAGGCTGGGCGGAAGGGACAAATGAGCGCTCTTCTGCTTTGGCAACAAGGAGGCACTCTCTTCCGCATCACGATGGAGGCTTTTCTTGTCTCCCTAGATGGAATGGAACAAAAGCAACAAGTACGGCGTAATTCATGAGCGAAAGAAAGGGTCGCATGCAGTCCGCCTCGTTGTTCAGCAACGCGATGAGATCCGTCCGAACTTGCTGCTCAAGCAGCGTAGCATCCTTAAATGAAAACTACAAAAGATCAAATAGAAACTAAAATGCAACAAAGCCCCTTCGATACTCCGCCAGCAAGTAGTTGGCTACATTGACCACCTTGGGGTTGTCGGTAATAAACAGCATGCCGAAGATCGTGCTCAAGTTCTTGCAGCTACTCATTCAACTCCCAACTCCTTTCCTACACAATCCGTCGGAACTCCTCTTCGCCCGCAAATCCGTTTGTCCCCTGCTGAGGAACGGCGACCTCCTGCGAGGGCATGCTCGTTTCCAAGAAACAAAACTAACAATAACAGATTACTCGGCGGTCAGCTTGTTGATGTACTCCTGCACCAGGCCCTCCACCTCCGCCACCGTCTTCTCGCTGCCGTGAGCGTCCTCGAACGTCAGCCACTTCTTGAACACGCCCTTCACCTTGTTCACATTCATCTTCAATCCCGTCATGCGCTTGAACAGCCCTCGCACATAATCATAGTTCTTCTTCTTGGTCTCCTGGTCCACGTACATGTTCCACAGGTCCAGGCGCTTCGGCAGCTTGTCCACCAGGTCCTCGAACACCGTCCGGCCCTGGTCCGCGAAGTCGTACGCATACAGCAGCACCGCGTACCCGCTCAGCATCTGCGTCTTCTCGTTCTTCTTCAGACTGCCCAGCGCACGCTTCAGCACATCCCCGCTCTCCTTCAGCTGCCCCTGCTTGAAATAGAACTCCGCAAAGCCCAGCCACACCTCCACGTCCTCGGGGTACTCCTTCGCCAGCTGTTTCCAGCAGTTGAAGCCCTGCGCCGTGTTCTTCTTCAGCTCGTACAGCTTCGCCAGGTGCAGGTACGCCTGCTTCGGCTCCATCGCCTGCTTCGCCTCGCGGAACACTGCCTCCAGCGCGTCTTCGTCGCCGTACTCGCTCTCCAGGTTCATTAGCGCCAGCCACAGGTTTGCACGCTCCTCCTCCATGTGCACGGGGATCGACTTCAGCGCGCGACGAATCACCGCACGCGCCTTCGCCACCTCCGTCGTCGACAGCAGCCACGACGCGTAACGCAGCCATAGGTGCGACGACGTCGGGTTCGCCACCAGCAGCCGCTCGAAGTCTGTCTCCGACTCGGGTAGCGTGTCCGCCTTCGCCAGGGACTGCTCCATCGACGCCACTGCCTGCTCCGACAGCTTCTTCGCCTTTGCGGGCTTCGCCGCCGCCACAGGCTTCTTCGCCTCCGCCGCCGGTGCGAAATCATCCCACCCGAACCCAGCAGCAGGTGCTTCCTCCTCCTCGCTCTCCTCGCTCTCTTCACTCTCCTCACTCTCCTCCTCCATCGCCTCGTCGCTCTCTTCCTCCATCGCCTCCTCCATGTCCTTCACCTCCTCCGCCTCCACCGCCGTCTCCTGCGGCAGCCGCGACGGCTTCAGCGACGCCTCCGTCTTGTGGTTCGTCAAATCCACCTTGGTGATCACCGCACGCACCTTGTCGCCCTCCGTGTACAGCTCGCGCGCGCTCGCCACCTCGTGGTCCGCGCACTCCTCCTTCATCACCACCGCCTTCAGACCGTTTTGCAGGCGGATCAACATACCCCAGTCGTACATCTTGAACACCGTCGCGTCTACCACCATGCCCTCATGCAACGTCCTCGTCGTCACCACCTGCTCGCCCGTGATCGCCGACTTCTATACCTTAGCCCACGCGCCCACGCCCACGCGCAGCGAGAGGTCGCAGCACCGATTCTCCGCGTTCACGCTCAGCACGCGGCCCGTCACGAACTGTCCCGGGTGGAACACCTTCGCGGGGTCCTTAATGAACTTGTCCGCCGCGTCGCGCAGCGCCACGAAGCCCTTGAAATCGTAGCTCAATCTACCCATCACCGCACTCCCACACACCCACCGCACAAGCAGCTTCTTCCCCACGTGCACGATGAACCCGTACACCAGCTCGCCCACCGCCGGCGCCGCCATCTCCGGCTGTGCGCGGCAGCTCACCATCCACAGCTTCTTCCCCTTCTGCTCCACCGTGCCCACCACGCGCGCGTGCAGCTGCTCGCCGCGCGTCAGCTGCGCCAGTGGGTTCTTGTGCCACTGCTCGCGCTCGCACACCTCCGTGCAGTACAGCGCGCCTTCGCCGCCGCCCTCCAAATCCACCAGCGCGTACTCCTGGTACTTGCCGCCCGCGTCGAAGCGCGGACTCGCCACCACCTCCGTGCCCACCGCCAGCGTCACCACCGTGTCTCGCAGCGACAGCAGCGCCGTCTTGCGCGACGCGTCGTAACGAAGGAAGGTCGCGTCCACCCAGTCGCCCGCGTGGTACTGCTCGGCGAGGCTGGTGGTCACGGGCACGTCGGGCAGCTGCACGCGGGCCACGGTGGTGGAGGCCACGCGGAGCAGCACACAGTAGTCCAGCACCTGCTCCACCACCGCACGGACCCTAGCACTCACCACACACCATCACACCCACTTCGCGCCACGCTCCAGCTTGCTCACCTCCACGCGCGGCGCGATCTGTCCCTATTGATCACACTCTCCACGCTCGCCCACCACCGGCAGGGCCATGTCCGCCTGGCGCGTGGACAGCGCCACGGCCACTACCGCCTCGGCATTCTCCTTCTTCGGCAGCGTCTGCACGCTCACCACCCTACCTTTCAGCGCCCCACACACGCCTACTTGGCTGTCAGCTCAGACCCCTTCTCCATCTTGGCCCAATCCGCCTCGTCCACGTCGCATTTCATCACATCGGCGCGGTACTTGTGCTCCGTCTTCACGTTGTTCAGCACCACGAACAGCCGCGTCGCCTGCACCTCGCGCACCGTCGCGCGCAGCACCTGGCCCACCAGCTTCTCGTCCAGCACCTCCAACGCCTCCTGCTTCTCCATCTGCAGACGTGTGTTCATCATGTCATTCACCAGCACGCCCACGCGCGTCGTGTCGAAGAAGCCGGCCATCGCCTTCTCGTCCTCCGCCTTCACCTCCTTCACGTTCTTGCGACACGCCATCACCTCTTCGCCCACGTCCGCCTCGCTCACCACCTTCACGCTCACCGTGTCGCCCAGCTCGCCGCCCACGAACGGCTCCTTCACCGTGTTCACGCCCGCCGTGCTGCACAGACACAGCTGGTTCCCGTGGTTCGTCAGACACACCACCAGATAGTCGCTCTTCTTCACCACGATTACGCCCTCCGTCTTTTGGCCCACCGTCAGGCCCTCCACGCAATCGCTCAGGCGGCGGTTGCGCTGGCGTGGCGTCGCCTCCGCCGTCAGGAACGTCTTGTTCAGCGTGATATCCAGCAGTTGCAGCGACGCGTTCAGGTCCAGCACGCGCGCCGTCACCTCCGCGCCCTCCTTGCACTCCACGCCCGCCGTGTGCACCGCGCCCTGCGCGAAGCCCATCGCGCCGCCCTCCAGCTCCACCAGCACGCCGTACGGGCGAACCGTCTTGACGTGGCCCTTCAGCACCGCGCCCAGCTGCACGTTGTGCCAGTCGAGTGTGGGTGTATCCTCTTCCTCGCTATCTTCTTCCTCACTCTCTTCCTCCTCGCTCTTCTCTTCCTTCTCACTTTTCTCTTCTTCATTCTCTTCACTCTCCACCTCCATATCGCTGTCCTTCTCCTCCTCCATCAGCTTATCCACATCATCCGCCTCGTCACTCTCCTCCTCCTCCTCGCTCATCTCCGCGTCCTCCGCTGCGCCCTCCTCCATCACGCGCAGCGCCTGCTCCTCGTACTCCACCATGAACACCTTCTCCAGCGCATCGGGCACCATCACCTTCATCGACAAGTCCACCTTCTCCTCCTCCACCTTCTTCACGCTCACGTACACGCACTGGCCCACGCACACGATGTCGCTCGTGTTCGTCACGAAGTGCGTGGCGAGCTGGTTGATGCGGACCAGCCCACGCAGGCCGCCCACGAAGGAGACGAAGGCGCCGTAGGGCATGACGTGGCTGACGTAGCCGCAATAGGCCTCGCCCAGCTTGAGATCGTCCTTGGAACGGGGCAGCAGGCTGTGCTGGTGCGCGTAGAGCAGAGCGGGCTGCATGGAGCAGAGCCAGAGCGGCGAGCCGTCTGGGGAGGTGAGTTGGTGTTCTCCATCACATCACTGTTTTCACTTCACTCATCACTTCACTCATCACATCACTCATCACATCACTCATCACATTCACTCATCACTCATCACATCATTCATCACTCATCACATCACTCATCACTCATCACATCATTCATCACATTCACTCATCACTCATCACATCACTCATCACTGTTTTCACATCACTCATCACATCACATCACTGTTTTCACATTCACTCATCACATCACTCATCACTCATCACTCATCACAAAGCACACAAAAATGCACTCAAAGCACAATCAAACAAAGCACGCAACCCACTATAAAAGGCACCACGCATGGTATTCAGCACACACATGGCATTCACGCGCATTCCATTCTTCAGCAGCTTGCGCTGCGCATCCAGCAGGCTCGGGCGGTCGCCCAGCATGCACGCCTATACCTTACACCCCTCGCCTCCACCCACCGGCACGAAGCCGTACGCGTCGCCCTCCAGATGCACCACGAAGCCCACCATGTTCTCTCCGCCGAAGACAGGCGTGCTGTAGTTGTCGTGCACCACCACGCCTGACACAATTCGGCCCTATTTCTGACACTCCCTCCTCTCCCCCACCATCATGTCCACCTCCTCGTCGATAGTGGCATTGGCCGGCGCCAGGTTCAGTCGCTTTCGCTTCTCGTCCACCTCCGTCACCTTCACCTCCACCACCTTCCCCTTCACGAAGCGGTCCGGACGCAGCCCGCGACGCTGCAGCTCCACCGAGGGGATCACGCCCACCACGCGGTTGAAGAAACGCACCAGCACGCCGTACTCCTTCACGTCGAACACCACGCCCTTGTATGTCGTCGCTACGCCTCACGCCGCCCACACGCCACCACTCTTGTCCACGTCCTCGTAACCGCTCAGGATCGCGCAGTCGTCGCGGAGCAGGCTGCGCTTGCACGTGCAGAAGATCAGCTTCTTCTCGAAGTTCACGTACAACACGCGCACCTTCACCACCTTGCCCACAGGGAACATTTCTTTCATGTGCGTCGTGGAGGGCAGCTCCGACATGTGCTCGCTCGGAATGAGGCCCTTTAACTACGCGTCAGTTCGGGGACTTATGCGCACGTGCGTCCCGATCGACACGATCACGGAATTCGCTGTCACGTTCAGCACCGTCGCGTTCACCAGCTTGCCCGGCTTCGCGTCCTCCAGCGTGATCACGTCAGTGGTGAGAATGGACGGCGCGGTCGCCGCCTACGCATTAGGGACACTCTCGGGCATATGTACCAGAACCACCTCATCAATCAGGTCATAGCCGATCACTCGGTACTTCACGTTCTTCATGCCCAGCGAGAAGTACCGTTCCACCGACTCCACGCGCGTGTCCTGCATACGGTTCATGTGCACGTACACGTTCGGCTTCAGCATCACGCCACAGCCGCTGTCCACCGACACCACCTCACCGTCCTCCTTGACCTCGCCGATCGCCGGCAGCGTCGGCTCCATCGCCACGTTGGTCGTCAGCAGCAGGTTCGACACGAACACCTGCCGCGTCGAGTAGCACACCGACACGATGCGTCCCTTGAAGGTCTGACCCGCCTCCAGCTTCGCCAAACCGTCCATCTGATCATCATACCACACGCCAACCACCACTCGGTTCTTCAGGTGCTGGTAGTACACGTCCGCCGACAGGCCGTGCAGGTCCAGGCTCGCGCCGTTCTTGTACACCTCCGACACCACGCCCGACACCATGAAGCCCGCCTTCAGCGACGTCAGCTGTGTGTCCTCCGTCACTACTGATGAGCCAGAAATCGGGCCGAAAACGGGAAATCGCTTTGGTGGCAGGACTGCCCTTGGCCTCGGCGAGCTGCAGCACGCGGTCCTTCAGCGCGTCCACGACGAAGAAATGCTGCGTTCCAGCCTGATCTAGGAGATGACGATAATGAGCAATTCCGACAATCCACCACGGAGGTGTCGCATTTGAAGAATCCCTTCGTCTCGTTGAAGCCCACGTTCACTGTGTATCCGTAATCCTCCTTTCCCTCGACCTCGCCCTGGATCAGCGCATTCGGCAGGAACACCTTCGAGATGTCCGCCACGCCCGCCGTGGAGTAGATCATCGAGGGGCGCATCGACAGCGCGATCAGCTTCACGCCGTTCACCTACGATGAAACAGAGAGAAGGCCATTACCGATTGCAACTCCAGCACCACCACGATCACGCGCGTGTTCACTGTGTAGAGGTTGTGCAGGTCCATGTCCGCCAGGATGTTCATTCCCTCCTCGCTGTCCTGGAGAGAGTAGAACGAATCGCCCGTCTCCACCTTCTCCACCGTGCTACACGTCAAATCCTAAGCTGGACGGCACCCGACGAGACCGAAGGGGAGACCAATCAGCAGCTGGCTCTTCAGCACTTCCTTGATGTAGCCCATCAGAATCATGCCAGGCTATCCGTGAAGCGAGCAGCCAAATCGCACCTTCATGCGCGAAAAAGACGTGGGGTACACGCCGTTCTTCGTCTTCTTCTTTGTGGGAAGCACTTCATTCTCCTCTACGCCTAACGCGCTCCGACAACCCAAACTAATCTTGTTCACTAAATTGATCTTTTCCGCCTTGCGACCGATGCGCTTGGTGGGCTTCTCCTCCGGCTTTGACTTGAACAGCACGTCCTACATCCTAATCGACTCCCAACGAAACGCACGTTGCTGTTCGCCACGCGGGACCGCTTCTTCTGCGACATGAACTCCACCTTACCACCACGAGGGAAAGACGTCTAGTTGCATCACATGGGAGACAGCATAATTACAGGCTGGGACGGCTGACTACGCTTCTCTCCCTTCGACACAGGAGTAGTCTAAATCGATAATGCGCCAATAGAAACGGGAGTACATTCTTCTTCTGCTCTTTTGGGTTCTGCATTATGCTATTATGACTAAAGATACGACCAAATACGCTTCACAATAGCAAAAAGCTGACTCAAAACCAAAGCGTGCCGTCGAATTCGGGGGGTGAGGGGGATCTTCGCTGCAACAAACACGCGCACAAAAAACTAAAGCATTCCTTTCTGTTCCATAATCTCAATATTCGGTGCTAAAAAGGGAGAGCTCAAGCCCGTCTCCATCTCGCTCACCCGTCTCTGCAGCAAATTGCTCGTCTCGTTCACCTTGTTCACGTCCACGTGGAGCGAGCTACGATCACACCCTCCTCTCGCCCCTACTCCAACAGCTCCTTGTCACTCTTCGACGGCGTCGGTTGCAATCCTTGGGGTGTTGGGGGCACCGCCGGCACTGCAGGCACAGCAGGCACAGCAGGCACAGCAGGCATAGCAGGCACCGCCGGTTCGCCCAGCGGGAAGGAGAGGTCGGGGAAGGTCCGGTCGTCGTCCACGGTACTCAAGGTGGCCGACGGGTCGGTCGGCTCCACCTCCAGCGGCGCCGTGTTCGACGTGTCCAGGTTCAGCAGCGGCGGCTCGTCCTGCGGCAGCAGCGGCAGTGCCGTCAGCGCCGCCTGCTCGCCCAGTCCCGTGGGTCCCGTGGGTCCCGTGGACATGGCAGGTGTCGCAGGCATGGCGGGCGTGACGGGCGTGAGCTCCGGCTGGTCTCCGGGCAGATTCGGCACCGACGGAACCGACGGAACCGACGGCACGGCAGACTGCCCGATGGGCACGGCGGGAGGCGGCATGGCGGCGGCGGGCAGAGGGTCGTCTACTCCTCACGTCCCTCCCTCGCCACCACCCTGCATGAACGGCTCGCCCAGCTCCAGTGGCGGCATGGGCGAGGCGGCCACCTCGGAGGCGGGCGGCTGTGCGGGGTTGCCCGTGAGGTCCAGACTGGCGGAGGAGCCGTTGATGTCGATCGGGTTCAGGTCGTCGTACTCCATCGACGTCGACGGGTTGCTCGGCGGGAAGCTCGGCGAGAACGACGGCGACGTCCCCGGGAACATCAGCGACGACCGCTACGCATAACCACGGGAATCCGGCCCTGCCGTCTGCAGCGTGTTGTGCGCACTGTTCGTGATCATGCGGTTGCTCATCGGATGGCCAAAGTCCAGCGGGCGGATGGGCACGTTCCGCGGGGAATCCAGACGCGGGACGGAGTTCATCTGAAGGAAACTACGGTCGATGAAACTCCCGACGATTACTCTAATGAACTGTTGTACTGGTCGGGAGTCAGCAGGCCGTCGTCGTTCATCATTGAAAAGTCCATGTTGTCGTTGTCGGCGCCTCGCGGCCGGTCCTGCAGCATCTACGGTCAATGCGCCTCGCGATTCTCACAAACTGGGGATTGTCGTCGGGAGCGTCGCGCACGCGGTTACTGGGATACACCTTGTACAGGAAGCGGCAGACGCGCTCCATCTGCTGCTTCATCGCGTCTTGCTGCTTCTTGCTCTTCATCAGCGTCTGCCACAGCAGGCGGTTCTCCTGTAACACATTGGTGTACTTGGACTCCATCTCCGCCGTCTGCTTCTTCAGCAACGTCAGGTCGCGGAGAATCATGTCGCGGTCCATCTTACTCTTCTTCACGTTCATGGAAATGGAGTGGTCGGACAGCTCGGACACTAGTTCTGAGTGCAACCCCCCAGATCGCACTTCTCTCGCGCTTCTCCGACTTAGACTTCGAGCTCCCGTTCTTCCTCTTGATCAGCGGCAACAGCTCGAGGTGGCCTCTCTTGAACAGGGGATGCTTAAACTCCCGCCAATTCGGATCTACCGAGTCAGTTCCACCCTCCCACTCAAACCCTGTCTTGTTTTGTGAAAGCCGTACATGTTCAGCTGTCTGACAAACGAGGAAAAGTTGCCATGTTTAAAATACAGCGGAAGGACCTTCTTTGAAAAATCGTCCACCTATCGCGTTATGCCACTCCCCGTCAACGCAATCCTACTTTCAGAATCAGGATAGACTCACCATTCTCGCCCCAACACACAATGTCCTTGAACTCCTCGTTGTGCATGATGGCGTACGTCTTACTCAAGAATGCCGGGATCACCTGACTCTTCAGGATCTCGTCGTCATCTTCAAAGCCCTCTGCATACTAAACAGTTATCTCCTCCCATCGACAGCGCTTACCTGAGAGTCCGAATCGGAAGCTCCATTCTCCTCATCGTGTGGCTTGCTCATTTTTGCATTCCCAATGACCCGACCAGTGATCGACCGAAACCATGACTATCAAGCAGTGATTTCGAGCGCCAGTTGTGCCCCTAAACCGCACGATTCCAACAAACAACCCAAACTAAAAGTCCAGCAACTTCGGGAGCTCCTTCGATTTCACGAGGGAGGAGATCTCCTTGAAATGCTCATTGTTCTTGCTGCGAATGATCTGGAACATGGCGTTCTCGGCAGTCGTCAACACCACGCCGTCCTTCTGCAGCTGCTGAATGGCCACCTTCCGATCCACAGGAGAGCGGCTGCTCACCGCGTCCACGCATAGGTACACGTTGTAGCCGTTCTCCAGCAAATCGTAGCACGTCTGAAGCACACACACATGCGT
>OIWT01004463.1_pt1 | contig 11300 bp, 8 predicted proteins | sample 1587701 | NCBI WGS metagenome assembly OIWT01 (sample SAMEA3888904, study PRJEB22519) | human gut metagenome | biome: human gut; feature: human-associated habitat; material: faeces | place: Denmark | collected 2009 | reverse complement strand
TGATTCCGCCGGGTGTATTACAGCGTGGACAACGGGTTTTGCACGACATACATTCTCCGCAATACCAAATCGTATCGGATTTCAGTAACCCTTCGATACTCTCTTCGTCCTGGCGTTGGACTGTGTCGGCTATTATTCGGGGATCATAATTGTAAAATTCGGCAGAAGGGCAAATAGCTGTACAAACTCCACAGTTCATACAACTATTTAAGCTTTCTATATAGTGAATATCTTTTTTTAAACTGTCTATTAAGGACATGATTTTACCATTTATTTAAAATGAATGCCAAAAAGGCATATCGAATCACATGCAAAGGTATCCTGATCATGCTGGAAAATAAAGATGGTAAATGCGTATTAGGCGGTGGTGTTTATACTTACAACCTGAGAATTGGAGAAGGAGCGAATTAAAGTTTGTTCTTCTTTTCTCCATTCATCTATTTTTTTATGATCACCACTTAAAAGCACATCTGGTACTTTCATGCCTTTAAATTCTCTTGGTTTTGTATATTGTGGATAATCAAGTAAATTATCATTAAATGAATCTTTTAAATGAGATTCTTCTTCTATTACCCCTGGAAGTAATCTAGTTACTGAATCTGTTATTATCATAGATGGTAACTCTCCACCTGTTAATACATAGTCACCTATACTAATTTCCATATCTACTATTGATTTAATTCTTTCATCAAATCCTTCATAATGACCACAGATAAGTACTATATCTTTTTCTTTTGATAAATCATATGCTATTTTTTGGTTATATTTTTCTCCTTCTGGAGTTAATAAAATTACTTTTGATTTACTTGTTTTAACACTTTCAACCGCATTAAATATAGGCTCACACTTAAGAAGCATTCCAGAACCTCCACCATATGGAGTATCATCTACATGTCCATGTTTATCATTTGTAAAATCTCTTATGTTAGTTATATTAATATTTACAAGTTTTTTATCTATAGCTCTTTTTATAATAGATTCACTTAAAAATCCATCATACATATTTGGGAAAAGTGTTAGTATATTTATTTTCATTATTTAAGCCCCCTTATGTCATTAACATACAATGTTTTATTTTCTTTATCTATCTTATTAATAAAGTCTTTAACATATGGCACTAATATATTATTTACTTTTATAACTTCATTAGCTGGAGTATCAATTATCTCTGTTACTTTTCCTACATTTTCTTTTCCTATATAAACATCAAATCCAATTAAATTACTAGATAAAAATTCATCATCATCTAAAATCAAATCTTCTTCATTTATATAAACAAATTCATTCTTTAAATATAAAACATCATTTATATTATTAAAACCATTAAATGTTACCATATCAAATATTTTATGAAATCTATAAGTATTTATAGTAAATTTTTCTTTCTTTTTTCCAACATATAAATTCATACCTTTTTTAAATACTTTATCTTTATATCTGAACTTTGATAATATTCTAAGTTCACCTTTTATTCCATGAGTATTTACTATTTTACCAATATTTATAAATTTCATTTTACAACACCTACTTATTTAATTCGTATAATATTATTGAAGTTGCAACTGCAACATTAAGGCTTTCACATTTTTCATTCATATTTATATAAATATTCTCATCACACATATCTTTTATGTTTTGTGAAACACCGTTTCCTTCATTACCCATTATTATAGCATATTTTGTTAAATTACAAACATTTTTTATATCTATTCCATTAACTACATCAGTTGCAAATATTTTATAACCTTCTTCTTTTAAAAATGGTACAAAATCATTAAGATTTTTTCTTATTATATTAATACCAAAATTCATACCTTGAGTACTTCTTAATACCTTTGAATTATATAAATCAACAGTAGTATTACTAAGTACTATATCACTTACATTAAATGCGACTGAACTTCTTATAATTGTACCTAGATTACCAGGATCTTGCACTCCATCTAATATAAGTATTTTATTACCTAATTCTTTATTTTCAGTAGGATAACTACATATTCCCATTATATTATAAGGTTCATCTAATGAGGAAATAGATTTTAGTACTTCTTTTGTAACATATATAGTATCTATTTCTAAAGAAATATCAATACTTGTATTTTCTTCTAATATTAATTCTTTTAAACATCCATATTTATATGCTTCTTTTACTAAATGTTCTCCTTCAATAATAAACATTTTAGTTTTATCTCTATATTTTTTTTGTTCTAATTTTCTTATTTCTTTTATTTTTTTATTATCCTTTGCAGTTATTACCATATTACTCTCTCATTTCCTTTCTTATAATTTTATAATTAGGTTCATTCTCACTTACTAATTTCCAAAAACTTTTACTATGATCAAAATGTATAAAATGAGAAAGTTCATGCACTATTACATAATCTAAGTATTTAGGATCCATATATATTAAGTTACTATTTAATGTTATCTTTTCTAATTTCTTGTTGCATACTCCCCATCTTGTTTTCATTTTTCTAATTGTTAAAGATGGGTATGGTATATCCATAGTAAACCTATTATAAACATTATCTAAATGTTCTTTAAAAACTATTTCAGTTTGTTTTTTGTACCATTTATCTATATCTGATTTACTTTTTACATAAAGTGTATTATCTTCTAAATGTGGTTTCTTTACAATATTTATTATCATTACATCTATTTTTTTCCCTAAATAGTAATTATCACTAAATTTGTTTAATTCTTTTTTTTGTTTTTCTATCATATTAATTATTACATTTCTATTAGAATTAATTAAATTTTGAATCATGAATTTAGGTGTAAATTTAGAAGTAGTTACATGTATTTTTAAATCTTCTTTTACTCTTATATATGTATTTTTATTATTTTTCTTTTCTATTATCACTTCATATTTTTCATTATTATATTCAAAGTACATACTTCTTCACCAATAAATATTTTAACATAAAAAGGATATAAAACAAAATATATCCTCTCTTATATTAGAACAAACTAAGCTGACTTGTTTCAGGCATATCACCAAATATACCCATTAATCTCATTTTATCTATTAAAGTACCTGATACTTTACATCTTATCTGGAATTCCTCAATTGATATAAATGGACCTTTTTCTCTTTCTTCAACTATATTATTAGCAACTGTATCACCAAGTCCTTCAATTGCATTAAATGGAGGAATTACTTCTGTCTCACTAGCTGCTCCAAAAGTAGTCGCAGCACTCTTATATAAATCAACATTTAAGAATTTTATACCTCTAGCTGCTGCTTCTAAACATAGATGAAGTGATTCATATGTACCTAATTCTTTATTAGATGCATCTCTTCCTTTATTAGTTATTTCTGTAAGTTTATCTTTAATAGCATCATAACCTTTTATCATAGGAATAATATCAACATCAGTTGCTTTACATGAAAGCCAAGATGCATAGTAATACACTGGCATATGAACTTTATACCAAGCAATCCTAAATGCACTTGTTACATATGCTGCGGCATGGGCTTTTGGGAACATGTATTTTATTTTATGACATGATTCAATAAACCAATCTTTTATTCCAGCATCTTTTAATATTTGTTCATATTCAACCCATTGATCATGATCTTTTGGTTTACTTGCTCTACCTTTTCTTACAAATTCCATTATTTTAAATGCAGTAATAGGTTTAAGACCATTATACATTAGATATACCATTATATCATCACGACATCCTATTACTTCAGAGAATGGTACAATATTATTTTTTATTAAATCTTGTGCATTACCTAGCCAAACATCAGTACCATGTGATAAACCAGATATTTTAATTAATTCGGCAAATGTTTTTGGTTTAGTATCTTCAACCATTTGTATTGTAAATTTTGTACCAAATTCTGGTATACCAAGAGTACCAGTATTACACATTATTTGATCAGATGTTACACCAAGTGGCGCAGGTGACAAGAATATTCCCATTGTTTCTTTATCATCTAGTGGAACTTCTGTAACATCTGTTCCTGTCATATCTTGTATCATACGAAGTTGTGTTGGATCTGAGTGACCTAATATATCTAGTTTTAATACATCATCTTCAATTTTATGATAATCAAAGTGTGTTGTTCTCCATGCAGAATTTGGATCATCTGCTGGGAACTGGAATGGTGTAAAATCAAATACATCCATGTAATCTGGTATAACTACTATTCCACCTGGATGTTGTCCTGTAGTTTTTTTAACACCTGTACATCCTTTTGAAAGTCTTTCTATTTCTATTGATCTTTTTTCTATACCTTTATCTTCAAAGAATCCTTTTGTATAACCATATGCAGTTTTTTCTGCGACAGTACCTATTGTTCCTGCTCTATAAACATTATCAACACCAAATAATACCTTTGTATATTCGTGGATTGCTGCTTGGTTTAAATCTGAGAAGTTAAGATCTATATCTGGAACTTTATCTGCATTAAATCCAAGGAATGTAGCAAATGGAATATCTTGTCCATCTTTAAGCATCAAAGTACCACATTTTGGACAATTTTTATTAGGTAAATCAAAACCACTTGAATAAGTCGCACCTAATGCTTTTCCATCTTCTTCAAATATACTATGTTTACATTTTGGACATCTATAGTGAGCCGCAAGTGGATTTACTTCTGTTATTCCCATCATTGTTGCGACAAAACTAGATCCAACAGATCCTCTTGAACCAACTAAGAAGCCATCATTATTTGATTTTTTAACTAGTCTTTGTGCAATCAAGTAAATAGGATCGAATCCAGCACCTATTACTCCACCTAGGCTTTTCTTTAGTTTCTTTTCTAGTTCATCACCGGTTAATTCTTCTTCACTAGTATCTACTAAATACTTTCTAACTAAGTCTTTAACAGCATCCGAACCTTTTACAATAACATCATGTAATTGTTTAAATGATTCAATTTCTTTTTCTTCATCACTTAAACTTTTATCAAGATAATATTTTACACTTGTTAAAACTATATCACCATAAAGTTCTGTACCTAGTCTTGATTCAATATTATATGGAAGTGGATCACCATACCAATCATTTGCTTTTTCATATACAAGGTCTGTAACTACTCTAGGACAATCAAGATAAGTTTTACCATCATCTGCTTTTACTCTTGGTGAAAAAGGTACTCCTCCTGTTTGAATTATTACATCAAATACTTCTGTCATATCAAGTATTTTATTTGGATTTGTTATTACTAATTCTTTTGCTTTTTCTTTACCTAAGAATTCAAAATTTTCAAGCATTTCATTTGTTGTTCTAAAATGTTGTGATGGTATTTGTCCACCTTTACTATTTCTAATAAGTGGATGTCTTCCTCTACCTGGAACATTTTGATTTATGATTATTTCTCTATAAATTTTATCTTCTTTCTTTAAGTGGTGTACATCTCCTGTTGCGACAATCATCTTACCTGCTTCTTCAGTAACTCTAACTATTTTTTCTATATTTTGAACAAGTTGTGCTTCATTTTCAAATACAGATGGTACTAAATGACAATATTCATCTACTGGTTGTACTTCAACATAATCATAAAATTTAATTATATTAGCAAGTTCTTCATCACTTTTTGTACTTGCACTAGTAAATACTTCACTTTGGTAACATCCACTACCTATTAATAAACCTTTTCTATATTTTTCTATTTCACTTCTAAGTATTCTAGGTGTTTTATATAAATATTTAGTATTTGCATAAGAAACGATTGTAAATAAATTTTTTAATCCTTCTCTTGTTAATGTAAGTATATTTATATCATGTGTTTTACCATATTTATGTATTTCATCTTTTGGTACTAAGTTATTTAATTCACTTATTTTTCTAAAGTTTTGATCATACATTTTTTTAAGCATTTTATGAAGTACTAATGCTGTTCCTTCAGCATCATAGTTTGCTCTATGGTGTGCATCTTCATCAAATACAACTCCATATCTTTTTGTAATTGCTGATAAACTATGTCTTGCTTCTGTATTATCAAGTGCACGAGAAAGTTCAAGTGTATCTATTACTGGATTTTTAAATTCACCTAAATCATATTTTTTATATGCCATTTCAATGAATGATACGTCGAATTTTGCATTGTGAGCAACCATAGGAACGTTTTCTCCGCCTATCCATTCAATAAATTTCTTTACGCCTTCTTCTTCATTCATTTTACCAACTAGCATATCATCAGTAATATGTGTTACATCAATTATCTTTTGTGATAATTTTCTTTTTGGATCAATAAGTTCATCAAATGAATCTAGTATTTCACCATTTCTTATTTTAGTCGCACCTATTTCAATAATTGAGTCTGCACCACCGGCATTAAAACCTGTTGTTTCAAGGTCGAATACTACATATGTTGCATCTAATATTCCTTCATCTGTTGGTCTTATTACAATATCAATATTGTCATCAACCATAACAAGTTCACATCCATATATTACTTTAAAAGGCTCTTCTCCTTCTTTTAAATCTTTATTCATTCCTCTTACTAAGTTAAATGCATTTGGGAATGCCTGTACTCCATCATGGTCTGTAACAGCTATTCCTCTATGTCCCCATTTTTTTGCTTGTTTTATTAAGTCTTCTACTGAAACTACTCCATCCATTTGACTCATAATAGTATGAGCATGTAGTTCTACTCTTTTTTCTTCTTCAGTATCTTTTTCTTCTTTAAATTTACTTTCGATAGGAACAATATTTCTAGCACTTAACACATAATCATTTGCAAATGTATCAAATGATACTCTACCATTTATTTTATACCAAGAATTTTCATTTAGTTCACCATTTACTCTATTAAAATCTTCTTCATTTCTAAAGAATATTTTTACTAAAATACTATCTGATAAATCTGATACTTTTAAAGTTATAATCTTAAATACACTTTTTGTTGACTCAAATAATTCTTTACCAAATATATATCCTTCAATAGTTACATCATTTATTTCACCAGTAACAGTATTTATTTTTACACTCTCATCACTTATCTCAAAACCTAAAATAGCATTACTATCTGGATCTTTTTTAGTAGATACCATTTGCATTCTTTCTTTTGGCCTATCATTTATACTTTTTGTATGATTAAATGTCTTTATTGTTTCTTTTACTTCTTCATTAAATTCTGACTCTATACTTTCTTTTAAATGACTTTCTTCTTTTATAAGATAAATAGACAAAGAAAAATCACTAAAACCTATTTGTTTATATTTATTAACTATATCTTTTATTTTATTATTCATTACATTTTCTTCTGCTTTATTTGAAGCTTCCAAAACTAAACCATTTGTTGTAAATTTAATACTCTTACCATAAAATACCATTGATAATGCTTTACCTAAGCCTAAAGTATTGATAACATATGAATAGTAATCGTTCACTTTTGAATTACTTACATTTATAGTTTTAATAGAATATGTTACTACATTTAAATTTGGAAAACCATTTTTTATATTTTGATCTAAATATTCTAATACAGAAACTGGTAATAAATCCTTAGTTTCAATTACAAAATTCCAATTTTTTTTATCTTTAGATGCAATTATTTTTAATAATTTTGCATCATTAAAATATTTATAATCTTCTTTTGATAAATTTACCTTATTTAAAAATAGTTCTAATTTACTATCCATGTTACCACCCTTACTTCCATATTCATTATATCAATTTTTTTAGTTTCCATAAAGAAAAAAAGAAAGAAAAATTTAATTTTCTTTTTTAATCATCTAATGCTTTTACCCTTTTTCTAACAAGTAATATAAGTTCCTCTTGTGCATTCATTTTATTTAAAAGTATTAAACTAGATTGTAATTTAGTTTTTATATTTACTTCATCTTTTATTCTTTCAGCATTTTCTTTGGCATAATTTATATCTATATCATTTGTATATACAAAATCTTTTATATAGTTTTCAATATCTTTAAGAACATATTCTTTTAAATCATATTCATCCATTTCTCTTACTCCAAAATATGCTTCTACGTAAAGGTTAAATAAGTTGTCTCTTTCCATAATTCACCTACTTAACAGATTCTAAATATTCATCATAATTCATCATTTTATCAATATATTTTCCATCTTCTTTAAATTCTATAATTCTATTTGCAACTGTAGATAAAAGTTCATGGTCATGTGATGAGAATAAAAGTGCTCCCTTAAAGTTTTCCATACCTTTATTAAGTGATGTTATTGACTCAATATCTAAATGGTTAGTTGGATCATCCATAACAAGAACATTTGCTCCACTAAGCATAAGTTTACTCATCATACATCTTACTTTTTCTCCACCTGATAATACTTTTACTTTCTTTAGTGCTTCATCACCAGAAAATAACATTCTACCTAAGAATCCTCTAATAAATGGTTCTTCTTGTTCTTTTGAAAATTGTCTTAACCAATCAATTAAATCATAATTATTATCAAAGAACTTATCATGATTTTTAGGAAAATAATCATATTTTACTGTTGTTCCCCATTTTACTTCACCAGAATCTGGTTCTAATTCACCTGTTATTATTTTGAAAAGTGTTGTTATTGCAAGTTCATTAGTTCCAACAAAACCTACTTTATCATTTGTATTAATAGTTAAGTTCATATTTTTAAGTACAACTTCTCCATCAATAGTTTTGCTTATTCCTTTTAATTCAAGTACATCTTTTCCAAGAGATCTTTCTACTTCAAAATTTATATATGGATATCTTCTAGAAGATGCTTTCATTTCTTCTAGTTCAATTTTTTCTAATGATTTTTTTCTACTTGTTGCTTGTTTACTTTTTGATGCATTTGCAGAAAATCTTGCGATAAAGTCTTTTAATTCCTTTATTTTTTCTTCTTTCTTTTTATTTGAATCTTTCATTTGTTTTAATATTAACTGACTTGATTCATACCAAAAGTCATAGTTACCAATAAATAATGTAATCTTACCATAATCTATATCAAGCATATGTGTACATACTTTATTTAAGAAGTGTCTATCATGTGATACTACTATTACTGTATTATCAAAATTAAGTAAAAATTCTTCAAGCCATACTTTTGCTTCTATATCAAGATAGTTTGTTGGTTCATCAAGTATTAGAATATCAGGATCTCCAAAAAGAGCAGATGCTAGTAACACTTTTACTTTTTCTGCACCACTTAAATCTTTCATTAATTTTTCATGATAACTAACATCTATTCCAAGTCCACTTAAAAGTATAGCAGCATCACTTTCAGCATTCCATCCGTTAAGATCCGCAAATTCTGCTTCTAACTCGCCTGCTTTTATACCATCTGCTTCTGTAAAATCTTCTTTTGAATATAATGCATCTTTTTCTTTCATTATGCTATAAAGTTTTGTATTACCCATTATTACTGTATCAAGTACTTTATATTCATCATAAGCATTATGATCCTGTTTTAATACTGACATTCTTTCACCTTTAGACATAACTACTTCTCCAGTTGTTGAATCTATTTCTCCACTAAGTACTTTTAAGAATGTAGATTTTCCTGCACCATTTGCACCTATTACACCATAACAGTTCCCTTTTTCAAATTTTAAATTAACATTTTCAAATAAAACTCTTGTATTAAATTTTAAACTTAAATTATTTACTTGTAACATATTTTCACCACACTTACTTATTTTTTCACAACACATTTATTTTACTTTATTACAAGAATAAAAGCAAGGGAAAATTTAAACATAATTTGCTTAAAATCTCAAAAAACACTACAATTCAAAACTATAATAAGAAAACTACAATTAATTAATAATCGTAGTTTATAAAATTACATTCTTGGTTGATTTCCTTGTCCACAAGCTATAGCTTCTTCATAAGTTAATACTTTTTCAGTTTGTGGTAAAGCATTTGGGATAGCATATCTTGCCCATTTATTTGTAGCTTCAACAAACTTTTTTTGTGAAAATAAATTTTCTGCATATGCTCTCGCATATTTATAATTAAAAGCTTCTGTAGATTGTACAACATCTATCGGATCAATATTTCCTGTAGTAGTTAATTCTCTTTGTATTTCACTCATTATTATTGCATATGTTTTTGCAGCATTTTCTGAAAATGCATGTTCATAATCTTCTTCAGTAACATAGCTTGTATCTGATGTAGTTCTTGAATGACTTTTCATTGTCGCCATAACCCATGATAAGCTAAATTTTACTCTATTTATAATTAATTCATCATGTATAAGTTTTCCACTATTTCTATCGACTGCAACTATATTTCCAATTTTATCTTTTCCTAAAGTATACTTATCAAAAGTATCTTTAACACCACTAAATCTAAAGTTATATTGTGGATATAACTTTGTATCAATATTATTCATACAATCACCTCACTATAGTTAATCTTACCACAAAATAACTTATTAGACAAATAATTTTAAATTTATCACTGTAAATTTCATTTAATATAATATTAAAAAAGACTTAAATTTTTAAAGTCTTTTTTGAAATATAATCATCAAGTTTTGAATCTGGAATAAAGAATAGTCCTTGATTTAATATTTCTTTTTTTATACCATTTTCATCATATATATCAAGTCCAATATTTTTACATATTTTTATTCTTTTTATAACATTTAAATCTGAATTTAATAACTCTATATTTTCATTTATATCTATACCTAATGCTTTTATACTTAATATTTGATATTCAAGATCAATACTACTTAAGAATGAGTAATCCTTCAAGTTTCTTGTTTTTATATTAATACTATATTCATCTATTAATTTTAAATTATCAATAATTATGTTATTATCTTTTAACAAAATATCATAATTTGATAATCCAACTAAATTAATACCATATTTAACTAATGTTTCTATATTTTTTATCAATAATAAATATTTATCTTTTTTTAGAATATCTGTATTATTTTTTACAAATTCACTTGTTAAGAAACCATCTTTTATATATTTATCAATTTGATTTATTATATTACTATATTTTTCTTCTTCATTTTTAAGTGATATATTAATCTTGTTTATTTGAAGTGATGTTGCATCTTCATTAAAAGATACAATTTGAATATTTTGAAGATTATTTTTTTCAACAGTTAGTTCCTTTTTATCCTTTATATATTGAATAAAATTATTAACATTTTGTATTATAATTTCTTTTGCATTTTCATAATTTGGTTCTGGGAGATAATATTCATTCAAAAAGTCTTTTGTTTTTGTTTTATTATTTGTAAAAATATCTCTAATATTACCTTGTTTGTCAAATTGTCTAATTTTATTTTGTGGAATTATTGTATTGACCACTATTTCATTTTCTTTTAAATAATCCTCATATGAATTAATTAATGCTTTTTTGTCTGATATCTCTCTG
>OIWT01004459.1_pt1 | contig 11307 bp, 15 predicted proteins | sample 1587701 | NCBI WGS metagenome assembly OIWT01 (sample SAMEA3888904, study PRJEB22519) | human gut metagenome | biome: human gut; feature: human-associated habitat; material: faeces | place: Denmark | collected 2009 | reverse complement strand
CTTCCGCATTCTCAAGGGCTCCGTCAAGAACATGGTGCTCGAGTCCCCGCGGGGAAGCGAGCTTCTCGCCGCGCTGCTGGACGGCGTGTGGAGCCAGTCCGTCGACGCGACGCATCACGGGCAAGCAGACGAGAAGCCGCGCCTGTCGTACCGCCACTCGACCAGCATGGCCTCCATCCAGCTGAAGCACGGCGAGGGCAACTGTTGCGTGGTGTCCTCGTTCCACCCGTCCTTCTCTAAGACGCGGTTCTTCGACCAGATCACGGTCAAGGGCGCGGATGGCCTACGCGTTCTCTTCGACCGCCGTTGCTGTCTGGACTCCGAGAACGCCTCGCTCACCTTCTTCCACGACGACAACCACTCCGAAGTCATCGCGCGGTTCACGGGCGACTCGCCCAACTTCTGCACCTTCACGGTGCGCGGTGATACGCTCCGGTACGTCTTCGACAGCAACAGCAAGGCGCGACCCACGTGGGGCTTCGCCTTCACCGTGCAGCCCTTCCGACACATTCGCTGGAACGGTGATCAGGACGTGATGGAGGGTCTGTGCTTCGACTGGAACTGCTTCGCGCTGAACCTGATCATGGATGTGAGCCGCACCTCCGATGCCAAAAACACCGACTATTTCCGGACGGTGATGAAGAACCTGATTCTCTACATGCGCTCCTCCGGCATGCCCTTCAAGTCGCGTGTGGTGGAGCTGCTCATCAAACTGCGCGATCTCCCCTGCATCGGCACGCACGACCTGCCCGACGTCACGTTGACGCTCTTCTCCTCTCTCACTCCTAGCGGCATGTACGACGTGGTGCTGCACTACTGCGGAGCCATTGACAGCCACTCGCTCGTGCCCGCGCAGCTCCCGCTCCTCATCGAGTTCCTCGCCTCCTACCGCCTCGCCGAGCCGCTCGCCGCGCTCTCCGTCCGCAACGCCGACCCGCCGCTCCCGCCCTTCCAAGCGGATCCAAGGCTGGAGGTGGCTTCTAGTCAGCAAGGGAGTGAAGAGAGGAGTGAGGAGACAACTGAGCAGACAGCGGAGGAAACACGGACAACAGCAGAGACGAACACCAACACAGAGGAGCCGTCTAGTGAGCACATGCCATCTGGTGAGCCCTCTGGTGAGCCGACAGAGCCCTCGTTCATCCTCTCCAGCGCGCAGATCGACACGCCGACGCCGAGCCTGCGGGCGACGATCGACACGGTGTACCTGTTGACGCGCTGCCTGTACTACCAGTCGATGCCGCCACAGCCCTACCTCCGCCTCATCCTCCGCAAGTGCGGGCAGGCCTGGACCGCCGACGCCTACGCCGCCATCGCGCGCTGCTACCACCGGTTCACGCGCCGCACAGACCTGCAGCTGATCGCGGCCTTCGAGCAGAGCACGAAGCAACGGCACTTCTCGATGCTGTCATACGACGTGCGGAGCTTCGCGCTGACGGAGGAGGATCGCGCGCGCTACTACGCGCTGGGCTCCTTCTCCAACGCGGAGATCCGCCTGCGCCTGTGTCTGATCCAGTACTACAACGTGCAGCTGCGACGCGTGGTGCACCTGGTGGACCTGGGCTCGAAGGACAGTTGCTCGCACACGCTGGGCACCTTCATCTCGCTGCTCACCGGGTACATCTTCCCCGCGGTGAAGGAGGACTTCCTGGAGCTGTCCATCGCGCAGACGGTGTACCAGGGCAAGGACAGCTGCCCCGTGGTGGAGCTGGACAACCGCCGCGTGTTCACGGACATGGAGCGCAGCGAGTTCGAGGAGGAGGACCGCAACGCGATGACCAGCCAGTGCACCTTCGCGCAGCTCTACCGGCAGATGCAGAAGCACCCCGTGGACGTGCTGCGCAGTCCGCTCGACGCGCGCGACCGGCTGCTGGCGGTGAAGTACAAGGGCGAGCAGGGGCTCGACTGGGGCGGGCTGTACCACGACACGATCGAGCGGTGGTTGGTGAATCACGAAAGGGTGAGGCGTAGTGTGGAGGACTTGTTCTCCGATCACATCGATTTGTTCCTGCCGTGCCCCAACTCGCGGGCGGAGGAGCAGAGCGACGAGGTGGTGTACGTGCCGAACCCGAAGTACCGTGAGAGCAGCGACGTGCTGTCCATGTGAGGGCTGGCTGGAAGCATCATACGCAGGTACACCTTCGTGGGGAACCTGATCGGCATCTCGTTGCGCACGAAGCAGCTGATGTCGATCGAGCTGTGCAGTGCCATCTGGAAGACCATCGTGGGCGACACGATCACGGTGGAGGACGTGGAGGCGGTGGACTCGGCCTTCATGAACTCGCTGCGACAGGTGAAGGAGTACCAGGAGAGCGACGGCGACGAGGAGTTCGAGTACATCTTCGGACTGACCTTCGCCGTGCAGGATTCGGCAGGCAACGAGGTGGAGCTGCTGCCCTCGGGCAGTCAGGTGCCCGTGACCTTCGCCAACCGGCTCAAGTTCTACGACCTGGCGCTGGAGTACCGCATGACCGAGTGGAAGCAGGCCGCCGAGGCCATCGCCGCGGGCGTGTACGCGCTGGTGCCGCAGAAGGCGCTGTCGCTGTTCACGTGGGAGCAGTTGGAGCGCGCCGTGAAGGGCGTGCCGGAGGTGCCTATGGAGTTGTGGAGTGAGGCATAGATATCGGTGGAGGAGCTGAAGAAGCACACGGTGTATATCGGCTGGTCGGAGAGCCACCCCGTGGTGCAGCGTTTCTGGCGCGTGATGGCGCAGCTGAGCAACAAGGACCGCAGCCAGTTCCTGCGGTTCGCGTGGGGGCGGTCGCGCCTGCCGAAGACGAGCAACTGGCCGCGGCCGTTCAAGCTGACCTACTCGAAGGCGGGCGACGAGCTGCTGCCCGTGTCGCACACGTGCTTTTTCCAGCTGGAACTGCCGCAGTACTCGACGGACGCGATCATGAAGGAGCGTCTGCTGGTGGCGATCCACTTTGGGTCTGGCGAGTTTATGTTACGTTAATGGCGTGTTTGTTAGGAAACAGAGAAGGAGAGGAGGACCAACAGGGCGTTCAGCGACTTGCTGTTGGCTTTGTTGCGGGGAATGGAGCGAAGCACGGAAACCAGTCTGTACGTTTCTGCGAACTGTTTGAGGTTCGGCATCTGCTTGCAACTACGCGTCACCTCCTCCGCCCGCCCGCACATCGCACACAGCAGGTCCAGCCCGCTGCTCTGCTCCACGGAGGGCGACTGCACGTAGGAGAGCAGCTTCGGCATGAAGCCCTCGTTCTCCCCCAGCAGCGCCAGCACGCGAGGCAGCCTCTGCAGGAACTTGACGAGCAGCAGGAGGTTGTTGTCGTTCTTGCGCTGGGCGTTGAGCGTGTAGCACGTCATGACCGCCTGAAGGCTGATCGGCGCGGAGCACAGAGCGGTCATGAACTTGGGGTCCTGCTCAGCGAACCGCCTCAGGAGGGACAGAATATCGCCCTATTTCTGACAGAGGGAGAGAACGCGAACTCCCACCTCCTCGTTGCTGATGTTGCTGAGAAGGTACTGGCAGGAGGGCGATTTCTTGAAGAAATCGACGAAGGTGGCGCGACCCGAATTGAGACACGTGTTTCCCAGAAGGACGAGGAGGTGGAGGAACGACTAGAAATGACGTGAGCGTGAGAGTAGTACTTCAAAGGTGGGCGCCGGCGGCTGGCGTAGCTTGGACTGGACGAGGGCGATGATGTTTGCCTTGATGGCGGCGTCCAGGAACAGGAAGGAGGAGTCCTTGTCGATGAGAGAGACGCTACGGTGAAGGAGGAGACGAAGAGGCACATCAGATCGATCACGGAGGTGACGAGCTCGGTGTGAGAGGAGTTGAGGAGCGGCAGCAGGTACCCCAGCACGGTGGAGCCGAACAGGCTGTGGTTGAAGAAGTGCAGGTTCTTCATCAGACGCACCATCTTCAGCTACGGCTCAACGCTCCAGTCGACGGGCACCTTGTACTCTGTGAGCGCCGACGGGCCGTGGCGCGACGGCTGGGTGACCTGGTCCTCGCCGATGCTGAGGGCGAAGGCGATGGCGTTCAGGCCGTTGCCCTTGATGATGGAGTTGACGTAGACCCTCTTGCCCTGCTCGGTGAAGAGCGTAAGGAAGAAGAGGAGTTTAGTGGCAGTGTGAAAGGCCTGAGAGTGAGCGGAGGAGAACGAGGCGACATCGAAGGAGTGGAGAGAGAGGGCGAAGATGAGCCCGCTGTAGAGGTAGCTGATGATCTGCATGCGGTAGAGAACGTCGAGCAGCGTCTCGGTGGGAATGGTGGTCATGGTGTGATAGACGTTGATCAGAGCACTGATGCCGTAGTCGACGAGGTGGCTGTGGGTCAGGAGAAGAAGGAGGCGTCACAGGTCGTTCGCGTCGAGGAGGTGGATCATGAGGGCGACGGAGCCGCCGGAGAAGACGAGATCGAGCGCGGAGCCGGAGGAGGAGGACAAGAGAAGGAGGATGGAGGCGCAAGAGTAGAGGATGCGGACCTTCGGCTCGGACAGCGGCTGAGGGGGCGTGACTTGCGGCTTGTTGAGGAGCGCGGAGGACGATTGGAAGAAGGCGGTGGTGAAGTGATTGAGAATGGAGTGCAGGCCCATCAGGAGCAGCGGCGTGAAGGTGGATGCATCCTTCTCCATGATGAGCTTGATGATCTAACGGTGAACGAGGAGACGAGCCGCTACCTGAAGCGACGTGTGGCAGATGGCCAGGTTGCTTGTGTTCTTGATCACGATGCTCACCAGAGGGTACAGCCCGTTGTTGCACACCAGCACGGAACATCCAAAGGATCTCGCCGTCACGACATCCAGAATCTTCTGCAGTGCCGCCAGCACCACCTCGCTGGGCTCCGTGTTCTCGCCGGAGGCAGCCTCGGCGACGATCTGCGTGCTCTCCAACAGCTCCGACTCCACCTGCAGTTCGTCGTTCCCGCGGCTCTCCGACCCGGCGGAATCCCGCCGTGAGAGCGACGAGAAGGACCGCGCGATATTGGTGGCAGAGGGAGGCGGCGCGTGGGGAAGGGCAAGATTGGCTTGCTCGGCATATTGCGCCTGCTCGGCCTGCTCGGCCTCGTCGATCATCTTGTTGATGTCGTCGTCGTTGATGTCAATAAGGAGGTCCTCCGCAGAAGGCGGCAGCGGAGCGGGGTTGGCGACGGCTTGGATCGGCATGGCAAAGGTGGTGGTGCCGCGATGAATGGAGGAATGAGCTTTGTGTGAAGAGAAGAAAAGAGACATGCGAGATGTGAGTGTTAGCGGTTTCGCGGAAGGCGTTTCGTCCATGGAGAAGCGATGAGGGTTGCTGACGCCGTGCTTCTTGAACCAGGGGTGGGAGAGGAGCTCGGCGGCGCTCTTGCGGTGCTGCGCGTCGCGGACGAAGCACTCCTTGAGGAAGCTGAGGCACTCCGGTGTGATGATGTGGGAAGGGTCGTCAATAGGCACGGCGGCGTCGGAGCAGATGTGGAAGAGTGCGGACATGGGCGTGAGGTTGTAGTAGGGCGGCTTTCCCGTGAGGATCTCCAGGCAGACACAGCCGACCGACCAGATGTCGGACTTCGGCGTGGGCGGTTTCATCTCGATGACTTCGGGAGCCATCCAGTAGGGAGAGCCTAGAATGGAGGAGAGAGAAAGGGACTACCGAACTCAGTGGCGTCATCTGTGTCTTTGGAGACGCCGTTGATCATGGAAATGCCAAAGTCAGCGATACGGATGTTGTTGCTGTTGTCGAGGAGGATGTTATCGGCCTTCATGTCTCTACTCGTCATCTACCGCCATTTCAATCACCTGTGGATAATGCCCTTCCCGTGGACGTAGTTGAGTCCCAGTAGGATTTCACGCATGATGAGTTTAGCCGATTCCACTGTGAACGTCTCCTTCTTGATTGCGTTGTAGAGAGAGCCTCGTTCCATATACCTAGGATGAAAGACACGAAATCGGTGCGTACTCGTATACGATATAAAAGTAGCCGTTATACTCAAAGCTATCGAGTAAACGAATGACAAAGGGGTGGGAGAGTTTCTTGATAACATCAACCTCTGACTACAACGTCACAATACAGATCGGTAGCCACCTTCACTTGCTTTATGGCGTTTTCACTGAATGAGGAAAGGGATACCTCCTTAATTGCCACAAAATTCCGTTTCTGCTTATGCCTTCCTTTGTACACAGTCGCCTGGGCTCCTTTTCCAATCACCTCCTCAAACACCTACGCAATTAGACCATCAAAAAGAGCGGACCCAATTTCCTATACTGCGGTTGCAAGATGGTGAGATCGACGTGCTCATTGGATTCAACGGAAAAGATGAGCAGAAAAAGAGCGTGCATTTGAATATGTGGGGTGTCGTGGGATTGGTGAAAAGCAGGGAAGACATGTGCCATTCGCAAGTGCATTCTGTGTTTGTGGGAATGGAAGAAAGAAGAGGGGATTAGTGCTGTGTCAGTTGATTTCGATGTTACTATTGCTAATGCAAAGGAGCAACGATTATTAGATAAAAGGGGGAATGAGAAATGCAAAAGGACATGATGATCACAATTGTCTCCAAAATGGAATCCAATTTCATTCGATCACTCGTTAATGCATGTTAAAGGATATGACGGATAGGTAAACGAGAATGGAGTGATTATGGCGATGATCGTGCTAGCCGATGGAACCATTCTTTCCTCGAGCGGCGACATGTCAGACTCTCAGAAGATACGTATTCGTATTCCTGTTTTGTGATCTGTAGAAACCGAATGCCTGCATATCGTGGACAATCCAAACAGGGATGTATGCACATGTTGTTTTATTGATGAACAGATCATCCAAACGACGAATGGCGTGTTTCGTGTAATCCAACGGGACGATCGTCACGTGTATGCGATTTCGATTTCATCCATTCGTAGGATTGCAGTGTCGTCTCCCGTTGGGAAACAACGGTGTATTGGAGTGTATGCCACAATGAACGGATTGCTGATTGTTGCGTTTTATTGGTACTATCATGAGATTGACGATTTCCCATAGGAATCCTCCTGAGCGCTCATCTGCTATTCTTCGCGCAATCCAGTCCTTCCTGTAACATTCCATTGTTTGTTTCCTTAGAATAGCCGTAGTAGAGAAAACGGGTTCGTCTCATGTCGATGACCACATCTCCAGCCAATCGCTATGGTATCAATCCCAGGCACTTACCCTAGCATAGCAAACAATGTGGGATAGTTGTAGACTCAAACCTCAAATACCTCCCTTTTTTGGTAGACAACACTCCACTCATTCTTGTCTCCATTTCCATTGGATTGATTGCAGACGAGGGAGTTGCATATGGAGGAGGGTACTGCCGCTCTTGATGTGCGGGAGTTGAGGAAGTTGTCCGTCATCGAGCTGAAAGACATACTGCACAAGATGAACATTGACAGTACGGGAATTTTCGATCCATCGATTCTCATTCGCTTGATCCTCGGTGGAGAGGAGCAAGTCCAGTTTGAGCCCACATTTCCAGATTCCTATATGCAGCTATTTGAAGTAGGATAGTAAAACAGAACTAACGTGTAGGATGAGAAAAAGCGAAATGCAGAGGCATTGGAAAGAATCCGTGAATACATTGTGAAGATGAAATCGAAGAAACGTTCACAACCAGTTCCTTTCGTGAAGGAGCAAGGCAATTGGGATTCCAAGCCGAAGAGCGCATATAAGCCCCGCAAGGAGCAAGTACTAGCAACGGTTGTGGAGAATATGCCTGCGCGCTACTCTGAGGAGGATATTCGTTGCGCTACGTCTGTTCGATGATGCGTAGGGAAGTTTCTGTCTCGGGCAGGGTTAGTGCAGTCTCTTACGCTGTATTCGCTACGATATGTGTTCATGAGTAGGATGGATGTGAACGATACGACGATCCATCCACAGCACCAAACGCGGACAGTGGTTGTACAGTACGAGACATTGAATGGCGCAAAGACCTGTAAGCGTCTGGTTGATGCGATCATTCCGCCTTACAAGTAGTTCCACAATTTCGAGGTGTCGAAGGGGATTCGATTGGTGGTGACGCGCGACACGCCGGTGCAGCAGAAGAAGTCCGCGATAGAGAATGAGCTGAGGGACCTCTCCTCCTCACAGCTGACGATTGTGAGGATACAGAACATGTTCACAAAGGAGAATATGGCGGATCGAAGTGGGTGAGGGTCGTTTCGATAATGCGTAGCGTACATGGCGGAGCTGAGAGAGGACGTGGAGTCGGAGTGCCGGCAGTACGGGATGATGACGGGAATCGCCATCGATGAAGAGCAGTGCCTGGTGTTGGTGCGCTATTCGACGGAGGAAGAGGCGATGAACTGTGTGAAGGGACTCGATGGTCAGTCATTCGACGGAAGGAAGCTGTCGATGGAGTTGGCTAGAGAGGAAGTGAAGAAATCGGAGGAGGAGGAGCTATTGAATGACTTCTTTGCCTCGATTGCAGAGGAGGAGGCGAAGTTTGCGAAAACGGGCTGCGGTGTTTGTTTGAGTTCGCTCCTGGATGGCGTTTGACGCAAACAACAGATCGTGGAAACAGGGAAACTGAGCGAAGATGCATTATCAGTAAACATGAAGGCTCTTATTCTTGTCGGAGGTTTTGGAACTCGTTTGCGCCCCTTCACTTTCACGAAGGCGAAGCCCTTGGTTGAATTCTGCAATTTGCAGGGTCAGATCGTATCCTTCACTTCTAGACCCATCGTTTTCCACCAGTTGCGTGCTCTGTCCGAAATCGGCGTGAAGCAGGTCATTCTGGCCGTGAGCTACATGCCGCAGCAGATGGTCGATGCGATTCCGTTCATTAAGGAGAATGCAGGATCTTTCTCGCGAAGCTAATCCGTAGTACGGAATCGACATTATCATCTCGGTGGAGGATATCCCTATGGGAACGGGTTTTTCCTGTTTTGTTGAGTGATCCGTAGCGGGTCCCATCGCTCTCGCCAGGAAGTATCTCGAGGACGAGGATGTGTTTTTCGTTTTCAACAGGTGGGAGCAGAGGTGCCGATTCACTCCTAGTGACGTTTCTTGCACATACCCCCTCAAGATGCTTCTCGAGTTCCACAAGAAGCACGGAAAGGAGGGCACCATTGCCGTATTCATCGGCGCCGAGTCTAATCCGTAGGTGACTACGGTAACGGACCCTTCCAAGTACGGTGTTGTTGTCGCCGATGAAACTGTACGTGTAGTCTCCTCCCTTCAGCGTAGGGGCTGATTGACCGCTTCGTGGAGAAGCCGAAGGAGTACGTGGGCAACCACATCAACGCCGGCATCTACGTGTTCACTCCCTCGATCCTGAAGCGCATTCCGGTACGATCTGTCGTTGTTGCTAATGCGAAGAGCAAGCCGACTTCCATCGAGCGCGACATCTTCCCGATCATGGCGAAGGACAAGGAGCTGTACTCCATCGTCCTGGACGGCTTCTGGATGGATATTGGCCAGCCGAAGGATTTCGTGGCTGGCACGGCGCTCTATCTTGACTTTATCCGCCAGACCAAGGAGGAGGTGAACGATAGCAAGTTCGCCACTGGCGAGGGCTTCCAGGGAAATGTGCTGCTGGTGGGCGCATGAGAGTGGGATGACACGTAGCACTCGTCCGCACAAATCGGTGCGGGATGCACCATTGGTCCGAATGTGGTGATCGGCGAGGGCGTGCGCGTGGGCGACCACTGCGTGATCCAGAACAGCACGATCATGAGCAGAAGCGTGATCGACGAGGACTGCGTGATCGAGGAGAGCATCGTGGGCTGGCACAACCACGTGAACAAGGGCGCGCGGCTGCTGCGGACGTACACGGGCGACGACGTGACGGTGAAGAGCAACGTGTCGCTGGAGGACTACCACATCGCTCCGAACAAGTCCGTTTCAGAGTCCAACCCCGTGGTGAAGAAAGTGATCATGTGTCCTGTTTGGCAACAAACGCGCGCTAAAACACACTCACCTGCAGCTCGCGTATCCTCGTCTCCAGCCGTTTGCGCATCGCACGCTCCTCCTCCAGCCGCATCTTGTACTCCTTCAGCTTGCTCGCCACCACCGGCATCTGCGTCAACACAATCCCGTCCATGCGGCGGATCGCCTCCTCCAAGTCCTTCCTGCTGGGGCTGGACCGCGGCTTTATCACGTGCATGTGCTCCGCGAGGAGCTGCACGCCCTGCAGCACCCGCCGCGTGTCCGCGTTCTCGTGGGTCGTCTCGCTGCGCAGCTGCTCGGCGTGGGTCTGCAGCAGTTGGTACTCCGACATGAGCTTCGCCGAGCGACGACACACCACCTCGAAGCGGTCGCGCAGACGCTGCTTGGCGTCGCTTTCGCCGATTGACACATCGCCCACGAGCCGGCTCAGGTAGCGATCGGCCATCTCCACACACTCGCGAAGATACGCGTTCTCCGAAGAAAGCGCGCTGCTCTGAAGTGCAGGCACCGCGGGGGACTCGAGCGCGCGCACGAGCTGCCGCAATTTGTTGTGCGTGGAAACAGTGGATGGCGGAAGGTCCTTGGGGTCCACGTGCTTCTCCAGCTCGTTGTCAATCTCCTGGTCGAGGTCGTGGAGGTAGCCCGTGGTCACATCGAGCTGGTTGTGATCGCTCTGCAGATGGTAGCGCAGCTCCTCGACGCTCATCGATTTGATGTCCCTCATGTCGAATAGACTAGGGAAACTGCTCGTCGCTTCGTGGGACGGGGAGGAGGGCTGAAGCGCCTGCGCCTGCAGCTCCGCCAGCTTGTCGTAGCGGATCTGCAGCTCCTTCAGGCTCTCCTTCAGCCGGGCGTTCTCCATCTGGGCTTCCCGGAGGAGAGAGTCCGTCTCGGGATTCTTCCGTTCGCTGCTCTGCTGCTGCTCCACGGCCAGAGCGCGGGCACGCAGGGAGGCGACTTCCTGTTTCAATTTCGAATTCTCGTCGCCCAGCGTCTTGATCTGTTGGGACGACTGGAACTGGATGTCGTCGCCTCTCCTGCGCTCCTCTTCCAGGTCCTTGTTTGCCTTGTCGAGTTCAGCGGAGACCTGCTCCTTCTCCGATTCCAGGGTGTCGACGCGTTCCCGCAGCGACTCCACGACGCTCTGCAGTTCCTGGAGCTCCTGACTGGACGAGAGCAGGCTGTTCTGCACACCGGCGTTTTCGCGCAGTTTCTCATTCTCGTCCCCTTTCCGTCAATATCAAACAGTAAGTCTCTACGCAGCTCGTCGATTTCGTGGAGGAGACACTCGATGTGGTTGGCTTGGATCGCCAGATTGTAGTCCACCATCTCGTCCTCAATGTCCATGAGCGAATCCATCAGTGCCGAGACACGGTCAGTGTTCAAGTTCAAAATGTGTTCAACAAAGAGCAAACGATAGACTATTTCACAAGAACGGTTTAGTTGTACTTGGCCATCCACTTCTTG